>JAESGO010000124.1_pt1 | contig 23135 bp, 16 predicted proteins | sample 9269701 | NCBI WGS metagenome assembly JAESGO01 (sample SAMN15720690, study PRJNA650881) | algae metagenome | isolation source: Hormoscilla sp. CMT-3BRIN-NPC48 and co-occurring heterotrophs from... | place: USA: Clark Mountains Wilderness, California | collected 2010-04-18 | reverse complement strand
CCATGGAGGAGCAGGGGGCGGCCACAGGGGAGATCTCGCGCAACGTGCAGCAGGCCGCGCAGGGCACCGAGGCGGTGACCGGGAGCATTGGCGAGGTGCGCCAGGGCGCGGGCGAGACGGGGGCTGCGGCCTCCCAGGTGCTGGCCGCCGCCCAGGAGCTCGCCCGACACTCCAACAGCCTGGGACAGGAAGTCGACAGCTTCCTGCGAAACGTGAAGGCGGCTTAGCCAGCCCGTCTGCCCAGAAAACCACATCAGAGGCCATCCATGAGACTGCGGTTGAGCGCCTACCTTGGCCGTATTGGCATCCGCCAGCAGGTTTATGCCGTCAGTTTGGTAGCCATCCTTGGCGTTCTCGGTCTCGTTTCGCTCGTGCTCGTTCAAGCGTCGGAGCAGCACAAGCTACATGAACTGGCGGACTTAACGACGAAGTACGAGAAGACCATCTCAGCCCTGCATATGCAGCTCCTCGAAGCCCGCCGAGCCGAGCGCGAGTTCCTTCTCAAGCGTGATGAGCAGTATGCGGCAACGCACGCGACCGTGTCGCAGCAGATCCTCGCTCTAACCGGTGAGCTCCGTGAACAGCTTAGTGCGGCGGGCATGCCAAAACTGGTCGGCTGGTTGGACGCCCTCGCCGGAGCTGTCCAGCATTATCAGCATGTCTTCGGGAAGAGCCTGGACCATGCTCGATCTCTCGGGTTCGACCGCTATTCGGGGCTCGAGACTAGGCTATTGACCTCGGCTAATGTCATCAAGGACCGCTTGCGAGCACAAACAGATCTACGGCTCTTGCTTCTCGCAGCCGAGTTAGAAGGTCACTTGAAGACGTTTATGCTTTATCCCGAGCGGCAATCTGCACAGGCCCTCCTCAGTAGCGATCAGGAACTGCATGACGCAGTCACCTCCTCGACCACAGATTTGGTGCTTCGCAATGCGTTAGACGAACACAGGAGCAACCTGAACGTCTATCTGCAGGGCCGTATGGGCCTTGAGGCCCAGGCAGACGAACTCTCTGCGGCCTTTGCCACCATCGAGCCTTTGACCAAGGAGATTCATCATGCTCTCGAGCACCAACTAAACATGGTTCATGCCGCTGACGAGGAGAGCCGCTCGGCTGTCGCACAGATGATGTGGCTCTGCGGTGGCGGCATCCTCCTCGGCTGCGTTTTGATGGCCGGCTTCACCGGCAGCGCCATAGCGAAGCCTATCACGCAGATTGCCCACGCCGTGGAGCAAGTGGCGAACGGTCGGTTGAACATCCAGGTGCAGGGTACTGAGCGGGCCGACGAGGTCGGCAGTTTGGCTCGCTCTCTCGAAGTATTTAAGGGCGTGCTGATCGAGAAGAAGCAGGCCGATGAAGCCGCTGCAGCCGAGCGCGAGGTGCGCTACCGACTGCTCGCCGATAACACGAGCGACATTATCATTCTCGGCCATGACGACGGCCGCCGCAGTTATATCTCACCCGCAGTTCGGGATATTCTCGGGTACGAACCCGACGAGGCATTAGCCCTGCCAATCCGCGAACTCATCCACCCGGACGACATCAATGCGGTTTTCGCTACTACGCAGCGTCTCTCAAAGGACAAACCCCAAGCGTCAGTGCTGCACCGCATGCGCCACAAGAACGGTGAGTATATCTGGGCCGAAACTGTGATCAGGCGCTTTCAAGCGGATGGGCATAGTGGCCCAACCACCGTAGCCGCGGTTCGTGACGTGACCGAACGTCAGCGGCAAGCGGTTGAGCTGATCGCCGCAAAGGAGGAGGCGGAAAGGGCCAACCGGGCCAAAACCGAGTTTCTGGCGTCCATGAGCCATGAAATAAGAACGCCCCTCAACGGCATTCTAGGCTACACCGAACTGCTCCTCGACGATGCGGCCCTGCAGGGCTTTCAAAAGCATGGGCTTCAAAGAATTCAGGGTGCCGGAGCGGCGCTGCTCACGGTGGTGAATGACATCCTTGATTTCTCCAAAATCGAAGCCGGCCAGATCGATCTTGAGCCGCAAGAGTTCTCACCTGCGGCACTCATCGACAACGCAATCTCCATCGTACAACACGCAGCCGACCGCAAGAACTTGCCCCTTGTGATCACTATCGATCCTCGTCTTCCAGGCCGGCTGATCGGAGATCAGGATCGCATCCGGCAGGTCCTCCTCAACCTTCTCAACAACGCAGTGAAGTTCACTCCTCAAGGAAGGGTCTCGTTGACTGTCGAATGTCTCGAGATGAACGCTCGCTGCAGCACCCTTCGGTTTGCCGTCACAGACACCGGAATTGGGATACCTTCATCCAAAATTGGCAGCCTGTTTCAGAGATTCAGTCAGGTGGATGGCTCGATTCGTCGGGAGTTCGGCGGGACCGGGCTTGGCCTCGCCATTTCGAAGCGTCTTGTCGAATTGATGGGCGGGCAGATCGGCGTCGACAGCACCGAGGGACAGGGATCGACGTTCTGGCTTACCCTCCAGCTCGCCAAAGCTACCGACGCTCTGGCCAGTGAGGCGCCGCACCCGGCCGAGGCCATAGAGGAGGCAACGGCCCGGATCCTTCTCGCGGAGGACCTGGCGGTCAATCAGGAGATCGCAAAGGCGGTGCTTCAGGCTGCAGGTCACAGCGTCGACGTCGTCGACGACGGAGCGGCTGCCATAAAAGCTGTCCAAGCCGAGCGATACGATCTCGTCCTGATGGACGTCCAAATGCCTGTCATGGACGGCATCACGGCAACACGGCGCATCCGGGCACTCGACCACCCCGCCGCCCGACTCCCGATCATTGCCATGACGGCGAACGTTCTGCCGCAGCAGGTGGCCCAATTCCGTGCCGCCGGGATGACGGACCACGTTGGCAAGCCATTCAAAAAGGAAGAACTGCTTTCGGTAATCCGAAAGTGGCACGCCGCAGCACAGGATCAGAATAAAGAAGAACTGGTTGCGTAGGCCTGAGGTAGCTCTGGTCCGCGGCATGTAGGAGCTGCGGTCGACCGCTGCTCCCAGGCCCAGCAAGCTGCCTAATACACGATTAGGAGGTCGCCTCTGTTTTGCGCCTTCTGAGCAAGCACTTAGGCGCGGGCGCCTGCAGAAAATAGGTGATTAGTAGGTGGACCGTTCGCGGCATAGATCGGGGAACCTGCAGGCATCCGCCCCCGGGGGTGGGGCCACCCCCCTGAGAGTTCCTTTGTAACTGTACCTGCACCCGAAACCCGATTTTTGAGATCGAGCCTACAATTCAAAAAGTTTGCAGGCTTTACGGCCAAGCTTAACTAGATAGGAGCTCGTTAGCTGCGGCATCCTTATGAGCCGACCGGGGGGCTCCTCTACTTGGGGGCGATCGTCTGCCAGGGGTGAAGAACCCGGCGCGTCGCCCGCTCGAATGCCCAGTAGTGGCCTTGATAAGGCTGATCGGCTGCCCTGCTGATCGGGACACCAAGGTACTGACAAAGCAGAAGCGTACCCACTCCCCCATGTGCCACGAAGGCGATGGTGCCCTGCGGTGGTGAGCGATCCAGGAGCTCGTCAACAGCTGTTGCGACCCTGGCCTGAGCGTCTACAGCCCGCTCCCACCCGCGCACGCTCTCCTCAGGATGAGCAAAGAAGGCGTCAGCCGTGCGCTCGAACTCAGGGGGCGGCAGAAAGCCAGTCGCGCTGCGGTCATTCTCGTGGAGCGCCTCATGAACGCCGACGGCAAGCCCGAAGTGACCCGCCAGGAGACCTGCGGCTTCGATGGCCTTTGTTTCTCGGCTCGCCCATACGGCCGCTAATTTCTGCACGTCCGTAGAGGCAGCAAACGCTCGCATGCGGTGAACACCCTTGTCAGACAGGTGCCAACGGGGGACCGGCACCCCAGGGTCAACGACCACCTCTGGATGACTGATGAACAGGGCAATATTCATTCGGATCTTTCGGGCAGCGCGAGCAGTAAGCGGTGTGGATTGATGACCATTCTGAGCACATGATGCAAACCACTCGCGATTCGGGGGCCGGAAAGCGGCGTCGGGGCGTCCTCACTGAATCGGCCTGTGCCACTGTCTCGACTGCTGAGAGCACCATGGGGCTCTCTTCCACGTCTCTATGATCTTTCCTTAGGATGCAGTGACGGTTGAGGGTGAGACACGCTACTACTAGCGGTGCTAATTCTGCCCCGCTGCGGCTCGTCCCTTTTCCGCTCGCAGCGCAGCCGGGGTCGAGGTGTTCCTTGGAGCCTCAGAGGCCACAGACTGGCTAAACCCGGCCTATGAGAGCTGGATGACCCGTCGCGAACTGCAGTCGCCACCGTTGCCACTCACGAATCACTACGAGGCGGGTCGCGACCCGACGACCCGTTCTGAGGACCGGACTGTCCCCGGACCGCTTTACCTCGACCTAAACCACAATCCCGGTTTAGTAGGGTAATAGTAGGGAACAAGGAGGCAAATCAGTCCCCATCCGGGAGCCTCCGTAGCAGCCCAAGACGTTGGTTCGTAAGCGTTCTTACCCGCCAGTCCAATCTGGTACCAATCTATATCGTTGCGGTGCCGCTAATTCGTAATGAGGGGGTCGGGGGTTCGAATCCCTCTTGCGGCACCATTTTTCGCTTGTATCCGCGCTAGATTAGCTGATCGAGCTGCGAAAGCTCATAAGCCTAAGGTGACCACCGGGTGACCACGGCGGCCGAATTTCTTGATTTCATCTGATCCGGCTCTGAACTCACAGCAGAAGAAATCCCGCCTGATTGTTCTGCCGAGCGGGTTCCCTCAGAGGGGTACTCCAGACAATGTTGCAGCCGCGATCAAAGGCCAACATGCGCCCGGTTGGTTCAGAAGGAATCACATCCGTGTTCCCAGGGTCACCAACCTCAGCCCCGAAGGTCGAACACCACACGTTGATCCAGCCGCTTATGCCCAGGGTGGCAGCGTAAGGGCGATCCCACGCTGTAGTCGCCAGATTTTCACAGTGGCAAGACGCGTCTCTCCGCTGCCGCGGCTGGCGAACGTTCTGCCAGTTCAGGGTGCTTTGGAGCAGGCGCAGTTGATCTGATTGGCCGGTGCCGAATGCGGCGGAGCTATTGCTGTGACAGAATCCACTTCACCAGCGTCTCGGCGTCCGCCGGCGCTAGGTTCGCTTGCGGCGGCATCGGTGTTGGACCCCAGCTGCCTGAACCGCCCTTGATGACCTTCTCGCTCAACTTCGCGACGGCGGCTTCATCCTTGGCGTAGCGCTCGGCGACGGCTTTGTAGGCCGGGCCGATCATTTTTCGTTCCATGTGATGGCAGGCGACACAATTCTTGCTCCTGGCCAGCTCCGGGCTGGCGAGAGCTGGCCAGGACGCGAGGAGAGCAAGAGCGGTCGCGGTGACGTGGCGGATGTCGACCATCAGCACAATTCTCCTTAGGAACGGTAGGGCCTGCTTAGTGGCCCCTTTAGGCCTTCACGTTGATTTTGGCCGCGTCGCCAGAGCGACGGCGCGGCCAACGTTCATCGCGCTTAATTAGCCTTGAGCTGGTACACTTCGCCCGTATCTGTCGACACATACAGGCTGCCGTCCGGAGCCTGCGCCGCGGAACGGAAGCGACCAGCTGGCATCGGAAGGGATACCGTCGTGCGGGTGGCGGACGAACCGTCGGGCGTGATGTCGAGCACGTCGAGGCGGTTGCCCACGGGCGTTCCGTGAATGCCGATGCCCGTGAAGGTGACAACCATCCGGCCGTTCCAGTCTTTCCACTGTGGACCGCTCAGGAACGTGCATCCCATCATGCCCTGAGACAGCCCGTCATTGTTCCAGGCTGGCTTCATGGCATCCGGGTAGGTCTTGGTGTCCGTCATCGGCATGAATGCCGCGCGTTCTGCGGGGGGCATCGCCCCCATCTGATTGGGCGAGTACCCGCAATAATTGTCCGGGCATGCCTGACGTCCAGCAACGTTCGGGCGCGGGTCCCATCCAGCGTTTCCGCCGGCTTTAAGCGCCGTCACCTCGTCGCTATGCCACGGCCCGTTCTCGGACGTGAAGGCCTGGTTATTGCCTGGGCGGAAGCAAATGCCCTGCGGATTGCGGTGCCCGTAAGTAAAGATCCGTGGATCAAAGCCTTGAGGCGCATTGTTGCCAGGCGCCGCCTTGCCGTCCCGGTCGATGCGCAGCACCTTGCCGCCAATGCGCGTCGGGCTCTGCGGGACCTCGCCGTTGTGGGTGTCGCCCGTCGTCACATAGAGGAAGCCATCCGCCGGACCAAAGCGGAGGCGGCCGCCGTTATGCGCGCCAGGATCGCCAAACGGATGGTCGCTCTTGGCAGGCTTATAGGCGATGTCGGTGACGATATCCTGCCGGTTCGAAACGCTGGTCAAATCGGGACTGACCGTCAGCCGCATGACGCGGTTGGTTCCCGGCGCAGTCATGCTGGATGCTGAATATACGTAGATGAAGCGATTGGTCGCGAAATCAGGATCAACCGCCACCCCGGCCATGCCAGCCTGTCCGCCGCAGAAGAGGTCAGATGCGGTCTGAGGGTAGTTTTTGGAGTCTTTGATCCCAAGGAGCGGGACAACCGTGCCGGAGGGCAGGCGCACCGAAAGGCCGCCGCATCGCTCAGTGAAGAACATGGCGCCGTCAGGCAGGAACGCCATGTCCCAAATTACTTCGTCTCTGTCCTTAAGCACAGCCGTGCTGGTCAGGTTGGGAGTACCGCCCGAGCTTTGGGCCGCCGCCGATCCGGATAGGGCTAGAGAGGCAAGTAACGCACAAGAGAATACCGAACCGAATGATCGTGTCATGGTGTCTCCTCCGATGATGTACGTGATTTCTTGATCAGACCCACAAGGCGTTGGACCGCAGCCGCTATCGTTGAACGGCATTGTGGATAGTAGGGCTAGCCGCGACGCTTGCGCAAGCATTGCTTCGTAGTCGAAACCGTCGGCGCTGGAGTCGAGCAACCCGACCGAACAGCACTCCGTTTTTTGACGCACGTTGGACTAACCCGTCTGTGGCGGCAGCAGTTTTGACTGCTGCCCAATCCGCGCTGCCGAGCACGCTCATTCGCGTTGCCGGAGATCGCAGCTCAACTCGATCGCATGGCTTGTACTAAGGTGCATATCCCGCGGCAGCTTGCCGTCCATGGTGCATGCCAGACTGCAGCATGAGGCAGCTCCGACCTGAAACGCACGGTGCCGCTTTACATGGGCAAGAGCGAACGCATCCAACCAGCCCGCTGCCGCCTCTGCATTGCTACCACCAGTTCAAAGATCGTCTCGCACTTACACGTCCCATGTTTGAACCGACCTTACAGCCGCGCTTCGTTCAAGCGTTGCGGCTCATCTCCACTGCTGGGCCCAGGGGGGATTGGTGTGTACGATGGTGCAAAACGGGGACCAGGGTTTGGGCTTGCTCAGGGCGCCTGAAAAGCCAATACTCCCCTCGTGACCCAAATGTAGTCACGTCAGCACTGGAATTCTGATTACTAGAATTCATCAGCTTGCGAGGAGGACGATCATGAAGTGGGTGAAGCCGTCTGTTCAGGAAATGTGCGTTGGCATGGAAGTGACGAGCTACGAGTCAGCTGAGATCGATCCCGTTCTTTTCTGACGCCGTCTCACGGCCACTCAGGCAAGGCTCGTCGAACCGATGCAGGCGATTATTCTCGGTTCGGCGGCGGGCGGTGGCGTTCCTCAGTGGAATTGCCGCTGTCCCGTCTGCAGCCTCGCCTGGGCTGGCGATCCGCGGGTCCAGCCTCGAACCCAATCAAGCCTTGCGGTATCGGCGGATGGGCAGACCTGGCTGCTGGTGAACGCCTCGCCCGATATCCGCCAACAGATTGCCGCGACGCCAGCGTTACATCCGCAATCCGGGCTCCGGCATTCGCCGATCGGGGCAGTTCTCCTCACTAACGGAGACGTCGACCACCTAGCAGGCCTCCTCACTCTGCGGGAGAGTCAGGCATTTGACCTCTTTGGAACCAACGAAATTCTAGCCGCGATCGCTGAGAACCGCGTCTTTGACGTGATGAACTCCGCCTTCGTGACCCGGCGTGAGGTCCGTCTGGAGACAGTGTTCGAACCCGTGCCTGGCCTGAAAGCAACCTTGTTCCCAGTGCCGGGCAAGGCGGCGCTCTGGCTGGAGGGCGCCGCGCCCGTGATCGGCTTGGCTGGGGAGAGCACTGTAGGTGTCCTGTTGGAAGCTGGCGGCCGTCGCATCGCCTACGTGCCTGGGTGCGCTCGCGTGTCGGAGGAACTCCGTCAACGCGTTCAAGGAATCGATGCACTGCTGTTCGACGGTACGGTGCTGGAGGACGATGACCTCATCCGTGCTGGGGTTGGCACGAAGACCGGCTGGCGTATGGGTCACGTTCCGATGAACGGACCGGACGGGTCGATCGCGAGCTTCTCGGATGTGACTGTAGGCGAGCGCGTCTTCGTCCACATCAACAACACCAATCCCGTCCTGGTAGAGGGCTCAGCAGAGCGTCGGGGTGTCGAAGAGGCGGGCTGGACCGTGGCCTATGACGGGTTCATCATTCACTTCGTGCCGCAGGCGGCCGCCGTTGCGGCGACCACGGACTAAGCCATGAGCACAGCCATCGCTTCCTTCGCCTCCTCGCCGTCGATCACCGCTGAAGGGGAAAGCCGTCTGCTAAGCCCCGACGAACTCGAGGCCGCTCTGCGAAACATCGGCGCTCGGCGGTACCATAGCCTGCACCCCTTCCATCACCTGCTTCATGGTGGTCACCTGAATCGGGACCAGGTTCGAGCGTGGGCCCTAAATCGGTACTACTACCAGGCCATGATTCCGGTGAAGGACGCCTCCATCGTGGCACGCATGGAGGACGCGGCTCTGCGCCGGATTTGGCGCCAGCGCATTATCGATCATGACGGCGAGGTGGAAGGAGACGGCGGGATCGAGCGCTGGCTCAAGCTGACGGACGGCCTCGGCTTCCCCCGTGCTTACGTCGTTTCTGCCCGTGGCATTCTGCCCACAACACGATTTGCGGTGGAGGCCTATGTCCACTTCGTGCGCGAGCGCACCCTGCTGGAGGCCATCGCCTCTTCGCTGACCGAACTGTTCGCGCCGACCATCATCTCCGAACGGGTCGCCGGCATGCTGGCGGCGTACGACTTCGTTTCGAAGGAGACACTGGCCTATTTCGACAAACGCATGACCCAGGCGCCCCGCGACGCCGACTTCGCGCTCGCCTACGCGAAGGAGCACGCCACGACGCCCGCTATGCAAACGGCTGTGCTTGGAGCGCTCACCTTCAAGTGTGATGTGCTCTGGAGTCAGCTTGACGCACTGCATTTCGCTTATGTCGAGCCGGGCCTCCCTCCACCTGGGGCCTGGGCGCCGGAGTCGGAGATCGCGTGATGACCGAAGGGCTTCAAATGCACGACGTGCCGCGCCTACCCCGCGGAGTGCGCCTGCGCTTTGACGAGGTGCGCGGCGCTCATGTGCTGCTTGCACCCGAGCGCGCGTTCGATCTCGATGCGGTAGCGGCCGACGTTCTCGGGTTGGTTGACGGCAGTCGCAGCGTGTCGGCGATCATCGATGCTCTTGCTGAGAAGTATGACGAGAACCGGGCCGTGATCGAAGGCGATGTGGTTGCCATGCTCGATGATCTGGCCAGGAAGCGGGTGCTCGACCGATGAACGTCCCTCCGCCGATTGGTCTGCTTGCTGAACTCACCCATCGCTGCCCACTGCGCTGCCCCTATTGCTCCAATCCGTTGGAGATGGACCGGCGTTCGAGTGAACTCGACACCGCAACGTGGCAGCGCGTGCTCTCCGAAGCCGCGGCCCTTGGCGTGCTGCACGTGCATTTGTCCGGGGGCGAGCCCACCGCGCGATCCGACATCGTTGAGATCACCGCCCATTGCGCCAAGGTCGGGCTTTACTCAAACCTCATCACCTCCGGGGTTGGCGGCGCGCTGAAGAAACTCGATGCAATGGCGGATGCTGGTCTTGATCACGTCCAGCTCTCGATCCAGGCCGTTGATGCCGCGAACGCCGAGCGCATCGGCGGGCTCAACAATGCCCAGCCACAAAAATTGAGCTTTGCCGAGCGCGTGACGGCGCTCGGCATCCCTCTCACGCTCAACGCGGTCATTCACCGGGGCAATATCGACGAGGTCGAGCGCATCATCGACCTGGCAGTGGCGCTCGGCGCCAAGCGGCTCGAGGTGGCCCATACACAGTATTACGGCTGGGCCTACGTGAACCGGGCTGCTCTCATGCCGGCCAAGGCCGACGTTGACCGTTCGATTCAGATCGTGGAAGCCGCGCGTCATAGCCTAAAGGGCCGCCTCGTCATCGATCTCGTCGTGCCAGATTATTACGCCACCTACCCAAAGGCCTGCGCCGGCGGCTGGGGGCGACGCCTGATGAACGTGACCCCCTCGGGCAAGGTTCTGCCTTGCCACGCGGCTGAGACCATCCCTGGACTGGAGTTCTGGTCTGTCCGCGACAGGTCGCTCGCTGACATCTGGGCGTCGTCTCCAGCCTTCACGGCCTATCGCGGCACCGACTGGATGCCTGACCCCTGCCGCTCCTGCGATCGCAAGGAGCGGGACTGGGGCGGCTGCCGCTGCCAAGCGCTCGCGCTCACAGGCGACGCATCCGCCACGGACCCAGCCTGCATGCACTCACCGCACCACGCCCGCGTGAAAGCCCTCGCCGCCGCCGAAGCAGGCATGGGCGAGGCCCCTGATTACGTCTACCGCACGATCAGCGGCGCTGGTGGTGACGACCGCCTGGTGCCCGCCGCGATAGCAGAAACCGCAGCCCCATAATTTGCGACACCAGTCCGCCCGTCCTCAACTGCGTCTGGTTCACAAGCAGCGAATGGCTGCGTGGAGATGTGCGAGGCTGTCACTAGAAGCATCGTAGCCCCATCCGCTGCGACGAGAGCCGCAAGGGCGATCAGACATGCGGCTTCGCTGGAAGCACGCCGTCACGGCTGCCGGCCGAGCCCGCCATGGGAAGACCAAGTGCGAAACGATCGTTTTCTGCACCACGGATGCGAACAGCGCAGCTGAGCGCCTGATCGGCCTCAAGAGTGGCACCGACCTGCAGAAAGCCCCCGGTCCGTCCTTGAGAGGAGCCGGCAATGCACCACTCCACTGCCAGATTGGGCTGCGCGTTGCGATCGACGCAGGTACGGGCATGCGCTCCCGCGCGCAGCGACGGACCCGCGGATGGGGAGCCAGGGAAGTCGAGTGGCTTGGACGGTGGGAGCGTTCAGGCCGTGGCGGCCGCAAGCTTGCCGGGCGGGCCGGCACGCAGCAGCATGCCGAAGAGGTCGCGGGGCTCGTCGGGATCGGCCAGGAGGTCGAGCTCCTGGTAGTAGCCGGTCTCCTGCAGCCGGTCGCGCACATAGCGCAGAGCCGAGAAATCCTCGATGGCAAAGCCCACGGAGTCGAACAGGGTGATCTGCTGGTCGGCGCTGCGTCCAGTGGCCTGGCCGGCGATGACCTGCCAGAGCTCCGTCACCGGGTGGTCCGGGGCAAGCTGCTGGATCTCGCCCTCGATGCGGGTCTGGGGCGGGTATTCCACGAAGATGTCCGAGCGCAGGAGAATGTCCCGGTGCAGCTCCGTCTTGCCGGGGCAGTCGCCGCCGACCGCGTTGATGTGAACGCCCGCGCCGACCATGTTGTCGCTGAGGATCGTCGCGCATTGCTTGTCGGCGGTCGCGGTCGTGATGATCTGCGCGCCTTCCACCGCCTCCTGCGCGGTGGCGCAGATTGTGACGTCGAAGCCCATGCCGGCGAGGTTGCGGGCGCACCGGCGGCTCGCCGAGGGATCGATGTCGTAAAGACGCAGCTTGCGCACGTTCAGGACCGCCTTGAAGGCGAGCGCCTGGAACTCGGATTGCGCGCCGTTCCCGATCACCGCCATGCAGTCCGCGGCTTGGGGCGCCAGGTACTTGGCGGCAACGGCGGACATGGCCGCCGTGCGCAGGGCCGTGAGGATCGTCATTTCCGTGAGCAGCATCGGATAGCCGCTGCCCACATCCGCCAGCACGCCGAAGGCCGTGACGGTCTGGCGGCCATCGCGGGTGTTCTTCGGATGGCCGTTCACGTACTTGAAGCCGTAGAGTTGCCCATCGCTCGTGGGCATCAGCTCGATGACCCCCTCGACGCTGTGGGACGCCACGCGCGGCGTCTTGTCGAAGAGCTCCCAGCGCTGGAAATCCTCCTCGATATAGACGGCGAGATCGGTGAGAAAGCGCTCCACGCCGATCGTGTTCACGAGCTTCATCATGTGGTCGACACTGACGAAGGGAACGATGTTGAGCTTCGCGTCCATGGTGAGGAAATCCTGTGGGGAGAGGCGGCCGCGCGGCCTTGCCGTCAGGCCGCGCGGGAGAATTCGGCGCCCTGGGCGCGGAGCGTGATGGCCTTGCCGAACAGGCTGCCCACGAGGTCGACCAGCAGCTCCGCGGTGCGGCCCTGCACGTCGCGCATGGGGTTGAGTTCCACCACGTCGAGCGAGCCGACGAGCCCTGAATCATGGAGAAGCTCCATGAGGTGGTGGGCCTCGCGATAGTTCAGGCCGCCGGGCACCGGCGTGCCGACGCCAGGAGCGAGGCTCGGATCCACCACGTCGAGGTCGAAGCTCACATGAAGGTGCGTCGTCGCGGGGTCGATCCGGGACAGCACGTCATCGAGGATGGCGCGGATCCCGTGCTCGTCGACGGCGCGCATGTCGTGGCAGCGGATGCCCGCCGCAGCGACGGCCGCCTTCTCCTCGCGGTCGATGGACCGGGCGCCGATGACCGCAACGTCGCGCGGCTGCACCGCCGGGAAAGCCCGGTCGCGCATGAGCGCGGACAACGCGCCGTCGCCGGTGAGGAATGCCACGCTCATGCCGTGCAGGTTGCCGGACGGCGAGGATCCGGGCGTGTTGAAGTCCGGATGCGCGTCGATCCAAAGGAGGGCCACACGCTTGCCCGCCTCGGCCGCGTGACGGGCCACGGCGCTGACGGAGCCCATGGAGACGCTGTGGTCGCCCCCGATGATGAGCGGGCGCTGCCCGTCCTGCAGGGCGGCGAGCGTCTCGTCGTGAATCGCCTCGACCCAGCGGGAGACCTCCTCGGCGTGGCGGCCGAGATGATCGACGCCTCGCGCCGCATTGCGCTCCGCCGGGGCCACATCGCCGCGGTCGGTCACAACATGGCCGAGCTCGGCGAGGGCCGAGGGGAGCCCCGCGATGCGCGCGGCGGCCGGGCCCATGGAGGTGCCGGGGACGCCCGCCGCCATGCCGAACGGAACGCCGATGAGGCCGATGGGGCGCTGGGCGTCGGAGGCCAAGGAAGACGCGGCGGATTTAGCTGGGTTCATGTGTCGAAGCCCCTGAAACGGATGCATGAAACATGACATCGGCGAGCTTCAACAGAAAGCCAACAGAGTGCTATAAATGCTCACCTGGCCTCGCAATACGTCAGGCAAATTGGCGAAAAGACAGGAATCATGCGCCTCGACGAGACCGATCAGAAGCTCATTGGCCTGTTGCGCAGCGACTCGCGGCTGCCGGCCGCGACGCTGGCGCGGGTCCTGGGGATCTCCCGTGGGACGGTTCAGAACCGCATCGACCGCCTGGTGCGCGAGCGCGTCATCCGAGGGTTCACCTTGCGTCTCTCGGCGGAGGCGGAGGCCAACATGGTGCGCGCCGTAACGGCCGTCGAGATACGGGCTGGCGATTCGCGGGCCGTGGTCGCCGCCATGAAGCAGATCCCCGCTGCCGTAGCGGTTCACTCGACCAACGGCCGATGGGATCTGATCATCGATATCGCGACGACGGACCTGGCGAGTCTCGACCGAATCATCAGCCACATCCGGGAGATCCCCGGCGTGACGCACTCGGAGACGAGCATCCTCCTCAACGAATTGTAGGAGGCAACGGTGCCGAGGGGGCCGTGGCTTGCCATGCGGGCTGCGGGAGCCCGCCTACGAGGCGGCAATCCTGTCCCACGAGCCGTGCCGGAACGTTCGGCGTGCGGCTCCGAGCAGCACAACCCTAGCGGTATTCGCGAAGAGTGCTATTCGGCTTGGCCGCAGTGTTTCACCGCCACCGCAAAGCGAGTATTGCAAGGCACTTTAGGATCATTTTCGCCTCATTCAGACTAAGTCAAAGCATATCTTATGTAATGCCATTTCAATAGGGCACATTCTCGCCCCATTTGGACGGCAAAGCTCGATTTATTCGGCGCATTGATTTGCCGGATCAATCGATAGTCGTTGGAACGCTGAATAAAAACAAAGATCAGCGTTCCCTATTCTAGGGGCGATCATGACTTACTTTGAGAATGGCACCTTTGAGCTGCACAGCGAACATCAGCCTTGGAGCTACCGGACCGATGGCAGCAACGCCCGCTTCGAGGTGAGGTCGGGCGACAACTGGGCCTATGACGGCAGCGCCAGGGAGCGCTCCGAAATCGCGAGCTACAAGAAGTTCGCCTACAATCAGACCTACACGGTTCAATACAAGTTCATGGTGGAGCCCGGCGCCGTCAACACGGCCGACTGGCTTCTGATCGGTCAGGTTCACCAGACCGAGGACCCCGGCGAGATGGGCGTGAGCCCGCCGGTGGCGATCGAGATGACGGGCGACCACATGCGGGTCGTGGCGCGCGACACCACGCAGGCCATGACGACCACCTGGCCCAACACCAAGACGCTCTGGACCGATGCCGCGCCGCTGCAGCGTGGCCAATGGTACGACCTGAAGCTCGAGTTCAAGTTCGACCCCTATGGCGCCGGCATGCTGAACGTGTGGCGCGATGGCAGCCAGGTCGTGCAGTACAACGGGCCCCTCGGCTACAACGACAAGATCGGGCCCTACTGGAAGCACGGCGTCTACCGCGAGGCATCCCCGGAGACCTTCGCGATCAACTACGCGGATTTCTCGCTCGTCACGGGCACCACCGCCGCGCCTCCGGCGCCCCAGCCGGACCCTGTCGCGGCGCCCCAACCTGCGCCAATCGTGGTGGCGGATCCGGTGACCGATGCGATCGATCCGGTGCCGACCACGGGACAGCTTCTGGGGTCGAACGGCGCCGACATCATGGAGTCGCGGTCGAGCACCGATAGTCTGCGCGGGTTGCTCGGCAACGACACCTACAATGTCAGGTACTCGACGGTGCAGGTGGTGGAGCAGGCAAGCGAAGGCGACGACACGGTCAACGCGACGGTTTCCTTCACCCTGCCGGCGCATCTGGAGAACCTGATGCTGCTCGGCTCCAGCGCCATCCGCGGCACCGGGAACAGCCTTGCCAACATCATCAACGGCAACGAGTCCGCCAATACGATTTCTGGTGGCGGCGGAGCCGACACCCTGCGCGGCAACGGCGGCGACGACGTGCTGCGCGGCGGCTCCGGCAGCGACTACCTGTCTGGCGGCAACGGTAACGATACGATCGACGGTGGCGCCGGCGCGGACGTAGCCTATGGGGGTTCTGGCAGCGACACCTTCGTCTTCAGCGTCACCCCGGACGGCGTGACCAACGTGGACTTCATCGGCAACTACAACCCTGCCGAGGACACGATCCAGCTCGCCGCTTCGGCCTTCGCCGATATCGGGCCCGCGGGGGCGCTGAATCCCGATGCCTTCGTCAACGGGCGCGGCGCCCGGGATGCTGAGGATCGCGTGATCTACAACAGCAGCTCCGGCAAGCTGTTCTTCGACGCCGACGGAACCGGGGCCACCAAGGCCGTTCTGGTGGCCCAGCTTTCCCCGGGGCTTGGCATGAGCGCGGCCGATTTCATGGTCATCTGACCGGCGCTGCCGCATGGACGAACGAGGGCCCGCCCGGCGCACGCCGCGGCGGGCCCTTTCGTGCCGACCGCGCCCCTGGACGATCCGGCGGATGTCCGCGCGAACCCGAATGCGCCGTTGACCGTCCGGCGGGCGCCTGCACAATCAGGCGAAAGGGGCCGTACCATCCATGATCGTCTGCTGCGGCGAGGCGCTGATCGACTTCATCCCGGCGCGCACGGAGGCCGGGGAGGCCGCCTATGTGCCAAAGCCTGGCGGCAGCCCCTTCAACGCCGCTCTCACGCTGGGACGCCTCGGAGCCCGGGTCGGGTTCATGGGCGGGCTCTCCTCCGACTTCTTCGGCACGCTCTTGCGGGACACGCTGGCCGCGAGCGGCGTCGACCTCCGCTACAGCGTCCTGGCGGATCGCCCGTCGACACTCGCCATCGTGTCCCTGGGCGGCGGCGAGCCGCAATATGCGTTCTTCGACGAATCGAGCGCGAGCCGCCTGTTCGCTCCAGGCGACGCGCCCACCCTGGGCCCAGACGTGCAATGCCTGCAGGTGGGCTCGATCTCCCTTGTCGGAGAGCCCGCCGCGTCGGGCATCGAACGCCTGTTCCTCGCCGAGCGCGGACGGCGCGTCCTGTCCATCGACCCGAACATTCGCCCCTCCGTGGTGCCCGACCCCGGCGCCTACCGGGCGCGCATGGCCGCAATGATCGCGGCCGCCGATCTCATCAAGATCAGCCGCGCCGATCTCGACTGGCTCCACCCGGGCGTCGACCACGAGGCCTGGGCGCGGGCATGCCTGCGCCAGGGAGCGGCACTCGTGGTGCTCACGGCAGGCGGCGAGGGCGCCCTGGCGGTGACGCGCAGCGGAACGCTCCATCAGCCGGCCGAGCCGGTTCGGGTGGTCGACACAGTGGGCGCCGGCGACGCCTTCACGGGCGGCCTCCTGGCGGCGCTGCAGCGCCAGGGCGTGCTGGAACGCGAGCGCCTCCGGGATCTTAAGGCAGCGGAACTCGCAAGCGCCCTCGGCTACGCGTCCCGGGTTGCGGCGCTCACCTGCGCCCGCGCGGGGGCCGACCCGCCGCGGGAGGCGGACGTCGCGGCCTGAGGGAAGGCTCGGACCGCTTCGCCTCGCGCGCCCGTTTCGCGAGCCCTGCCGCGGCGCAGGCGCGGATCGGCCGGGGCCATCCATGCCGAAGCACGGACATGGTGGCGGCAAAGCCTGACGCTCCGCAGCCGGAACATGCGCGGGACAGCGGAGATGCGGGACCGTGCCGGCGTCAGGAGGCCGAGCGCAGGGACGGCGCGAGCTTCGCCTCCATCTTGTCGTAGTACCCCTTGAGGGCCGGGCGGAGCGCACGGCATCGGGCAAGGAGGCTCGCCGCGTCCGGCGCGCCCGCGTGGAGCGCGGCCAGGAAGCGCGGCTGAAGCGCCAGGAGTTCCTGGAGCGCCGGATCGTCCCGCTCGGCCGCTCCTGCCACGACCGTGTAGATCGCGGTCGCCGTGGTACGACCGCGAACGGCGATGCGGTCGAGTTCGACGGTGACGAACTGGTCCCGCACGCGCTCCGCCGTGTCGGGCCCGAGGATCACGGACACCCCGTATTCCTTGGACAGGCCCTCGAGCCGCGAGGCGTGGTTCACGGTGTCGCCGAGCACCGAGTAATCGTAGCGCCAGCGCGAGCCCACATTGCCCACTACGCAATCGCCCGTGTTGACGCCGACGCCCACGGTGAACCGCGCGAGCGCCGTGTCCCCGGTTTCGCGCTCGAGCTCCGCATTGAGAGCCTGCACGGCGTCGATCATGCGAAGCGCCGCATGGACGGCGCGCTGCGGGTGGTCGGGGCTCGGGAGCGGCGCGTTCCAGAATGCCATCACGCAATCGCCCATGTATTTGTCGATGGTGCCGCCCTCCGCCATCACGGCGCCGGAGAGAGCGTCGAGCAGGCGGTTGATGAGGGCGGTGAGGCGCTCGGGCTCGTCCTTGAGGCGCTCGGACATGGTGGTGAAGCCGCGCACGTCGCAAAAGAGCACCGACAGGTTCTTGCGTTCGCCGCCGAGCTTCAGGGAGGAGGGGTCGCGGGCGAGCTGGGCCACGAGATCCGGCGAGAGATAGCGCGAGAACGCATCGGAGACCTGCCGCCGCATCTGCCGCTCACGGGCGAAATCGAGCCCGAACCGGGCGCCGAACACGCCGAGCATCGCAGCCGCGGGGAGTGCCGGCGGCGCCCAGAACCGCGCGAACCGCAGAAGCGCCCAGGCGCCTGCGCACAGGAGCATGAGCGAGGCCGCAGCGGTGAGCCCCGTCCGCCACGAGGTGCGCGCCCCCGCAAGGAATGCTGCGAGAAGCGCGGCCGCGAGCAGGATACCCGCCATGGCCGGCGTCCCGACGGGCAGGACGTAGAGGCGGTGACGCAGGTTGTCGAGCACGGTCGCCTGCACCTCGACGCCGGCCGTCACCGCCTCGCTGTAGAGCGTGTAGGGGGTCGGAAAAGCGTCCGGCGCGCCGCTGTCCGGGGCCGCCGCAGCCTTGAGGCTGAGGCCCACGAACACGATCCGGTCCTTGAAGCGCCCGGGTGGCAGGAAGGCGGCCGGGTCGAGCGCCTGGTAATAGGACACGGTCGGGTAGGTGCGGGCCGGACCGAAATATTGGATGAGCGCGCCCTCGGGCGCGGGCTCCACCGGCTCGCCCGCGAGCCGCAGGGCTTCGGCCGCGAAGCTGTCGCGAGCTGTCGGCATTCGGCGCAGATAGGCGTCGCCGTCGAGAGAGACGGAGGTGACGCCGGCCGCCGCCTCGGCGTCGAGCAGGGCGTCCAGCGGCCCGACCCGGCTCACCTGCGTGCCCTGGTCCATGCGGGTCACCACGTCGTCGGCGGCCAGCACCGTGTCGGGCGCCATCGCCGCGGCGAGCGCCCCATCGGCCATGGGCGTCGAAGGCTCGGAGAAGATGATGTCGAGGCCGATGACCTTGGCGCCCGCCTCCCGCAGCTTGCGCACCACGTCCCCGTGAAGATTGCGCGGCCAAGGCCAGCGCTGGCCGATCTCCGCGAAGGACGGCTCGTCGATGGCGACGATGACGACCCCCGGTTCCGGGGGAAGGGGCGGATTGATCGTGGAGAACAGATCGTAGAGCCGCGCCTCGATGAGCCGGAACGGCGGGACGACGAGAAGCGGGCTTAGGATCGCCGCGACGAGCGCGGCGATCGCGAGCCGACGCAGCAGCGGTGTCCCCGGCTCCGCGTCGCGGCCTGGCCGCGCTCCGTCGGCCATGTCAGAAGCGCGCCCTCAACGTGGCGGCGAGGGTGCGGCTCGGCCCCGGCAGGCCCGGCGCGAGCTCGTATTCCTCATCGAAGAGGTTGAGCGCCGTCAGACCGATGAGAAGGCGCCGGTCAGGCGTCTCCCAGGTGATGGAGGCGTCTGTCGTCCAGTAGTCGCCGAGCTGGGTTCCTGCCAGGTTTCCGGTGCGCTCGCCCACATAGGTCTGCGCGAGGGTGAGCTTGATGCGGCTGGGATGGACCCAGGTGATGCCGGCGCGCGCGAAGCGCTCGGCCGTGAAGGGCACGTCGAGGCCGTCGCCCTCGCCGGCCCGGATCTCCGAGGTGGTCGTGCCGACCGTGCCGAAGAGGCCGATGCCGTAGCCGAGCCAGAGATTGGCCGTGGCCGCGAGCCGGTCGACGCGCGCCTTCTCGATGGCAAGCTTGTCGTAACTTTCCGCGATCGGGATCTCGAGATTGCGGACGTCCTGCCGCTGATACTCGACCGCCGTGAACAGGTTCGGCGTCCACTCCGCGTCCCAGCGCAGGGCGAGCGTGTCCGTGCGTCCCCCGAGCGCCACCGGCAGCGCATTCGGGATCAGCCCAACGGTCGTGATCGGCGCAAGCGTCAAGGGCAGGGCCTGAACCGTGTCGGTGCGGTAGGCCGCACGCAGCCATTGCCCTTCGAAGGGCGACAGGCCGACGCCGACGCGCGGACTTGCATGATTGTCCGTCGGCAAGGTCTCGATCGAGAGCGACGTATGCTCGACCCCGGCCTGGGCCTCGAACCACGGCGTCGGCCGCCAGAAGAGGTCCGCATAGAGCCGGTTGCTGCGGAAGGTGGCTTCGGTGCGCTGGGGCTCATCGAACAGGAAGGACTGACCGTCGATGATGACGGAGGTTTGCGTGCGAGCCCCGACGCGGGTTTCGCCGCGAATGAATTCCGCCCCGTAACGAAGGGTGAAATCATCGAATCCGATGGAGTGGTTCACATTGCCCGAGATCGCGTCCACCCGCGTCTTCTGCTGGTTGACGATATCGACGTATCCGACGACGAGGTCGTCGCCGACCGGCAGCGCATCGAAGCCGGCCCGCTGCTCGTAGCGCCCTGTATCTCCCCGGCTCCCGAACACGGCGGCGGTCAATACGTTGCGATAGCCGAAGGTGTGGCTCCAGCCGGCCCCGAACTGGGTGCTCGTGGGCTGCTCGTCGCTGTAGACAAGGGAATTCTCCCCAGTGAACGACAAGGGGCCCGGCTTCTGCTTCGAAGCCGCTCCGAACAGGAGGAACCGGTTTGCCGCCGAGGGTTGCCCGCCGATGAAGAAGGAGGCGTTGTCCAGAGTTTCGTTGTCGATCGTGAAGGGTCCGCGCGCATCGGTCCTCCCGACGTTGAACGAAAAGGCCGTTGGCAGAGGCTCGTTGGTGTAGCCGCGCACCAGTGCATCCGATTGCCAGCCGAGTTCGCCGCCGCGGGATATGACGCCGCCACCCACCTCCGCGTCCACGAAGGGCCTGCGCGTCAGGTCAGCGCGTCCGACACGCCCTGCCAGAGCGAGGGGGTCAAAAAGCAGACCTTGAACCACGAGGTTGAACGTCGTGATATCGTCCTCGGTCCCGGTCTCCACCGTTGCCAGAGAGGGGCGCGTCGTCAGGAGGGACGGCCGGGAGATCGACGATTGGTCGAAGTAGCTCGAGGCTGCGAACGGATCGAACGTCCGGTCGCCGTAGAAGCGAGCCCATTCGTTGAGGTTGATGAAGCGGTAGGCCGAGACCGGATAGGAGCCGCTCTGACGGTTCACCGCGAGGCCCGAATAATCGCCCCCGCGGGCGCGCGATCGGCGCACCGCCTCGCGGGCATGCCGGATTGCATCGTCGGCCCGATATTGGTCGATGGCGACCGCAGTGCGGACGATGGAGACCGCTGGGTCGTTGGGGTCGAGCCGGTCCGCATTGTCGAATGCCTGGTCGGCGAGTTCGAGCTCGCCGTTGTGATAATAGGCGATCGCGGCCATCAACAGGCCCTGCGAGTAGGCCGGGTTCGCGGTGGAGCCGGCGAGGATCGATTCGATCGCGCCGGCCGTATCGCCCTTCTGGAGCAGGTAGCGGCCCCGGGCGATATAGGCGACGTGGAAATCCGGATCGAGCTCCAGCGCCTTGTCGATCAGCGCGCCGGCCTCGGCAACCCGGCTCTGCTCGAGCAGATGAATCGCAAGATTGCCGTAAGGAACCGGATCGTCGGGATCGGCCTCGATGGCGCGACGGAATGAGGCTTCCGCTTCCAGCGACGCCTCCATCTCCGACTCGATCATAGCGATGGTGTTCCAGATCTCGGACCGACCGGGCGCGATGGCGGCGGCTTGGCGCAAGTCCGCCAGCGCTCCCTGCCGATCGCTGTCCACGTCAGCCTTGATCATGCCAGAGACCGAGAGGACGTCCTGATTGCCGGGATCGAGCGCCCGCGCCCGCTCGACAGACTTGCGCATCTCATCGCGGCGATTGAGCGCGAAGGCGAGCTGCGCCGAGAAAACGGCGATCCGCGGATCGCCAGGATAGCGCTTCTCGGCTTGCGCCAGGAGGTCTGCGGCCTTCTGCAGATCCTCCCGGAAGCCGGTCACGAGTGCATGGGCCAAGGCAGCCTCGGGGCTGTTGCGGCCGGTACGCGGCTCGGACAGCACGCGCTCGGGATCTGCGAGCGAGGCCGCGATGTAGCGGCCATAAGCTCCCGTGATGCGGCGCTGCGCGTCGAGGCCGCTCTCGGCCCGCGCGAAAAGGGCGGCCGCTTCGCGCCATTGGCGGCGCGTTCCGGCCAAGAGGCCCTCGACCAGAAACGCGCGTGATTGCTGCGCCCGGCTGAGCGGCAGCCGTCGTGCGGCGGCGAGCGCTTCGCCCGCAGCCTGTCGCCCATCGAGACGCAGGGCGATTTCGGCGAGGCTCAGCCAATCCTCCGCCCGGCGTGCGTCGGGCGCTATTGCGCCGATGCGAGCCCGTTCGGCACGGAGCGCCGGACCCTTCAGGGGCAACGCGGGCAGAGCCACAAACACGTCCCTCAGGGTGACGTAGAAGAGCATCTGCTCTCGGTCGTTCGGGCGCACCAGGATGAACTTGGTCGGGGCCTGGCCGATGGCGGCGACGGCGCCCTCGCCCTGGCGGACGGTGACGGAGCCTTGCGGGTTGCGCAGCTCCACCACACCCTCGAGCACCACGAGCGAGGTCTTGCCGTTGCCGTCGACGGAGAGCGACCAGTCGGTGCCGCGGATGGCCGCCACGGCCGCGGGGGTCTTCACGTCGACGCCGGAGCCGCCGCGATTGGCGCGGGCCCAGACCTGTCCGCCCTGCAGCTCGAGCTGTGTGTTGTTCTGGCCGCTCGATACCTCGTTCACCACGAGCGACGAGTTCCGGCCGACGCGGATCTGCGTCTGGTCCGCGAACAGGATGCCGAGGGTGCCGATGGCGTTGGTGCGAACGGCGTCGCCGCCGATGAGGTCCTGCCGCAGTTCCACGCCGCGCCAGCCGCCCTCCCGGGCGAATTGCAGCTCCTCGCCGCCCTTGGTCGAGACCACGGAACCGGCCACCGGGGTCGGGCGTGGGACAGGCTGCCCGAGAGCGGCGGTGGCCACGCCGAAGGCCAGAGCGCTGGCCGTCGTGAGTAGCCGAAGGAGATGCGAAGGCATGAGTGATTTTACACTTGTATGAAAAGCGCGCGTCCGAAGAGCGCGCACCTTAGCCTTGGATGCGCGGCGATCAAAGTCCTCTTCGGACCCGTCAGTCCGTGCTCCTGCACACAGCGTAAATCCGAGGCGGCACTCGTTGCCGAGTCCGTCAAGCTCCTGTATCTTTTACAGAAATCCGGTCCCGGCGCGGAGGTCGCCAGCCCGCCGATCCGGACGATGCGGGATCCGAGCCCCGCGCCGATCCGTCCCTCAGGCGGTCGTGGCCTTGCGGTGGGCGAGCAGCAGCTTCTGCTTGAGGTCGTGCTGGGCGAAGGGCTTTTGCAGCACGGGCCTGTCACGGTAGGCATCCTTGATGCCCGCGCTGCCGTAGCCCGTGGAGAACACGAAGGCGATGCCCCGCTCCACGAGCGCGTCCGCCACCGGGTAGATCGGTTCCCCCGCCACGTTCACGTCGAGAATCGCAAGATCGATGGTTTCCCGGTTCACCGCGTCGAGGGCCGCCGA
>JAESGO010000123.1_pt1 | contig 23562 bp, 28 predicted proteins | sample 9269701 | NCBI WGS metagenome assembly JAESGO01 (sample SAMN15720690, study PRJNA650881) | algae metagenome | isolation source: Hormoscilla sp. CMT-3BRIN-NPC48 and co-occurring heterotrophs from... | place: USA: Clark Mountains Wilderness, California | collected 2010-04-18 | reverse complement strand
CCATGGCGCGGGGTGGAGCAGCCCGGTAGCTCGTCAGGCTCATAACCTGAAGGTCACAGGTTCAAATCCTGTCCCCGCAACCAAACACACAGCCCCTGATCGCACACGCGACAGGGGCTTTTTGCTGGTCTAGGCGCCGCATCAAGCGAGCACAGCCCCCGATCGCACACGCGAAAGGGCCTTTTTGCTCGCCGGAACACAGCGCAAAGATACGCAAAAGATCGCCGTCAAGGCGCGCGTCCACACCGCCCTCCTCCCGCGCGGTCAGCACAATCTTCTCTATGAGCGAGCGTGTCAGCTCCATCGCCTCGTCCCGGTGCTCCGCGTCCTCGAGGAGCGTCGAAGCATTGTTCATGCCGAGCTGAGCCGCCCAGGACCTCAAGGTGCCATAGCCGGCGATCTCAGAGTGCTTCACGGCCTGCGCTGCTGCGAGTAGGCCAGCATCAAGCGCTTCGCTCTCCGCGAAGTCGTCCATGACCTCCTCACCCTCAAAAAGGATGCCCTGCACGGGCTCACAGGTTTTCCTCTGCGGGCGCTTGCCTACCTGTGGCGCGCCCACCGTTGCGCGGACGAGACCGCGAAGGTCGCCTGTTGGAAGGGTGCGTCTCCCGTACCCCCTCTGCCGATCCTTCGGCCGCCAGCTCTCACGCGGGCTGATCGGGTCCCGGCTACGGGTTTGGCGGCCCGGCACCTGGCAGGGCGTCCCCTTCCGTGGCTCGCGAGGTGAGATCGGTTTCGCGCAGCATAGAGACGAGCACCTCGTCGCCGATCTCGTTCCGCTCGCGAAGCCGCAGGAGCGCGTGCCTTGCGGAATCGAAGCCGTTGGCATGATCCCTCCCCGGTGAGGCGTTGGCGGTTTCCATCACCCGGCGTGCCGTCTCTTCCTCCCGCTGCTGTTCCGCTTCACCTTGCAGTCCGGATCGTTGGACGAACGCCCGCAACGTGAGTCCCTGAAGGAGGACCGAGCCGAGGATCACCAGGGCGGTTACCACCAGGATGAGGTCGCGCTCGGGAAAGGCGGCTCCATCCGGCAGGGCAGCTGGGATCGAGAGGGCAATCACGAGCCCAATCACAGACCGGGTGGAGGACCAAGCCATGATCGCCGCGGCCGCCCACCTCGTTGCGCCTCTAGGCTGTGCAGCCGCTAGCGCTCCCGCGATCGGCTGGCGCAACACGGTGACGTAGGAGAGCGCAAGCTGGACGGCAAGCACCACGAGCAGCACCGCCGCTGCAGCGAGCAGAAGCTGCGACAGGGGCCACTCACCGAGGCCGGCGAGCGCCTCGGGTAGCGTCCGCCCGGCGAGGAGGAAGAGCGCACTCGACGTGATAAGGCTGACCTCCTCCCAGAATGCCACAGCGCTGATGCGCGCCTCCGATGAGGAGATAGGCGCCCCCGTGCGGCGGTTGATCCGCACTGTCGAGATCACAAGCGCCGCGGCGGTGATAGCGGCGACGCCCGATACCTCGAGCGCTGTTGCCGCTAGAGACGCGGCGTAGGGCGTCATAATCGAGACCGCGATTTCGATGGGGGCCGGATCAATCTGCTGCCGCATGAAGGCGACCGCGCGTCCGATCAGCACGCCGACGAGGAGGCCTGCGGGGATGTCAAAGGCGTAATGTTCGGCAACGGCCAGGGCGGTCGGGGTGTTCGACCCGGCGTTTTCGACCACAAGCGCAAATGTTGCCAGGATAAAGAGGCGCGCTACAAGTTCGCGGGCCTTGAGCGTGTCAGTAATTGCCCGCGGCACATGCGGTCGGCCTTGGGCCTCATGGAAGAGGCGGGTGTCGAACACGGAAGCCACAACGCCGAGGAGCAGAGCCGCGATCCAGGAGATGCCTGGCAGTAGCAGGATGCGGGCCGCACCCGCCACCAGCGCGACGGTTGCGATGACCGTGACCGCGCCGACGACCACTCCCGGTACAAGGGTAAAGCGGAGGAGGTGCCAGGATACGCGAACTGTTGATGCGTAGACGAGCGGGGGCAGGAAGAGGTTGAGAACGAGTTGCGGATCGACGCGTAGGGGCGGCAAGCACGGCAAGGCGGTGGACGCCAGACCCACACCGAACAGGACGAGGGACGGCGGCGCACCTGTGGATTTTGCGAGTGCCAGAACAGGCCCGATGACCACAAGGAGCAGCGCAACGAACTGGTACGTGCTCATAGCGGTCCCGAGCCTAGCGGCTAAGCTGTGGCAGCACCTTGGACCCGAATGCTTCAATGAAGCCTTTCTGGTTGCGGTCGACCTGATGCAGCTGCAGCTCCTCAAAGCCAAGCTCGATGAACTCGCTTAGCCAGTCCACGTGCTGCGGCAGGCTCGACGAGATCAGAAGCGACCCCTTCATGTCCTCGGGCTTCACCAAACGGGTGGCCGTGTCGAAGTCGCGCGGCGAGCGTAGTTCCCAGTTAACCTCGCCGCCGAGCACGTTGTAGCGCCACTGCTCGTGGGCGCCAGCAAGCGCTTCCTCGTCGCTCGGAGCCCAGTTCAAGCCTACCTGCATGAACAGCGGCTTTCCCTCGCCGCCGCCACGCCGGAACGCCTCCACCACCTTGCGGACCTGATCGGGCTTGCCGCTCACGGTGAGCAGGCCGTCCGCCCAACTGCCCACAAATTCGGCCGTGGTCTCCGACACGGCAGCACCGAGCAGCAGGGGCGGAGTTTTGGGTAGCGAGTAGAGCTGGCCGTCCACTAGGGTGACCCGGCCGTAATGGGACACAGCCTCGCCTCGCAGCAGGGCCCGGATGATTTCGGCGCATTCCCGGAGTCGAGCGTTGCGCTCCACCTTCTCGGGCCAAGCGACACCCGTCAGATCCTCGTTCAAGCGTTGTCCGCTGCCGAGGCACAGCCACAGCCGCTGAGGGAACATCTCGGTGAGCGTGGCGGCTGCCTGCGCCAGGATGGCGGGGTGGTAGCGGTAGCCAGGAGCCGAGATCACGCCGAAGGGTAGGCGCGTGGATTGAAGAGCAGCACCGAGCCATGCCCAGGCAAAGCCGGACTGACCCTGCGCTGGGCCCCAGGGGCGGAAATGATCCGACGACATGGCGCAATTGAAACCAGCGGCCTCGGCCTGCTGCACGAGCCCTACAAGCTCGGAGGGCGGGAACTGTTCGTGGGAGGCATGAAAGCCGATCCGCGCCATAGTGACTTGCTCCAGGGAACGCCTCTGAACAAAGTCAGGTGCTCGCGAGTTCCACTCGCTTCCCTGACGAGGAGCTCGCGGGTGCGACTCGCGAAGCAGCCAAGGCCGGAGGAGAAGCGCCGTGACGCTACAGCTCTATCATCGGTGGCAATGCCCATATTCGAAGCGCGTGCGCGATTACATTGACGAGCACAGGCTCAACGACCGGATCGAGTTTATCGAGCTCGGCGAGGCTCCCGACGCAGAAGACAGGCTGGATGACCTGACCGGACGCTCGCAGGTGCCCTGCCTCGTGATTGACGGCGAGCCGATGCTGGAGAGCGGCGACATCGTGCAGTGGCTTCAGACGAACCTCACGGATAGGGGCAAGGGCACACCGGCGTAGAAGCCTGGCAAGACTCCCGTTCTCGCCCCCTCTCTTCAAGGTTAACACGCCATGGTGCGCCCGAAAGCCGTTCTGTTCGATGTGGCTGGCACCATCATCGACACAGTTGATCTTCATGCCCGAGCTTGGGCCGAGACTCTTCAGAAATTCGGCGTGGAGGCCACGTTTGATGACATGCGGGTGCAGATCGTCAAAGGAGGGGATCAGCTCCTTCATGACCTCTTGCATGACCTCCTGCCGCCCGAGCGGGTCAATGGCGTAGGCGACAAGCTCCAGAGCTTTCGAACGGAACTGTTCAAGCGCAATTACCTGCCGCAAGCCCGTGCCTTTCCCGGGGTTCGCGGTCTCTTCGAGCAGATCCGCTCGCGCGGTCAGCACATGGTGCTGGCGTCCTCCGGCAAAGCCGAAGAGGTGGAGGTATACAAGGAGATCGCCGGCATTGCCGACCTGATTGATGATGCCACCTCGTCAGATGATGTGGAGCGCTCGAAGCCCTTCCGACAACTTCCAAGCTGCTTTTGATAAGCTTGGCTTTGAGAGCCCCACGGAGGCGATGGTGTGGGCGACACACCCTGTGATGCTGAAGCCGGGCCGCAAGCTAGGCTGGGGACGATCGGGGGTTCTCTGCGGTGGGTTCCCGGAGGAGGCGCTGCGAGCTGTAGGGTGCTTCCCTGTCTACCGTAACCTCAACATCTCGCTGAGGCCTACGACAGCTCTCCCTCGGCAACAGGCCTCTCGCCGGCAAGGTCGGCACAGGCATAGGAGCAATTGCATGACAGGTCGCCCTCCTCAGGATGCGAACGGTCCTCACCTACGAACCATCGCGATGCCACGTGATGCCAACCCGAGTGGCGACATCTTCGGAGGCTGGACGGTGTCTCAGATGGATCTCGCGGGTGCTACCTTTGCTGCCAAGCAGGCGAAGGGGCGGGTCGCCACGGTATCGATTGAGGCCATGGAGTTCCTGCGCCCTATTTCGGTGGGGGATGAGGTCTCCTGCTACTGCAGCCTTGTGAAAGCCGGCGACACCTCGCTCACCGTCAAAATCGAAACCTGGGCCAGCGCCCGCACCGGCGCCGAAGAACCCGAGAAGGTCACCGAGGGCACATTCACCTTCGTGGCCATCGATGAACACGGAAAACCGCGGCGTCTGGAGAGCGGCCAACGCAGCAGGGGATAAGCTCCACTGCAGCTTCTGGGGCAGAATGCACCCTATTGAGATCCTCCTCGCTCTTCTCGCTGCCTGCGTGGCGCTTTCTCTGCTCGCCCGCCGCCTCGACCTGCCAGTTGCCATTATTTTAGTTATCGGCGGCATGGCGCTGGCCCTCATACCCGAACTGCCAACGGTTGAACTCGATCCACAGCTCGCCCTCGTGCTGTTCCTCCCGCCCCTCCTTCAAGTGAGCGCCTACCGCACGGACTGACCGGCCTTTCAGTTCAACTTACGCCCGATCCTCCTCCTGGCACTCGGTGCGGATGTTCATCTAGGTGTTCTCTCAATTCTGGGCTGCCGATGCTCTGGCATGGCCGAGCGAACGGTTCTAAGGAGCCTGTCTACCAGCTCAGATCATGCCGAAATGCTGGGGCGGTCGGCTTGCGAAGAACCTTCAGATCCTTGGCATCGGACGGATCAGGTCATGAGCTGCATGCTCTGTCCTATTATCCCTACGCAATCCTTTATCAAAGGCGCCTAGCCGCTGTTTCACGAGGAACCCCTGCCGGTTCACTCGGTTCAGTCATCGCAATTGCCATCCGCAAAGGTCATCGCATGGAACTCCAGAGCAAGGTCGCACTCGTAACAGGCGCCGGCTCCGGCATTGGCAAAGCCGCTGCAGTCCGCTTGGCGCGAGAAGGGGCAAGCGTGGGGGTCTTGAGCCGCACTGAGGACGAGATCCAGGCCACGGTGCGTGAGATCGAAGCGGCTGGCGGACAGGCAATCCCGCTTGTTGCTGATATCTCTGATGCCAGTCAGATGCGCCAAGCCGTCGAGCGCCTGGTAGAAACCTATGGTCGGCTCGACATCGTCTTTGCGAACGCCGGCATCAACGGAGTTTGGGCGCCTATCGACGAACTCCAGCCAGAGGAGTGGGATAAGACCATCGCGATCAACCTGCGCGGCACCTATCTGACGATCCACTACAGTGTGCCTCATCTAAAACAGGCTGAGGGAGGAGCGATCGTCATCACAGCCTCGATCAACGGCACCCGCACCTTCACGAGTCCCGGCGCAACCGCCTATTCCTGCACCAAGGCAGCCCAGCTTGCTATGACGCAGATGCTGGCGCTCGAACTCGCTAAGCACCGCATCCGCGTGAATGTCGTCTGCCCAGGCAAGATCGAGACAGAGATTGAGGAGAGCACCACTCACCGTAGCAGTGAGGAGGCCGAGGTTCCAGCCGAGTATCCTGAGGGCAACATCCCGTTGACGGGCGATGAGCCTGGGACGAGCCAGGAGGTCGCCGAACTGGTGCTGTTCCTAGTCTCGGACAGATCACGGCACATCACCGGAACGCCCGTGTGGATCGATGGCGGGCAATCCCTGCTCGTGTGAGCCCGTGAGGAGCGTTGCGGAGGCCTTAATGACAGCCGATACGCCGACGGGCTTCGCTTGGTGGCAGAGGGGTGTGGTCTACCAGATCTACCCACGGTCGTTCCAAGACTCGAATGGCGATGGGATCGGCGATCTTCCCGGCATCACGGCACGCCTCGATTATCTCGTCGACCTCGGCGTGGATGCGATCTGGATCTCACCGATATTCGCGTCGCCCATGGCAGATTTCGGCTACGACGTCTCGGACTATTGCGGCATCTATCCGCCATTCGGCACATTGGATGACTTCAACCATTTGACGGCTGCCGCTCACGAGCGCGGGCTCAAAGTGATCCTAGACTTTGTCCCGAACCATACCTCGAACCAGCACCCGTGGTTCATCGAGAGCCGGTCTTCGCGCGATAATCCGAAACGGAACTGGTACGTCTGGTGTGATCCAAAGCCGGATGGGTCGTCACCGAGCAATTGGGTGACCGAGTTCGGCGGCCCGGCCTGGACCTTCGACGAAGCCACAGGCCAGTTCTACTATCATGCGTATCTGAAGGAGCAGCCGGATCTGAACTGGCGTAACCCGGAGGTCCGGGATGCTATGCTGCAAGTGCTTCGCTTCTGGTTTGAGCGAGGCGTGGACGGCTTCCGGGTCGACGCCATCCACCACCTCTTCGAGGACGAGAAGCTGCGCGACAACCCTCCAAACCCTGACTGGCGGGAGGGTATGTCGCCGGCCCGGAGCGTTATTCGGGCCTACACGATGGATCAGCCGGAGGTGCACGATGCCATCGCGGCCATGAGGCGGATAGCGGATGGCTTTGCGGACCGGGTCATGATTGGCGAGGCCTACCTGCCGTTTGACCGCCTGATGGCCTATTACGGTGTGGACCTCACGGGTTTCCATCTCCCGTTCAACTTCCACCTCCTCCCGACGCCCTGGAACCCCACCGCTATAGCGGCGCTGATTGATGCCTATGAAGCCGCATTGCCGCCGGGTGCGTGGCCCAACTGGGTGCTGGGCAACCACGATCGTTCACGGGTGGCGAGCCGCCTTGGTTGGGAGCAGGTGCCGATTGCCGCCATGCTGCTTCTGACACTGCGGGGCACGCCGACCATCTACCAGGGCGAGGAGCTTGGCCTGACAGACGTGCCGATCCCACCTGAGCGAGTTCAGGATCCCTGGGAAAAGAACGTGCCAGGGCTGGGGCTTGGCCGGGATCCGGTCAGGACTCCGATGCCCTGGAACGGCAGCACGCATGCGGGCTTTACGACAGCTGAGCCATGGCTCCCAATTGGCCCATCCAACACGGCCGCTCATGTGGATGCCCAAGCAGGCGATCCTGCTTCGATGCTCGCCTTGTACCGGAGCTTGCTGGCTCTGAGGCGTTCAGAGCCAGCTCTGTCGGTAGGGACATACATTCCTGTAGTGGCGTCCGACAGGATTTTAGCCTACGAGCGTCGCCACGCAGACCGGCGGCTACTGATCGCTCTCAACTTCGGGGTTGAGCCGCAGCCCTTCGAGTTGGGCGGCAGCCCAGACAGTTGCCTGCTGTCGACCTACTTGGACCAGGTGCAGCCAATCACGGCCTTGTCGCTTATGCTGCGCCCCCACGAAGGCATCATCATCGCGATGTCATGATGGTCACCCCACCAGCAATGATGGTCGGAGCAACGACTCCTAAAGGCTTGAACTAGACGCAAACCCGCACCCTTGATGCAGCAGCTAAGGCGCCCGAATCGCGATGATGCCTCCGGAGGCTATGCACAAAGTGGTCATCCACAAAGCTGGAGGCTACGAGCAGCTCAAAATCGAGGCGCATCCGGTCCCGAAACCTGGCGCCCGCGAGGTCTTGATCCGCACCCAGGCTGTTGGTGTGAACTACGCGGACATCTGCGTCCGCTGGGGCGTATACGAGTCCGCACGCCGCTTCGTGGGCTGGCCGATCACACCAGGCTTCGAGTACTCGGGGCGGGTCGCAGAGGTTGGTCGTGAAGTAGAGCACCTCAAGCCCGGTGATGCGGTTTTTGGGGTCACTCTCTTCAACGGCTATTCGACCCACTTGTGTGCCCCGGCAGATCTTGTCTGGCCCAAGCCTCAGGCCTTGCCCTTCGAGGATGCAGCGGGGTTCCTGGCCGTGCAGCTCACGGCCTACCACGGTCTGTTGCAGAACGTGGTGATCCGGCCCGGCATGAAGGTCCTTGTACATTCTGCTGCCGGGGGCGTGGGCTCAGCACTCGTCCAGCTTTGTAAGTTGCACCACCTCGACGTGATCGGCGTCGTGGGAGCAACTCATAAGGTGGATTATGTGCGCCGGCTTGGCGCAGACGCCGTGATCGACAAGTCCACCCACTCGCTTTGGGACGAGTCGGAGCGCCTCTGCCCCGGCGGCTACGACCTAGTGTTCGATGCAAATGGCCCTGAAACCCTGGCGCGGAGCTACGCGCATCTCAAGCCCACGGGTAAGCTGCTGGTCTATGGCTTCCATGGCTTGCTGCCGAAGCAGGGGGGCCGTATCAAGTATCTTGCAGCTGCATTCGGCCTTCTGAAGCTCCCGCGCTTCAATCCTCTCCGCATGACGAGCGAGAACAGAGGTGTGGTTGCGTTCAACCTGTCGTTTCTCTTCAACCGAACGGACCTCCTACATACAGCGGTGAGAGACCTCACAGCTTGGCTGGAGGCAGGGAGCATTCGCGCGCCACAGATTCGCTCTTATGCGCTGGCGGACGTCACCCAAGCCCATCAAGCTCTGGAGTCCGGCGAGACCACGGGCAAGCTAGTCTTGCGAACCGGATCCTCTTTGGAACGCTAGTAGAGAGGATATCCCTACAGCTCGTTCTTGCTCGTCGTCCTACGGCAACGCCGTGCCGCCGGCGCGAGGACAGCCCTGGAAATGATCGGAACGATGAGAACCAGCCGTTGGTTCTCATGGTCCAACCTCCGGACGGGAGTTGCTCATGGTGTTGCACGGCTTGTCCCGCAGACAGATCTTGCGCCTCGGCGTTAGCGCAAGCGCAACAACGCTGCCGATAGCGGCCCTCGCTCAGCAGGTCGCAGCCGATCGGGAGGATGACCAGTTCGTCAAGGTCATCGACAGGGCTGCGGAGCCGCTGCCATCTCCTGGGGATCCAGCATTCGGGGCCTTCTTCGACCGCTTCGGCCAGGCAACGGTTGTGTTGCTAGGTGAGGCCACCCATGGCACGTCCGAGTTTTACCAAGCGCGTGCCGAGATCACGAAGCGCCTCGTTCGAGACCACGGCTTCTCCATTCTTGCCGTCGAAGCCGACTGGCCGGACGCTAATCACATCGACGCCTATATTCACAGTCGCGAGCGGCCTTCTACTCCGGCTCAACCGTTCCAGCGTTTCCCAACCTGGATGTGGCGCAACGAGGAAACGCTTGCGCTCGTCGACTGGCTTCGCGAGCACAACGCGACTCGCCCGACTGGTGCTAACCAAGTCGGCTTCTATGGTCTCGACCTCTACAGCCTCGGTGCCTCGCTGGACGCGGTGACGATCCATCTTGCCACGACAGACCCTGCGATCGCGGCTCGCGCTCGGGAGCACTATTCCTGCATTGAGCCATACAGGGACGAGCCTGCCGACTATGGCGCGGACACTCTCAGGCGCGGGTTCAGGACATGCGAGAAGGACGTCTCTGCGGTTCTCGAAATGGTCGCTGCGCTGCCCCGCGGGGATTCAAACTTTGACGCTCTCCAGAATGCCCGGGTAGTGGCCGGCGCGGAGCGCTATTACCGCGCTGCCTATGCGGGGGCCGTTTCATCCTGGAATCTGCGCGATCAGCACATGTTCGACACGCTGCTCGCGGTCCTTCAGGCTCGTGGGCCTGGCGCGAAAGCGATCGTTTGGGCCCACAACTCGCATGTGGGAAATGCCGCAGCCACCGAGCTGGGCCGGACAGGCCAATACAACATCGGGCAACTTTGCCGTCAGCACTTCGGGGACAGCGCGCGACTGATCGGCTTTGGCACAGATCGGGGTACCGTCATGGCGGCCTCGCGTTGGGGCGCCGAGCCGGAAGTGATGCCAGTACGCCCGTCCTTGCAGGCGAGCTACGGGGCGCTCTTCCGAGCCGCGAGCCCTGATCGGTTTCTGCTCGATCTTCGCCGTGGCGTCCACGAACCGTTGCGCGCGGGGCTCTCTCGGGAGCGGCTCGAGCGGGCCATTGGTGTGATGTATTTGCCCGAGACGGAACGCGTCAGTCACTATTTTCGATCCATTCTGCCCGACGAGTTCGATGCCTTCATATGGCTTGAGGAGACACGGGCCGTGACCCCGACCCCGACAAGCGGGCGGACAGGTCTGCCGGACGGGCATCCATTTGGCACGCACACGCCAGCCACAGGATCGGTCGGGCTTGGCCAACCCGCCCGGCAGTAACTTCCGCGGATGAGGTAAGCGAGTGCAGCTGAGCAAATCGAGGACTGGAAAGGCTTCGCAGCGTCTCTAAACCAGTTTGGGCCGACAGGCGGGGCCGCCTACCTTCATCAATTCAGGAGGTGAACGATTGAATGAGTTTAGTTGGGGGCGACACCTTGCTTTGGCTCCACCTCGATCAGTACGAACCAGGAACCAACATGCGGTCTCCTGGCTCTTCCTAATCCTTCGTAACTAGTGCCACTCAGTTCATTGCCGGCGCAGACGAGAGGTTGGGTTGATCGGGCTGCGCTTGTCGTTTGTCACGCAAAGCGTCCTCATCTGCGACTTCAGAAAACGGCCACATGCGACGTTCCACACAAGCTCTCCATGTGGTTTAGGACAGCTCCGGGTCAGCTTCCCTTCTTGGCATGAGGGATGACGGAGATGCCTCCCCGGCCCCGAGGATGGCGTACTTGACCTGCTCGAGCCGCTCCAGGCCATGATCCTTGCGGGCCGTCTGAAGGATCTCGTCCGTGCCGATCCGCGCGGCCTTCAGCCGGATCCCACTGCACATGCCCATTCTGGACCAGCACAACGGGGTCCCACCCAGGACCCGATCCACCATGGAATATCGCTCCTTCAGAAGGGCAAGCGCGACGCTGATGCTGAGTAGCGTAATGATCACGAGCGCCGCGTTGGTCATGGAATGATCGCTGTCGATCATTGCCTGCTGCGTGGTCTCGCTGATGATAAGGAGCACCACGAGCTCGAAATTCGAGGCTTCGGCCAAGGTGCGCTTGCCGGCGATCCGACTGCAAACCCCTGCAGACCTTCGTTGCTCCCGTCCTCCCACCCCGCCTAGAAGGAGCCCTAGGTCAGCGTACTTACTCGTCCATCGCCCCTTCCAGAATTTGCCCGGGGCCGGAAGTGGCGTTGATCAGGTGCGGCTAAAGGACAGGCAACCGGCGAGCGCCGGAGTGGTCCCGACCATGAGAGCGCCATGGCTGAGAAGCCGCCAAGGGCTCGCCCTGCCCGGCACGATCGCCATCAACTCGCCGGATGAATCCGCCCAGACAACTCGTGCGTCAATCGCCGCTGCCGCCGCGAAGGCTCGTGGAGCACCGATCCCCTCTTGGAACAGCACCATCACGGTCTCCCCCTCCTGCGGCGGTAGGGCGGCGAGGGGCCCAGCGATGAGCGTCACCGCGGCGAGCCCCGCCGCAACTCGACCTCCACCCGTTCCGCCGCGCTCGGCTGTACGGTTCAACCAGAGGCCGAGCAGAAGCGGAGGGATCCCGAAGACGACGACCCAGCCGATGTCCCAGATGAGCGGATTGTCCACATCGACCCGAATGCGGTGAATGCGCAGCAGCCAGTGGAAGACGACGGTGTCGACCGCCTGCCACAGGGCGAAGCCGAAAGCGGCGGCCGCCGCGACCCGCCGATCTACCCCCGTGCCGGCAAACCCAGTCCGACGCTGCCAGAGCATCCACAGGCCGATCGCAGCGATCACGTACATCAGCACATGGAAGCCACCATCGGCGAGAATTTGGACGCGGATGTCCTTGAGCGCCTCGCCAGGCACCAAGCTTAACAAGTGGTGCCATTGTAGCACTTGGTGCAGCAGGATGCCGTCGATGAACCCGCCCAGCGCGAAGCCTAACACCCAGGCGCCAGCGGTTGGAGCAGGAGACGTGCGGGTGTGGTTCACGAGAGCTGGCATGGCAGGCCTCATTGAAGTGCGCCCTTACAACGGTGCCGGGCCGAACCCGTTCCCGGAGGCTTGCGGGTCACCGTTCCATTCGCGCTGATCCATGACGCCATTGTCCGAAGCAAACTCGGGCGCCTCGCCCTGACCTGTATTGAGTGGCCAGGAAGGGGCAGCAGACGTTTGTCGTGCCCTGAACGCGCATTTATCGCGCCGACCTGTCACCGGCCCTCTCCGACCGGCTCCCCAGCACACCGATCGGGTATGGATTCTGCATCTGATCTCGGGCGCCAACTGCGCCGAAGTCAGCCTCGAGAGCCGACTTGTCAAATCGAGCACCCGCCCGCGCTAGGCTGCCGATGCGGCACCTTGAGCCTTCTGATTGGCGTTCGACCTCGATCGACAAGGCAAGTCCGATCGGAACCTTGGGCAATGCGCAAAGTTAGTTCAGTCGTAGCCTAACCCATCAGTCGAGTACTCACGACCCCGGGACCAAAACACGCTCAATCCAGTGCCGTCCTCACGGGCCGATTGCCAGTTCTTGCGTCGCCGGGAAAGAATCATCGGGTGAACTGCGCTGCACGGGGCTGCTGGCGCCGGCTACCGCTTCGGATGCCGGTCTGCGGATCCGGGAAGTCCGGCGACACCACGTTCGTGGTGCAGGAGGTAGCAGATGTGTTGCCTCTGCGCGGTGTACAGCCGCAACTCTTGAGCCACGACGCCTGCACTCGCTCTACAACGATACCCCCGTCCCGCGAACACCGGCTGAACTGAAGGCATTCCATGCGCCCAGCATCCCTCGCCTTTCTCAACTCCCTCGTCAGTGCTCCATCACCGAGCGGGTACGAGCAGCCAGTGGCGAAGCTCTACCGGCAGTACATAGGCGATTTTGCCGATCGGGTGACGGTCGATGTTCATGGCAATGTAGTTGCTGTGCTGAACCCCAACGCGCCTATGAAGGTTATGCTCGCCGGGCATATGGATGAGATCGGGTTCATCATCCACTACATCAGTGACGAGGGCCTTCTTTATTTCAGCGCGATCGGCGGGCACGACAGCGTCGTTCCAATCGGACAGGCGGTCTGGGTTCACAGCAAACAAAGGGTGCCGGGTGTCATAGGGCGCAAGGCCATTCACCTGCTCGAGCCCGACGAGCTGAAGAAGAAGCCGGAGATGAAAGACCTCTGGGTCGATATTGGCGCATCATCAAAGGCAGAGGCGGAAGCCTACGTTCAGCTTGGCGACATCGTGACTTATCAGCACGAATTTCAGATGCTGATCGGCGACCGAGCGACAGCGAGGGCCTTCGACAACAAGGCTGGCTTGTTTATCGTTGCTGAGGCCCTTCGGCTGCTCAAGGAAGAGGGCAGCCTGAACACTGAGGTAGGCGTCTATGCCGTTGCGACTGTGCAGGAGGAGATCGGTTCACGAGGGGCGCGAACAGCCGCCTTCAGCATTGCCGCTCAGTCAGGCCTTGCTGTCGACATGGGCCATGCCATTGACTACCCGGGTGTAGGTAAGCCCCGCTTCGGCCAACTCGACATCGGCAAGGGCCCGGGAATCTCTCGAGGAGCCAACACCAACCCTGCGGTGTTCGCATTGCTGAGCGAAGCTGCAAGAGCGGAGAACATTCCGTACCAGGTGAACGTTGCCCCCGGAGCGACTCCGACGGATGCGAACGCTCTGCAACTCAACAGAGGTGGGATGGCAGCCGGTCTCCTCAGTGTGCCTCTTCGCTACATGCACACGCCATGCGAGGTCCTTAGCCTGAGCGACGTGGAGAGCACAGCACGACTTCTCGCAGCCTACTGCTGCCGCGTAACGCCTGACACGGACTTCACGCCCAGATGAGGCTGAACAAAATGGGGCGGAGACAGCGAACAACGTGCGTGACTTCTTCGTTGTGTTAGCAGGGCAGAGCTATCTGGCAAGGCGTCAGGGATAGGGTTGTTTGGCCGCAAATTGCGCCTGATTGGCGCTGGCCGTCGCGCAGGTGCCGCTGTCCTAAGGTTGCAGTTCTGGAGGATCGATGAGCAGCGAGGTTTTCGGACGCTACGATCCCGGTGGCTTCTACTGCGAGATGGCGCACGGCAGCCCAGACCAGCGTGTCCGCGAGCGCCTCGAGCACCTCTCGGCAGATGAGCTCAAGCGTCGGGCCTTGGATGCCGAAGCTGAGTTCCACGATCTTGGGATTACCTTTACGGTCTACTCCGACAAGGATGAAATCGATCGCGTGCTGCCGTTCGATCTAATTCCGCGCGTGCTGTCGGCACGGGACTGGGATTACATCGAGAAAGGGATAACCCAGCGTGTTTCTGCGCTCAACCTCCTACTCGACGACATTTACCACGATCAGTCGATCTTGAGAGACGGCATTATCCCATCCGACCTCGTACTAAACAACGCTTACTATCGCCCCATGATGCGCGGATTAGATCTACCGCACAAAACATACGTTCATATCTGCGGCACCGATCTTGTTCGCGACGAACACGGTACGATGATGGTTCTCGAAGATAATGCGCGCACTCCCTCCGGCGTCAGCTACGTGGTTGAGAACCGGCATATGATGCTGCGTGCGTTTCCCGATCTCCTCGAAGGGATCGGCGTTCGTTCTATCGACGACTATGCGCCCAAGCTTCTGGCAGCCCTGCGCGAAGTCGCGCCGTCCGGGCCGAGCGACCCTCAGGTGGTTCTGCTCTCGCCTGGCCCGTTCAACTCGGCCTACTTCGAGCATGTGTTCCTCGCGCGCGAGATGGGAGTACCGCTTGTCGTAGGCGCCGATCTCGTGGTTCGCGATGAGCGAGTGTACATGCACACGATCGCAGGCCTTGTCCAAGTCGACGTCATCTACCGTCGTGTCGACGACGAGTTCCTGGATCCCGAGGTATTCCGTGCCGACAGCACGCTTGGTGTCCCCGGTCTGATGCGAGCCTACCGTGCTGGCAATGTCACTCTCACGAATGCTGTCGGTACTGGGGTTGCCGACGACAAAGCGGTTTACGCCTACATGCCACGGGTGATCCGCTACTATCTTGGTGAGGATCCCATTCTGCCCAATGTTGAAACCCACATCTGCCGCGAGCCGGAGGCCCTCCGATACACGTTGGATCACCTTGAGGAGCTTGTCGTAAAGCCAGTGGGCGAGGCTGGCGGATACGGGATCACCGTCGGTCCGCACGCAACCCGAAAGGAGCTGGAGGAATGCCACGCGAAGCTGCTTGCTGACCCAGCCAACTACATCAGTCAGCCCTGTATCGGCCTGTCGGTCGCGCCAACCCTCATCGGGGACACAGTAGAGCCAAGGCACGTCGACCTCCGCCCATTCGCTGTGACCGGATCGGGTACGTGGGTGCTGCCGGGCGGGCTCACGAGAGTGGCATTGCCGCAGGGATCCCTGGTGGTCAACTCCTCACAGGGCGGCGGCACAAAGGATACCTGGGTCCTTGCGTAACGTCCTCCTTGCCCGTGCTGCGGAGAACCTCTTCTGGCTTGGACGCTATCTTGAGCGAGCCGAGAACCTGGCGCGCATTCTCGAGGTGAACGCCACCTTCGATCGCGACATTCAAGGCATGCAGAACTGGTTGCCAGTCCTTCGCCTTCATCGGGATGAGGCAAGGTTCCTCGCAACACACGATGCCGCGTCGGCCGATGCGGTGTTGTACTTCTACATCCTGGATCGTGAGAACCCGACGTCGATTGTCAGCGCGATCACCAATGCGCGATCTAATGCACGCGCCCTTCGTCCTTTGATCTCTCGTGAGATGTGGTCGCAGCTCAACGTTCTCTTCAATTGGATTTCGACGCTTGACCGGCAGGTTCTTTCGCCAGGTCGGCTCACCCGTCTTCTTGCAGAGATAGAGGAGGCCTGCCAAACGCATACGGGGATTACAGAGGGCACGTTCCACCGTGATCAGGGGTGGGCTTTCTATTGGATTGGGCGCTATATCGAGCGCGCCGATCAAACCACTCGGCTGCTCGACATCAAGTCGCATTTTCTCCAGTCGCGGTCATCGGACGAGACCTCGTCGATGGATCTCGCTCATTGGAATGCGCTTTTGCGCTCGGCAGCCGCCTATCATCCGTATCGGCGCGTCCGATCAGCGGCTGTGACCCCTGAGGGTATCGCAGGCTTCCTGTTGCTAGACCAGGGCCTTCCACGATCGGTGCTTCTCTGTACACATGAGGTGGACCGCTTGTTAGCAGAGCTTCGACTGCATTATGTGCTCTCCGCCGGCGAAACGGCGGCTGACGAGGTTCGCGCGTTGCGCGCTGAGTTGCGTGACCTGGCTGGTCGCGAGTTGCTGGGTGACGGCTTGCACGAGCTACTCGATCTGGTCCAACGCCGCCTGATTGCAGTCACAAAGCATTTGTCCGCAGAATTTTTTTTCCTCCCTGCTAAGACGACCTTGCCTCAGGCGCAACGAGCAGATTAGTGGGCACGTCAAATGGCCGTGATTCAGCACATCTACTGCAGCGCGATCATCAGCAAGAAGATGTGCGACGCGCTCACCAGCTACATCTTCTCGACCAGCGCCGCCAAAGGCAAGATCGATGAGTTCGTCGTCTATCTTTTGACGGGTGGCGGCAATCCGAGCTCGGGCATGGAACTTTACTCCTTCTTCAAAGCACGTCCCGAGCGCACAACGATCTACAATATGTCAAACGTAGACTCGGCCGGTGTGCTCTTCTTTCTGGGATTTGAAAGGCGCTTTGGAGTCGCGGCATCGAGTTTCATGGTGCACCAGACCAAGTTCTCGAAAGCGTTGTTGCCGGAGTGGTACAGCTACTCTGACCTGAAGAAGTCGGAGCTTGAGCTGCTCGCCGTGGACCAAAAGACTCACCGCGTCATTGCAGCCGAAACCGCGCCCAGAGCTGAGGTTCCACTCTCGATCGAAGCCGTTGAAGCGGCAGCGGCGCGTACGACGATCTACTTCGCTGAAGACGCCAAGCGGCACGGCTTCATTGAAGATATTGTGATGCCCACCATGCCCACACAGGACGTATTCTACCTTACTGATCAGTACCTCTCCGGTCTGCCCGACTGAAACATCGGAAACACGTCATAGTTCAGTGACACAAGCATTGATCGATATCATAGATGCAAGACGTGAAGCTCGGTCCGGAAGCAGGTTCCCTTGCGCGAACGCGAACCGTTCCCGTCCGCCCTCCCAAGTAACCAACCTGCCTCATATCCATCGGCCGAATGGGCAGGAGGCTGGATAGTCTCACGTGAGCGCGTTGCGCTCTCCCTCACGCTAAAGCCCATGGGAGTGGACTCGCTCGGCCCGACCTGCGTTTGCGCCAGAGCGTCGACAGGATGTCCTCGGTGGTACGCCAAGAAATCGGAATGCTGACCGCAACGTTCCAGCCGAGCGGCCGCACAGTGACACACACCCATCGCCTCTCTGTCACCGTCTATGTGCTGGAGGGTGCCTTCACCTTGGAGCTGGACGGGCGTGAGCCCCTCACGATCAAAGCTGAAGAAGACCTTGTCGAGCCGCATGGGTGCGCATGTCGGGGTTCAACCGCAGCGACCCTGATCCAACGCGCGTGGTGATCTTCACATCGGTGATGCCGACACGCCGGTCCTCGACCTCTCGCGCTAAGTTCACCGCCGGACGGGAGACCATGCCATGACTGCTAATCCTCGACACCCATCCAGAGGCACTCAAGGCAGCAGCGCGAGCGCAGCGGGATCAAGCTGCGGCCGGATGGAACAGGCATAGCCCGACGATTCGGACCTGGCTCGCGGATGTTGCGGCTGCAACAATTAACGTGCTGGCCTTCGACCATAACCCAGGGCTCGGCGATATACTGGGCCCCGAGTTTCCCGTCATCACGACGGCTCGCTGCAACTGACCGGACGAACTGATCCGCCTTCACAGGGGCCATCAAGGCTCCCGAATGCGTGCCGGCATGGCGGACACGTGTGGCGAACGCCATTCAGGACGTAGCTTATTCAGATCCCGTTTCCAATCCGGAGGAACGTCGATTGCGTTTGACGACGCGTTATAGGTCCGTGTCTCTGCCGGCCGATCATTGACTCCCAATACGAACACAGCAGCGGGCGCTGCGACACGATTGCCTGCGTCAGTTCTACGATTATCAACGCTCGTCGCTGGACGGCCCGACTATATCTCGGCGGCCTCTCGTCTGCTATTTGGCGTCTCGATCGCCGTAGCCATGCCGAGTGGCTAACAAAGGACGTGGCGGCTCTGATGGGGGCACCAGAATCAATGTGTTCCAGGCTCGCCTTACCAATGCCGTCACGTACTTGAGACTGCTTTGAGTCATGTCCGCATCCTTCTCTGTAGGTGACGGCTCGTAGCGCGATACCCGTCAGATCATCGCTCTGCGAGCTACTACCCACGCGTGCGCGCGCCGAGATCAGCGCGAAGCTCATGCTCGGGAACGATCCGGTCGCTCGCTTCATCGGGGTTGCGGATTGCGTACAGCGGCTCAGCACGTCCCTTGTCGAGCCGGATGATCTCGTAGCCTCCCGACCACTCGTCCGGCCGCTCTCCGTCGGCATGGGAGATCGGCTCCCCCACTGCAAACCGGTGGCCGGCGGTATGGGGCTCTCGATGTGGCACCCATGGTAACGACGCCATTGAGTTGCGGCCCGGCTCCTGCCTTGTTGGCTGCGCACGGGTTTGGGGAGCGACCTCAACTCGCGGAGCGGCATCAGGAACCGGCCAGTCGATGAGGGTCCGGCCACCATCGTCCATGATGCGGAGCGCTGCCGTGAGGCCAGGCCAGTGCCGCGTGCCCCTGAGGCTCTGAGCGTAACCCAAAGCCCCGCCCGCACTGCCAGCGCGCAGCTGCAGTGTTCGCGTTACCTCGAGAACCCCGCGCCGAACGCGCCTGAACTGAACCATGAAGATCATGATAGTTTTTCCTGCCTCGCGACGCGGCGCCTGGATCAATACCAGGCCATGGATGCCGAACTCACGAAGTTAATACCGCACGTGACTGAATGATCCGGAATTAAAAATGTCTTACCTCAAATAAAACACGCCGATTTGCTTGACAGTATGCTATCGTTCTTTCTTAGGCGCGTTGCTTATTATCTTGCGCCAAGGAGACGATATGCAAACGGCGGAATGGCTGAAGCCGGGCTTATTCGGAGCGGTTTATGGAGCGGTCGCGCTGGCTGTCGTCGGCTTCGTCTGGGGTGGCTGGGTGACCAAAGGGACAGCCCGCGCGATGGCTGCGGAGCAATCGAAGAGCGATGTGGTCGCCGCATTGTCGCTGATTTGCGTCGCCCAATCGCAAAACGATCCCCAGCACGTGGAGAGGGCGGCTGCCGTGAAGTCCGCCCACACATGGGAGCGCAGCGGCATCGTCAGCAAGAATGGCTGGGCGACGATCCCCGGCACCTCCGAACCGAACGGGCCCGTTGCTCGGCAATGTGCTGAGAAGGTGGGCATGTGATGCGCACCACTCGCGAGAGCGTTACCTTTGATCAGCCTTTCTCCCTGATGGGTGTGGATGGGGTACAACCCGCTGGCACCTATGCGATCGACGTCGACGAGGAACTGATCGAGGGCTTGTCGTTCCTGGCATACCGTCGCGTTGCCACTACGATCTACCTACCGCTTCCTCGCGGAGGAGCGGGGTCCTTACAGGCTGTCCGGGTTGACCCTGGCGAGCTACCGGTCTTGGAGAGCGGAGCATGAGTGAGCGCATCGACCGGCTGTGCAGCGATCTGCGCATCAAACTGCATGGCATTGATCGGCGTTTGGAGGCGCTGAACGGGAATGCGATGGCCACGTCCGAGAAGGCGCAGCACATCGTTGAGAGCCAACTCGACAGGGTCGAGCAGCGCATCTTCGACAACCGGCGCTCCGTCGATGCGGCGAATGCGCGGGTCAAAGCGTGGCTTGACCAGAAGAAGGAGACTTTCGACGGCCACCGGTCGGAGTGGAAGACTATGCGGCAGGTCCGGCTGCTCAACGGCCGGGCAGACGATGCTGAAGCATATGCTGTCGCTGTCTTTGAGCTTGCAGCGTCGGCAGCCGACGAAGCCGCGCAAGCAGCTCTCGAAGCGCTGCTTGCCCGCAACGATGCAAACCTCGCAGCGCGGCCCGAGACTTGGCCCGGTCAGGAAGAGCCGGTCGGGACAACTGCCTCAGATTAGATCGAGACAACCCAAGGAGTGAACCATGATCGCCCGTCTTCAGACCTACATTAGCCAACAGGGCCAAGCGCTCTCGATCGCTACCCTCGTGTTCCTGTTTGGAGGTGCGCTGCTACTCGGTTGGATCTAACGACACCGAGATTTCCTCATGAAGGGGGGAACAGGCTTTCGCTCTCCAGCTCATATGGCATGCCGGCGAGTATAGATTTGCAATCACTCGCAAAAGCTAGTGGTATCCCGAAGCCAGTCTCAATCGGTCACTCAGGAAGCCCTGCTGCTCGCAGCTCGTCGGAGAAGTGTTCCAGCACAGGCCACCTGCGGAGAATACGGTAGGTCGGGTAGATGGCAACGAACTGCAGCGCGAGCACCCTCGCATCGGCCACGCGACCCAGGCGCATGACGCTGACAATCAAGGTGAGAAAACACGGCTTATGGGTGGGATAGATCTGAAGCCCCTTCCAGCATTGCCCAGCGAAGCATCTTGGCCGAGTTCATCCCTGAGCTCGACCGGAAAGGTCGCTGGGACACAACCCTCTCCCTTGGTCAGCAGCAGCGCATTGCCTTCACCCGCCTCCTCCTGCACCGGCCGCGCTGGGTGTTATTGACGAGGTGACCTCTGCCCTCGACGACGAGAGCCAGGCTGCCATGCTCTCCCTGTTCGAAGAGGAGCTGGCAGGCGCCTCCGTGCTCTCGATCGGCCACCGACCCGGCCTCGAGGCCTTCCACACCCGTACGCTCCAGATCCGCAAGACGCCTGAGGGCGGCGTGGTGCTCCTGCCGTTCATCGAAACGCCTCGACCCCATCGATGGCTGCGGCTACTTGGCTTGGAGATCGGCTGACCTACAAGATCCAGCACCCCAGTCTCGGAGAAGTCTGGCGTAGCGGCGTCGAGCGGAGTTAAGATCGTATCTTCGTCAACGACGCCCTGCAAAAAGGGCATCGTTCCGAGCTCGCCATCCGTCGTCCGCTAGCCACTTGTATTCTTGATCAGGCATATGCGGTACGACCTTCACGTTCGCTTCCGTCATTGGAAGAAAGAAGCTGTCGCGCTCCTGTGAGACCTTGAGGTCGCGCAGTGGGACCACAATACTTTCCTTGCCAGGCGTGAAGAACCCGCCCGAGGCCACGATAGCGTAGTCGCGGCGGTCCTTGGTGCCGAGAACGAGGTTTCGAACCTCGCCTATGATCTTGTCGTCGGCACTGCGCACCTCAGCGCCGATGATCTGATCTGCCCGGAGACCTGGGGCAAGCTCATCGATGCTGATGAGTGGCTTGGCATCCTTGTCAGCACGGTGACCCTGGACAGCGCCGCGTTGCGTCTTTGGCTCCCGTGCACTGATTTGCTTCTCGGCATCCTCCTCGTCATTGCCACCCAATGAATTGAGTGATGGGCCAGCGAGGAGTTCGCGGATGTTGCCCAGCAGCCGCTCGCAATCGTCATGGCGTCCATAGGACCACAGCGTGATAGCGGCATCCCGCAAACTGCGCAGGTCACGAACGGCCTGGCGATTGGCAATGCCCCGCAGCTCAGGTCGTTGCACGATAGCTTCTTCGAGCTTGGCGTCTGCGATCTGGCAGTCTGCCACAGCTTGCGTGATGCCCATTGTGCTGAGGAAGGCCGCCGCAAGGAGAGTTCGTGTCGGGTTCATTATTGGTCCGATCTATGGAAGGGGTAGCTGCCACCTAAAGGCGAGCCCCTGTTATGCGTAATTCTCTGATAATAGCCAGCTCGCATCGTGATTTTGACATTTATGACCCTGTGCAACAGGAGCATAATCTGCCTTTTAACGAAACTACGTGATGTTTTCGCCGCGAAACGACCAGCGTCATGCTTAGATCATACATTAAATGCGAGGATAGTACACAAAATTACTTTTTTCTTGTTCATTTTTATCTCCGGCCGCCTTCAATAAACCGTCGTCTCGGCGGTACCGTCCGGACACCAACCGAAGAAAGAAGGACAACATGAATCAGTTGAGCAACGTGACACCGGACCGGGTGAGACAACGCGCTTACGAGTTGTGGGAGCAGCACGGTCGTCGGGAAGGCCACGATGGAGAGTTTTGGCATCAGGCTGAGCGTGAGTTGAAGGGCGAAGCGAGCGACAGCGATGTCAGCAGAGGGGTCAGCGCGAATGCTGCCTCCGCGAGGAGCGGCTCCGGATCAGATGGGCCAGGCAACGTGAAATGAACCCCCGCGGACAGGATTACAGGCACTGACTTCCCGGCCGGATCTCTTCACAAGGGAGACACTGGATCGGCCCGCTTCCGACCCAAGGCCAGCGTGCGCCCGCGTGGTTCCAAATGTGTTACGTAGGTGTTCCTGCAGTACCCTTGGCTCATTATCGTCTAAAAGGCGCGGCGCCGTTGCAGCTTGGATGATGAAAGACACAAACCACCGGGCGGCTCCAGAGCAGGCACCGAGGAGCGCAGAGTGTAGCACAAACTACGCGCAGAAGCTCGCCTAGCCTAGCGGGCTGCAACGCTAGCCCAGGTGTATGGTCCACGATGGGTACACGTCGCGCATCACGGCGAGGTGGCACTCACGATTCACTTTGGGCAGAACGGCCAGGTCAGTGGCGCAACCTTTGACGCCTGCAAACACCGCCTCCGTCGCATCGTTAAACGTCACCATGGCTCCTCCAAGAGCCATACGGATCATCTCGAGCCTTATAGAACAGAGGAGGGAGACCATCGCAAGTCGCTGAAGAGCGGCGCCTGATCGCAAGATCCGCGGAACAATCTTGGTCAACGTCAGACCGCTACGACGGCAAGGCTCCCCAGGGCAGCGGATTACTTCTGGCGGCCTTTGCGCGACGCACTCGCCGGCTGGCGCAGCGTGGCAAAGCATAAAGACCTGCGGAGGTTCAGATCGTCACCAACCTGTCGGCGCGCTAGGGAGCGCCCGACTCCGCGTGCAAATCGGCGAAGGAACCGAGCACCCGATTGCAGGAGTTGCAACGGAAAACGGCTGTGCTGATCTGGTAACTGCGCGCCTCGCATCTGTCGCACACAAATCCCGGTGCAATCGGCTCCCAAGTCATCATGCCCCCATCTTAAATCGACCCGTTCCTGCATGAGGCCGCCGGGCCTGGGTGCGTGGAACAAGGGCAGCGTGACGGGTCCACGAATAAAGCGACCTCTGGAAGCGTTTGTGGGTGCGTTCAAAAGGTGAGCTGCTGTGCCTCGGTTCTACTTCGACCTCATTGAGGATGGCGATCTGTCCCCCGATGACACGGGGATCGTGCTGGACAGTTCCGATGCGGCGC
>JAESGO010000122.1_pt1 | contig 23602 bp, 34 predicted proteins | sample 9269701 | NCBI WGS metagenome assembly JAESGO01 (sample SAMN15720690, study PRJNA650881) | algae metagenome | isolation source: Hormoscilla sp. CMT-3BRIN-NPC48 and co-occurring heterotrophs from... | place: USA: Clark Mountains Wilderness, California | collected 2010-04-18 | reverse complement strand
CGCTGCCCGGCCTTGGCCAACGCCACCTGTTCGGCCGCAGACTTGGCTGAAAGCAGCGCTGATTGGAGATCAGGCGCATAATCATAGGCGCGGGTGAGTGCCTGAGTGATCGATTGCGCCTGTACGCCCGAGACAGACACTGCAGCCAGGCTGAGCGCCAAGACGCTGGCGGCCATATTGGTGCGAAAACTCATAGCCTGCTCCACTTTTTAAACGCAACATGCGGCATTGAAGCCAAAACCTTCAGACGCAAGCGCTTTGAACTATAGTACTGAAAATCATTAAAAAGCGTACCCAACGGGCAACACCCAAGTCTTTGAATGCTTTAGAAAACAAAATCCTGCTGCTGCCGCGCTCCAAGCAAAGGCGGCAGAGAGGCATTGAATTCACTACGGGATGAAATGGTCTTGCCGGCTTTGACAAACACCTTTGCTACAGACACGCAGCCGGTCCAGACCAGCGCAACCAAACGGCCCCCGTCCTTAAGCGCAGCGAAGTAAGGTTCCGGAACGCTTTCCAGAGCGCCTTCAACTAAAACGACGTCGTAGAGGTTCTTGCCAATTTCGGCGACTATGCTGGCGTTGTTCAGACCAAGTGAAGCCAGATTGGCCTTTGCCGTTGCGGCGAGCTCGGAGTCGCTCTCGAAACCGGAAACTGTGCCGGCCAGTCCAGCGATAACGGTAGTGGAATAGCCGGTGGCAGCGCCGATATCGAGGACAAGGTCCTCGGCTTTGATATCGGCCAGCTGCAGGAGCTTGGCAAAAACAGCAGGCGGCGCAATGAAGCGCCCGGCGCCTGGCTTGCCAAGCCATTGCACGCTATCGATGTACGCGGTGGCTTGGCGATTGGCCGGTACAAACAGCTCGCGCGGTACCGCGCCCATGCGGGCCAGAACACGCTTGTTGATGACGCCGCTGCTGCGCAACTGGCTGTCGATCATATACGCTCGCGCGCGTGCAAAGTCAGTCATCGAGAAGTTGCCGCCCCATTTTCATATGCTGGACGTGAATATCCATGCCTTGAGTGGAATGGCAAGCGGGCATCGTACGGATTCGCAAAAAGGCCGCAGCATAGCTCTCATGCTGGGGCGGGTGAGTGTGGGTTAGCAAGGTACTTCGTGACCTGACTTACTCTAAATCGGTCGGCCCTTCTGCCTCTCGCGAGCTTGTGCTCGCAAGCCGTAGTAGTGCGTAGTTCATCCTTAACCGCCGCTGCAAGACTGGGGGTCCACTACAGCAATGACATTTCTTAATGCTCGGTACTTCCCGAAGACGAAATCGGACTGCTAAGTACTATTACCAGGGCAAATGGAGGGAAGAATGCGGCTTGGCTTTGTTGGAGCAGCTTGGTCTGTAATTTTGATGGGAACAGCGTTCGCGCAAGTGCAGCCGGCGCAACTAGTAGGCAGTTGGCAGGCGGACACTGGCAGCATGACAGGACCTTGCACAGTCGAGTTGCGCAATGCCACCGGCATGTCCGGGCTGAGCGCCGCGAGCCAGTTCTGCATGGGGCAGCTGATGTTTCTCAATGGCTGGCAGCCTGACAGCAACGGCGTGACATTGCTCGGGCTCAATGGCAGCTTGCTGGGCACGTTGAGCGTAAGCGGCGGCAAGCTGCAGGGGCGCATGGCTGATGGTACGATCATCAGCATGACGCCAATGAGCGGGCAGACTCTTGCCAGCCAGCCAACGGGAAATTGCATCTACAACCCAGAGAGCGGCTATTGTGCCGATGCTGGCGAAGTGGCTGTGCCCACCGCTTTCCCGGTTACGGTCAAAGCATTGCACCCTCTGAACATCCGCCAGCAGCCCACGTCGCAAAGTGCTAGTCTGGGGCAGATCGCCGAGGGCGAATGCTTCGTCATCGACCAGTGCACCAACACCAATGAAGGCGTTCGCTGCCACATCAAAGCCGGGTCCGGGATCCAAGAAGGCTGGGCATCGAAGCACTTCGTCCAGGAAGGTCGGATGTTCGTGGGATTCCAGAACTTCTGTTAAAGCGTAAGCGGCGCCGGCATCTGGTTAAATGTACCAGATGCCCTCCTGGATGTTGCCAATAACATTCGCCTGGTTTTCGAGGCTTTCGGAGAAGGAAGCGAGCACGCGTTCTCGGCCGAAGCCACGCTCCAGTTCTGCCATCCAATAGGCAAAGCCAGCAGCATCAGGAGCGCGATTGAGGACGTTGTCGTAAATCAAATCCAGAAAGGCACTGTTGCTGACAGTAGAGGGTGAGCCGTAAGTGTCGCGGAATTCGTTGGAGATAATGAAATTGTTAGCCATCCAAGCTAGATCGCCTAGGCCGGCATCGAGTTCGCGGATCCAATAGCCAAGGCCCTGCAGATCGGGTGCGCGGTCGAAAGCGGCTTGATAGAGGCGGTAGGCTTGACCGGCGAGTCCGCCGATATCGAAGGCGAGCGTTGAGTCTGTGAAGTGGATGCGCTCTACTTCGGTCAGGTACATGTCGTAGGCGTTGTCAGAGCCGGCGAGGAATACGTTGGGACCTTCGACATAGGTGTCACGCAACACGTTGCGACCGAAATCCAGCTGGACACGGTCAAAGCCCTGTCCTCCTGCTACCGAAAAATCTTGGCCAGATACAAAGGCCCGATCATTGCCGCCGCGCATGATGATGATGTCATCGCCGCCCTGGCTGTAGATGACGTCATGCGCATTGGTGCCGTTAATGGCTTCGGTTGCGGTGGAGCCCCGCTGAGTCAAGGTGCTGGTCGATGCGTTCCAGCTCCAGGAGGATACCTGGGTACCGTCGGCATTAGCGGGACCATAAAGAGCGCGAATAGCTTGCAGATCGAACGTGCCGAGCTTGGTTGGGAAACCGTTGTAGGTCATGACGGTGTTCAGGCCATTGTCCAGGCTCGGATCGAGATGGGGGTCGGTGCCGTCGTGAGGATGTTCGAGCCCAAGCGCGTGGCCGATTTCGTGAAGCATGACGTGCAGGTTTGCACTGTAGTCGCGGTCGAGGAACACGCCCCGATAGCTGTTGCTGCCGGGCGAATACATGCTCAGACCATTGGCTGAGCTAAAAAAGCCCGAGCTGGGTAAGGAGCCGAGGCCTGCAATATCAGAGTCTAGATCATATATGCCGGCTTCGATGTCACCCATGCCCGAAGGCGCTTCCAAGAAGGTAATGCCGCTGACTGAAGCCCATGCGTCCAGCGCTTGCCGGAACAGCTGGCGCTCGCCTGCGTCGAGCGGGCGAAAATAGTTGTTCTCGAAGTTCTCGCTCGATGCAATCTGCGGGCGCTGTTGGGCGAAGGAATAGGTGAGGATGACGGGCTTGGGCACGTAGGTGCCGCCGACAGGCTGGTTCCAGCTGCTGCTGTTGGAGATCAGCGCCGTGTAGTTGCGTACGAAAGCCATCGAATGTCCCTTGAATTCTTGGGCACAATGGGCAGCACCGCGCTGGCGGACAATTGGGGTTTTCCCGCATGCCCGATCACAAGTGCGATTAGCAGCGGCAATGAGAGCCACGCAGCAAGAACACAGTTAAACAATGATGTAGGATTACCTGGAGGCCACGTCCGGAATTGAACCGGAGTACACGGATTTGCAATCCGCTGCGTCACCACTCCGCCACGTGGCCTCTGAGCCGGGTTCTCTGAGGTTTGAGGCTACAAGTCAAGATCGAGATTGCACACACTATCCGCTGTGTGTGCAAAATCTGTTCCCGAGAGGTTCCGAATCGCCATGACAAAGATCAACATTAACGAGCCAAATAAGCTTCTGGACTGCCAAGTCCGGGTCATCTCCGTTGACACCTCACACCTCGGCATTTTGGAAATGGACACCGATCAAGGTTTCCTCCCAATAGCAATCAACCGCAATATGGCGGCGATGCTCATCTCCGAACTGGCCATGTTCATGGCGGCAGTTGAAGTGGATGAGATGCTGCCGGGACTAGGCGACGGCCCTCCCAATTGATCGGGGCGATCGAGGAAGATAGGAAATGACCGACGCCTATACTCTCGCCCATGTCCGAGCTGATAAGCTGGAAATTGAATGTTCCCGCTGCAATCGTCACGGCCTAATCTCCGTCGCATCCCTCATTGCCAAGCATGGTGCGGATGCTGTGCTGCCCGATGTCAAGAACCACATAGCCCGTGACGGCGGATGCAAGAACGTGGGCAACAACTCCGATATTTGCCGCGCCAAGTTCAGCAGGGAAAGCGTCCTGTCGTGGACTAGGGAAGAGGACTTGGCTGTTGTGGCTCGTGCTCTGAAATAGGAACATCTGTAGGAACGGGCCATAGCCCTGCCCTCCCGGCCGGCTTACGCAGCACGTCGACCGGCTCTTGCTGCCATGGTCCGGCCGGATCACAGTCGAAGCATTTGACCATGAGCATCGGTATGGAGCCGACCCGCTGCAGTTCCCACGACGCTGGCTGGTTGCAAGATGGGCAGAGGCAGATCACGGGTCTTTTTCGCTCTTGGTTGCTGCCACTAGCAAGGTGACAGCGCAAAGCAACGTGTAGAGGAAGAAGGGCGACCAGTAGCTTTGAACAAGCCACTCGGGCCGGTCGAGTTGCCTGAATATGATCCCGTAGACACGGCCCGCCAAAATGGTCGTAAGGACTAGGCAGAGACCAAGAATGCCCCAGTCCTCAGTGCGCCGTGCCCCGCGCCAGAATACCCTCCAGCCAGTAGGTGCCCAGCGCCAAAGCCCAGCAACACAGGCGACAATCATCACCACAGCCGTCGCGTCGGACATTTGGTCTGGCGTGAACAGCAGGGTTGAAAGGCCGAATATGGCAAGTCCACCCAATGCTACTAGGAGCGCCCAGTTTTTCAGAAAATCAGGCACGTCGTTCCTCCAGCATTCTGCGCACGAGTTCTTCCACGTTGTTCCGCGTGCGGTCTAAATTGTTGATTGCGGCCTGGAGCTCAGCGCGCTCCAGCTTTCGCAGCAGTTCTTCAGTTTTGCGAGCACGGCGCTTCTGTGACCACCACATATCAGCGTCTCCCTCGTTCCATGACGAAGGTCTCTGCTTTCTCCAGAGTAGCGACGGCCGTAGTGACACTGACAAGTGATGTTCGAAGATCATCGCGCCACCCCTTCTCAATCTCAGCGATCCGCTTGTCTTTCTTGTCTATGATCCGCCAGCCAAGAATGACCACCAGCACAAGCGCCGTTGCCAAAGCCACCACCGTGGCGCCAAGTGTTCCGGACTGCAGAAACGGATCAGCAGTTGCGACGGCAAGCTCAGTGGCAGTTTCCATGACTAGGTGGCGCCTTCTTCGATGATCGCCTTCATTGCGACGCCTCTAGCCCTGCCCGCTGGTTCTCATTGAACTGGTAGCAGCGGCGCTTGGAGCCATTGGCAACGTCGAGTTGCTGCCGCTCCCGGCGCAGCGCTGCGATGGCCGATTGGCCCTCTGTCAACACGGCATGCGGCGTATCAACGCCGCACTCTGCGGGTTGCTCTGCAAGAGTAATGCCAGCCGCCGCTACGCCCAACCGCTCACCGGCTTCGATCTGAGCTCTCTGGGATGCGCCCGTACACGAAATCAAGGTCAGAGCCAGTAATGGCGCAAAGACGATCTTGAGCAGCCAGTTGATGTTCATAGTCGGCGATCTCCGTTTCAAGTGTCTGGGCGGCCTTTTCCGCCTGTTGCTGACTTTCGCTAAGCGCCTCGCGATAGATGCGCAGAGCCTCAGCGCTGACCCGTTGCTGGCGTGCACGCTCGGCCTGCTCGGCGCGTCGGGCTGCATCAGTCACGCGGAGGGCGCAAGCCGCGTCAGCAGTAGCCGTGGCCTCGCGGATGATGGATGGACGGTCGAACCACTGGAACTTGGCGTCCCGGACTGCCCAGCCCACGGCAAGGGCCGGGAGAGCACCGGCCAGCATTACGGCAATAGGCGAGATCGACATGAGCCAGCGGATCATCGCGGCGCCTCCCCTTCAAGGGTATCGGTTGGAACGGGCGTGCCAGGTGTCGGCTCAGCCGGGGATGACTGGGGCGAGTAAGGCAGGCCTGAGCGGGTAGCCAGGATTGCAGCGATGTCCTGGGCGGTAGCAAAGCCCGTGTAGAAGAACACGTTGGAGATGATGATCACGCCCCAGATCCATGCGATCGTTTCATTGACCCGGGTGTCAGGAGCATCGATCATCACGGCGAGCTGGACACAGCCATAGACGATCAGCGGGAACACGACAGCCTTGCGCCAGCTCCAGCCCGGTTCGCCGCTCCGCTTGGCTTCACGAGCCATCAGACGTTCGCCGCTTGGAAGTGCATAGCATCGCCACGCTTCCACCGACCGCCCCAGGTCCAGCCCTCCGCTTCGAAGGCTGCAATGACCGGCGCCGGCATCATGCCCTTTGCCGGGTTGTATTTGACGCCCAGCCCGTTCCGCTCAGGATCAAGATCGATCGCAGCGCCCCATGAGTGGATGGACAGGCTCGAACCGCCGCGCATCAGGCGGAAATTGTAGACGCCGCCGAACAGGTGCATGCGGGCAGCATCGATGGCTGCTTGCGTGCCATAGTGCGCTTTGATGGCGGTCAAGATGCGGAGCAAACTGTCGGAGCACTTCCTGTGGACCAGAATGGTCGAGACCATCCGCTTTGGGTCCCATGCCAGCACCATGCGATATGGCGGGGTGATGCGGACCAGGTTGGCGGCTTCCCATGCCTTGTCAGGCTGTCCGTCTGAGTTCGTGTCGGGGTTGCCATAGAAAGCCGACATCCCTGACTGTTTGGGCCAAACAGGCATGATCATTCTCCATTGATGTTAGGGTTAGCCGAGCAGAGCCCGGCCGATAGCGACCGGCAGCACCCACGAAGCTATCGCGAGCGCTACAATAATGTAGCCTTTGGGCATGATGTCACCGATGTAAGGTTGCGGCAGGGCGGGTCGTTAACTTGGCTTTCACGGGCAACGACTATTTTGATCGGGTGCAGCCCGTGTTGATGCTGGACTGCTCGACACTAGACACCTGCCTTGCTCCCCAGCGGGCAGGTGTTTTAGTTCCAGCTCATCTTTATAGGTGAGTCCGGCGAGCAACAGCCATTTGCAGAATAGCTTTTACGAACGCTTCCAGATTGAAGCCCTGCCCTGCCCGTGATCCAACGATTTCCGGCGGAGGAAGTCATGGCAGATTGGCGTGTATGGATGGTGCTAGGGATAGCAGCCTATCTGATAGGGCTGCATGTCTGGATGGGGTTGGGCTAGGCGCTCTCAGTTTCATCTGCCTGCATTGCAGCTAAAGCTGCCTCTGCTTCCGCCTGTCGAGCTGCAGCATCCTTGAAAGCGCCAGTTGCCAAACCATGCGCCAGGACGCCACGACCGTTTTCCGGATCTCCGCCTGTCTGAGCAAAGGAGATCGCCACAGTCATCCAGCCTGCCTGGTTACGGCGCTCATCAACCGCCGCATAGATGCGTGCCTCAATCATGTTGTTGATCCAGAACTTGGGATCGGGATGCACGTCGAGCAGCGCGGCGAAGTCGTCGTCGGAAATCGAGATTGTTTTGGCCAAGATGTTTCCTATCCTACAAGGTGCCCAGAGAATGAATTGTAACCGTTGCTGGCGTCTGTAAGTCCAGCGCCAAGGGGGACGAATGCACCAACATAATCGTTTGCTGCCAGCAGAATGTCGGTTGAGAGTGTAACGGTCTGGTTGGCAGCCGTGGTGAAAGCAGCGATGGGCAGGATCGCGGCGTTTTTCGCCAATACAAGGCGTATTGAACCACCTGCACCTTGGTTTATCACCCACGCGTCGAAGCGATACAAACCAGCTACGGGCGCGGTGAAGAAGCCGCTGGTGAGGTTCAGGGCAGCCCCAACGTTATGACGAGCCGTTAGATTGCTGAGATATGCGCCTTGGGGTACAGCGCCAGTGGAATACGCCGCAAAAGCGAGCTTGCGCGGAACGAGCACCTGACCGCCATTAGGGTTGAGCTCAAGGTTGAAATTTGATGCAAAGCTCGTTGCCGCTCGCGGCTGTGCCCAAATAGTCCCGTCCGAGCGAGCGCCCACATCCAGTTCAGCATTGCCGCTGCGAATGGACGCCGCCATTGCGGCATCAGTCGTGCCGCTTGAGGCTGGTGCTGCTGCGGTACCGCCTTGAACCTGCAAAGCGCCTTTGTTCGCCACAGGAGCAACGCCGAAACCGACATTACCGTTGAAGTGATCGCCTGCCTTGTTGGCGGGCGTGAAGCCCAACGCCTCTTGCGACCCTAGAGTGGTTCGTGCCGTCGCTTGATCAGCATCATCAAGCAGTGTCTTGATGAAAGTGGAGATGCCGAGTTCATCCTGCATACCAGACGCATCGGAGCGGCCCAAGAATGCACGCGCCTTTGCCGTCAGCGCAGTTCGTGCCTTAGTTCCGGCACCGGTGAAGTAGCTCAGCCAATTGCCGCCAGTACCGTCTATCTGAGCTTCGGCCTGCAGGTTACCGTTGCCCAGTAGTTCAACGAGGTTCCGCGCCTGCGCCGACACGCGAGCCCCGTCAGGCTGGTAGCGCATCCGATAGGCCACATTGGTAAGCGTCGGGCCTTCCCAAGCCTTGCTGAGCGTGCCCGCCGTGTTGCTGGTGATGGAAGCGATAACCCCGACACGACCGCTTGCGCCAGCAACGTCGAGGATCGTGTCGCCTTCCTTGAACCCAGCAAGCAGCCAGCCAGTGGCGGTGCCGGTGAATGCATCAGAGCCGTTGGTGAGCGTGATCGTGCCGGTCACATAGTCCGAAAGCGCGGGCATGGATGCTCCAATAGAAAAAGCCGCCTCGGTGGGCGGCTGGATGTCGATTGACGTAGGCGGGCTAGTAGTCGCAGGCTCGATCGCGAGCCCGCTTGACTTCATTGAGCAAGTCGTCTTCCCGCATCTCAAGTTCGCCTTGCAGCCGAAGAACCTCGGCTTCTAGTTCGGCAATCCGCGCTTTCAGAATTGTCACTTCGTCATCGCGTCCGGTCTGGAAAACTTCGTTGCACATGGATGCTCCAAAGAAAAATCCGCCGAAGCGGGATGGAAATAGCTAGTGGGAGGTGACGGTCAGACCGCCGTTATGATGTCGGTTGCTAAGGTTGGAAGCGACCAATGCTTGTCGTTGCGGAAGTCAGCCGGTATCCGTCTCAACGCTTCGATCCGGTTGCTGTCGGCCCGGATCGTGTCGATGACATCAGCCATTTGTGCAGCCTGAGCAGCATCGCCATCGCGCAGGATGTTCATCTGACGCCAGAGCGGGAAGCGTTCGGTGATGCGGCGCTCGGCTTCCGCCTTGACGTCAGAAGAGGTAACGACCCGCCGGTCAGCCTTGGGCTTGAGATGGCCGTTGCACAGCTTCTCGTCTTCACTAAGCACGATGAGATGACGCGCTTCACGCGGCACGTTCTCATGACGTAGGACCTGGCCGGTCACCTTGCTGACAACTGTGTACTTCACCCCGCTACCTCTTGTTGTTGGTTGCGATGATGCCCGAGCCAGCGCCCGATCCGGTACCAACCGAGTAGGTCGATCCTTCAAGGTACAGGTCATAGACGTTTGAGGCCCCAGGCGAACTATCGTTGAAAAAGCCGGAGAAGAACTTTTCTTCGCCGACCTGAAGGTTCACGGCTTTGCTGAAGAAATCCACACCGTTCTTGCGAACACGAAAGGTCAAATTGGCTGCCCCGGTACCCTGCTGGCGAAGGATCAAGGCATACTGAATAAGCACCTGTCCGTAGATCACTGGCACGGTTACCGAGGCCACGACAAACGCGTTCGGTGACCCGGTTGGAAGCGCCACATTCGCGGCTGTCACACTGCTGTAAACGGTTGAGACAGCGCCGGCAGGGATCTTGATGGTCCCAACAGTTAAGTCGCCAATGTTACTCGATTGAGCGACGAAGTTGTTGATCACGGCGCTGTCTATCTGCGCCCAAGTCGCCTCGAAATTGGCAAAGAACCCAGCCGTTGCAGTCAGTGCATTCACATCGATGTTGGCCGCGGTCAAATTGCGGATGAAGGCATTGGCAACGCGTAGGCCCGCCTCGTCCACGATCAACAATGATAGGCGGTCAGTTCCAACACGAACCACAAACTGGTCCGCATCCACGAAGAAGCGCCCTGGCAGGCCTGCCGCTACAGGAACGTCAACCCCGAAGGAGGCGCTACGATATCCATCTGCCCCGTCAACGCGGGCCTGACCTAGAAGCGATGCATAGCCAGAAGGGCCGTCCACTGCTGTCATGAGCCATCGCGCCGTAGAAATATCCGACCCCTCACCAGCGGACAGTTGCGTCAAGAGATCGGCAATTGCAGTCAGTCGACCATCAATCGGCGTGACTTGGGTTGTGATGATTTCGGCGAACGATGCAGCTTGCCCGCCGACCGCAGTAGAGAGTTCACGCCGCACCTCGTTAAAGGTCGCAGCGTTCGCCAAGTCTTGGCCACCAGCTAACAGCGCTAGAGCTTGCTGCTGTTCGAACATGTCCCGCATATTGACGCCTATGCGGGCTAGAACACTGTCTAGGTCATTATCCAGCTGATCAATGCCAACGACGCCTTCGAAAGGGTCAAATAGCTTGAACGGGCCGGTGACCGTCTCGGTAGTCACATAGGGAGTAAAGGTCTTGAACCGGTCGGGGACCGTAGTGATCGTGGCGCGCGCGGTGTAGTATACCCCAGGCACTACGTCTTTGGTCGTCGTGTATTCGCCTGCTTCTGGCGTGGTGCTGCGATCTTCGTAGATAGTCTGACCAGTCGGATCATTGCCGACGAAGTAGAAGAACCGGACGGCTGTAATCGTTGGATCGGCCGGCGCCGTCCATGTGAAGCGCAGCGCCGGAACTTCTTGATCATCAGTGGCGCCGATGAAACCAACTTCTACGTTGAAGTTCTGCACGGTCGACAAGAGCGAGGGATTGACCGGCGGCGTTGACGGTACAACGATCGGGCCCGGAATAATCCCCGCCTCGGAGTAAACGTCCGCTCCAGTCTCTGCGAGTGTCAGTGTGACACGTAACTGGCTGTCGCAGCGCCAGCCGGTGATGAGCCACTGGGTGCCATCAAAGGTGATCCATTCACCCTCCTGCACCTGCAACCCCAAACGACGGGAAACCGGCACTGTGGCCGAACCGCCTTTGCGCTGCTGCCGATAGCGAATGTTCAGCAGGTATTGGGCTATGTCTGGGTCGGTAACCTGCAAGAAGTCATTGGATGTCTGCCGAGTGCGGCCGTCGGCTGCCACATCGGCATTGACAAAAACAGGCGTTAGGCTTTCAGGCGTCCACAGGCTCTCGATCGAGGTGAACTGCCCGGACATGTGATTGTAGAGCTCAAATGCAGACTTGCGCTTCTTGATCTCCTGGGCACGACCCACAGGCAAATCATTGATGCCGATCGTTGCCACCGGGATCTGTGGCGCCCCAGCGACAACCCCGGATAGGCCGCGCCGGTTCAGCGCGTAGCCGGCCATGGCATCGTCAAGCTCCCGCAGGATTTCCGTGTGATCATCGTTGCCGGTGACATAGAGCGAAGCCTGATAGGTCGGCTTGCCGGCGCGGATTGCGTCACACGCGTTCATGGCAGCGATATAGGAGCCAAGGTCAAGCTGACCCAAGCTCTTGCCTTCGCCGATCAATGTGCGGCCGGAGATCAATCCCCGCAGGCCTAGCTGATAGTTCAGACGCTGCAAGGCCGGGTTCTTGCTGAACTCCCAGGTAGCTGGATTTGCCAATCTGTGGGCACCAGCGCCCCCAGCAACGGTGCCATCCTTGCGAGGATCGTAGAGGCGAAGACCGCGAAGGACGAACTCAAACTCAGGGTGGCTCTTGAACTTGTCTTCGCTGTACTCACGCTCCACCACGACATAGGCCATGCCGGCACAAACGGAAGTAGCCTTCCATATCTGGCCCAGGCCAGCACTGTCAGCGACCAGCTTCATGTCAGCCTGTTGACCAGGTCGACCGTCATAAAAACGGACAGAAATCAGGTTGCCGAAGCCATCCACCCCATAATGGGCAACTTCATTGCCGATGATGGGGCGAGCAACCAGCGTATGCGAAACGCCTTCGAACATGATCTGCGGTTCGAGGCCATCGCACCAGCCGTTTGACAGCAGGAACACTTCGGCGTTGAACTTATTGCCGGAGCCGTACTTGGCGTAGAATATCTTGTGGCCCTTGACCTTACCGGTCCCAAGCATGGTTCCGACAGGCACATTGGCGCCGTACTGGACCTCACCCTGCACAGCGGAATACGTGCGGGCCTTAGGCCGGTTGATCTGCTGCCAGAGTAAAGACGCGCCATAAGCGAGGCCGGCAGAGATAACGGTAGCAGCCAGTGCAGAGCCAGCAAAAAGCGCACCGGCAATCGCAGTGCCAGCCAGCGTGAAAATAGGCATGTAGTGGACCCGATCTTATCCGGCGCGGAACGCCGCTGAGACGGTCGCCATGTCATGAAATGACTGACCGCGAGCCGTCTTCGTGATGAACTTCTGACCGACGCAAACACCGACGTGCTCGCCGTCCGACAGGACGATCACGGCTAGGTCGCCGATGCGGGCCTGTGCCGGTGGGCAAGCGTCCAGATGCCCGGAGAACAATCCGACCAAGGATGTGTGCCCCTCCTTGCGCAAAGCGCGCTGTGCGCCCCGGGCGGACCGATAGCGACCGGTGAAAGTCTCTGCCAGGTTCAGGTTGGTATCGAGCGCGTCAGCGACCCGGCAGCCGAAGAAAAAACAATCCGCAGTGCCGAAGGTGTAGGGCTTGGCCATCTCGGCATCGATCACCGAACTCACGATCTCAAACCGGGTTTTAGCCACTGCGCTGCCCCCACTCTGTTGGAATGGTTGCGACCTGAGATGCATACTCGAGGCAGGTGTCGGTGGCGTTGTTATCGAACTGCTGCTCGGCTTGCGCCCGCTTCACCTGAGTTGCGCCACGCGCGGAGCGGCCGGGCGGCTCAAGATCGATCTCGACGGTAACAGAGCGCTCACCATTTTCGCTCATCGCACTCTTGAGATAGCGGACGTTGTCGATTTCGTAGATCGATGACGCCAGTATTCCAACCACCTCATCGGTGTCTGGATCACCGGCCAGATGCGTAATGATCACTGGCGCGTTGATGTACTGGAAGTCTTCAAGACGGGCGATTGCGTCATCCACGTTGTCGGTCGGCACGTTGGAGAACGCAATGCTGCGTGTCGTGACGGCCGGACCGATCTGCTGGTTCATTTCGCCCAAATCGAGGAATCGGTTGGGCAGATAAACAAGTCCATTGTGGGTGAACGGCCGACCTCCACGATGATAGCCAACCGACTTTCCCGGCAGATCAAAGCGGATCAGGTCAAGCCGGATCAACTGGCCTTCGTCCAGCAGGTTCTCCACTGCAACATCAAGGCTCATGAGAAAAACACCTCTTGCGCCGAGAAGCTAGGATTGCGGCTGCTCCAAGCCTTGGGGCCGGAGTAGCTGCCCGGATCGATCTGCATCAGGCAGGAAGGCTTTTCGAAGTTGACGACTGTCGCGCCGGCAAACACGGTCGTGTCCAAGCCGTAGCGGATCTTGAGAGTTGCAGTCCCGCCCGAGCCAGCCGCCACGTCTTCGACGATACGGTGCAGCGAAATGAGCGAGGCGGATTTGACCACTTCGACATAATCCCCGGCCCTGAACTGGAAGTTTGCCGGTAAGCCAGAGATGCTGATCTGCCGGCTGTTGCTGATGCTTGCGAGAGTAGCAGTGCCGTTGAATGATCCCCCACCTGCGCGGGTACCGGAGAGCGGCACGTTGCCGTTTGCCTCAAGCCAGGCAATGGGACGCATGCGGAAAGGATCATAGGCGCGGAATACCTCCCCGCTGTCCCCTGCCCGCATCATGAAAGCATCCATGATGCCGAAGTCCCGGTCGCTCAACCAGGGAGCGGCATAGCTGGCGCGCCACCAAGAAGTACCCCACTGCTGCGCCTCGGTCCTGCGGCCTTCCATACGATCGACATTGCGCGGCGTGACAGGATCGAACTGGGCATCGGTCCATCCGGCGATGTCCGGCATACTGATGATTGTTGGTGCCATCAGTTGCCGCCATTCATCTTGTAATTGGTGTTAGCCTTCTGGTTGGCCTGCACGATCTTGATCGCATTGGCGCCAGCCTGCTCCAACACTTCGGCCTGCCAGCCTTCCGGCATGATCAAGCGGACGGTAACGGACCCGCTGTTGTCATTGGCTTGGTTTTGGTTCGCAGCCATTGCCATAGACTGGTTGTTCGGGATGATCTGGGCGCCGCGAGGAAGCCGCATCAGCTCCGGTCCGCGCTCGCCTACCCAGGACAGGCCCGCACCCGCTACAGTGCCGCCAGTGGCCATCCCCGGAATGCCGAAGGTGCCGGCGAAGCCATTAAAGCCACCCTGCACTCCCCAGCCGCCGCCAAGGCTGTTGCCAAAAGCGCCGAACAGCATGTCGAACAATCCATTGCTCGCCATACCCATGAGCCGCTCTGCGATACTGTTTAGGGCATTGGAAGCTGCATTGCCAAAAGACTGCCAGAAGCCTTCGCCGTCTTTGAGCCCTTGAGACAGGTCTGAAAAGAAGCCGTTGAAGGTCCCGCGGTAGAAATCCCATTCGGCCTTCGCCGCTCGTGCCGCTTCGGACAGGGTGGCGCCCAAAGCATTGGCGCTGCTATTCGCTTTCTTAGCAGCACCGTCAAGTTCTTCAACTTCAGCGCGAGCGGCAGCAATCTCTTGGGCGCGGCCGGAGAGGGCTCCAAACGCATTCCCCATATAATCAACTGAGAAGCCCTTTTCGAAAGCCCCCATGACATCAGAACCAAGGCCGGTCATCGCTCCAGCGTAGGGGTTTTCCTCGCCTCCGAGATCAGCGCCACCAGTGGTTAGTGGATCGATGTTTACGCCGGGGATTTTATTTGCGAGCGCTATGAGATCATTGATCCGTTTAGTTGCCTCGTCGACCAGGAATTCAACGCCGTTAACGACGTTGTTTGCGGCGTTGTAGGCAATCTCCCCCAGCACATTGGGTAGCGCACCCCAGGCAATCTTCACCGCATCGAAAGCCCCGACAAAGGTACCTATGATAGTGTTGCCGATGCCCTTGAGGATGGGCGACAGCCAGTCCCACAACTGCGAGAAGCGGTCAGCTATCCAGCCAAAGACTGGTGAAAGCAACGACCCAATCGACTCTGCTAAGAGTTGCCATCCAGCCAATGCAACATCAAAAAATCCGACTTGAACCTCAGCCGTAGAATTGATCTCGGATGTGAGGCCTGCCATGAGGCCAGCCACAGCGCCAACCGCTAATCCAAGCGGACCCATGAGAGTCCGGGCGAAGCCAAGAGCCAGCCCGCCTACGTCTTTGAACGCCTGCCCCAACCCGCTCAAGCTGTTGCCATACATTGAGAAGATTTGCGGGCCCTGTTGAAGAGCAGTCATCATCGGGGCTTGGCCGAGAGCAAGCATCTGGCCAACGTCGGCGAGCTGAGTAGCAAGGCCAGCTGTACGATGTACTGCCATCCGGCTAGCTGCCGCTTCCGCCTGTAACGCTGCGGCGTGAGCGCGGGAGGATGCAGTTGCGCGATCGGTAGCGGTGGTAGAAGCCCCAACTGCGCCACTAGCGATGCCAGAAGCCGTCCCAACGCCTCGTACTGCAGCGTCCGCCTGCTTGGCCGAACTCGTCATATTGTCTAGCGACTGTGCCGCCTTGTCCGATCCGGACGTGTCAGCACGAATGACGACGTTTAGCAGGTCCATCACTTGATCCTATGATAACTGCTGAAGTACTTTGCGCGTCCTTAGGGAGGACACAATGAATAGACTTGTACTTCTGGCAGCCATGCTGCTTTCACCCGGCATCTCGGCGGCGGAGTGCTACTCTGGAAGTGCCGACGCTATTTTGGTAAAGGATTGGTCCGTCGAGATTAAGAGCGAGGCCACGCACACAATCGCCCTAACTCTCGAAAGCACGCTGCCTAAGCCCATAAGGATGGCGAACGTAGACGTGCGTTTTGTCGATGTTCTCGGCAACGAAATCGGAGGCTTCGCTTTCGAACCCGATTTCTCGATCAAGCCCAAAGAAATCGTTCATTACAGTCGTGATATTGGCTCGATGCTCATGCCGAGGCTACCCAACCTCAAGCAAGGGGATGCCACGCCATTGTTTTGCACGAGGGCGGTTCTCTACGACGACGGCACCAAAGAAGAGTTTTGAAGGCAGGATCGTAGCGGAGAACGCCGAAATGGAATGGTTCTTTGTCGTTCTGCTAGTTGGAGCTCTACTTTTGGCTTGGCGGCAGCATGAGAACAAAAAGACTCAAATAAGACGCGAGGCCCAAAGGGTAGAGCAACAGCGGCTCGAACGCAGAAATCTTCTTGCCGCTAAGTATGCCGAAAGTCCCTTCAAAGATGACATTCTTAACGGAAACGTCCGCGTGGGAATGACCGTTGATGAGCTAATAGACTCATGGGGTAGGCCTGTCGCGATCGACGAACGGGTTCTGAAAACCAAGGTCGTTCACACCTACAAATATGCCCAAATCTCTACGCGATCATTTCGCCAGAAGGTGAAAGTTGAGAACGGAATAGTTGTGGGCTGGAGTAACACTTAAGCTCCAGCCCGTGTCCTCGTCTTCTTGGCACCCATGCCGCGCATTAGCGCAGCCGCGCCCGCGCCATCACTGACGGGCACAGCATCAGGGTTCGCATTGGGCTTACTGCCTGCAGCCAAAACAGCATCATCGACACGGCAGATAAGATCGAAGTCAACCGGCTTGATCGTCACGCCTGACAGCCTGGCGAACGCCTCGATCTGCTGTTCCGATATCGGGCAAGCAGCAATGTGGACCTGCCGTCGGCTATCGAGCACCACGAACCATTTCCAAATGTGCTCGACTTCAGGCGGAAGTGGCGGGAGATCGCCCTTCCAACCCTTGGTAGACGCGGCCTCGGCGAAAGCGATCAGCTCGTCGGCGAGGCCTTCAAGAAATTTGCCCGATCGGCAATGGCAAGGTCGACCTGCTCCCCGATCCAGCGAAGGCGGGTAATCAGCAGCTTCGCATTGGCTCGGGAGAACTCCAGCGGCTTTTTATCGAGCTCAATGTTTGCCGACCACCCAGTGATGCAGGCCGCCACGGTAGCAATGCCCTCTTCCTCGAGGTCTTCCGCCGTAAGCTTGGACTTGCGATTGCCAGACGTGGCCAAGCGCTTGTTGGTCAGCAGACGCTGACGGGCCTGAAACTTGGGAGAGTCTACACCGACGATGTCGATAGTGAGCGGACCCTTGTCATCCACCAGTGGCTCATTGCTGACCGGGTGACGCAAGGCAATCGTCGCGCCTTCGGCTGGTTCGAGTGCTGCAAGATCCATTACGGTACCTCTGCCGCTTCAACTTCGAAGATCTCGGTCTGGATTGCCAGGTTGAAGGCCCGCATGGTCACAGCGTCATTGCCGTTGAGTTGCGTGCGGTTCGACATCACCAAGGCTGCATAATAGAACACGCTATCGGTATAGTCCTCGTCTGGCGCATCGGCCGCGACCAGCTTGAAGGCATATTCGAACTTGGTCTTTTCGGCTGCCAACAGAGCAATCTGACCAGGATCAAGCGGATCGCGGTTGACCACCAGGTTCTGCACTGCCGCGGTGCGAGCGCCCTTCAGGGTGCGGTTACGAGCATCGCCGATGCTGCTTACCGTCACCGCCGCGCTCTCGTCACCGATTTCGCTGAGGTTATTTACTTCCCCGATCAGCACGTAAGGGGTGAGGGCGATGAATTCAGCCTCGGTGTTAGTGGCTGCGGTACGAACCGGGCCGATATAGAGCTTGTAGCCAGTCGTGGTTGAAGCGGCCATAGCGGCCTCCTTTCAGTTGCCGAGCGTTACTGCTGAGGCTGTTCGGGTGGAGTGGGTTCGGCGTTGGCCAGTGCTGTTGTACCCGGCCTGCGATGTTTGGCTGCCTTTGCAGGCTTAGCCTTTGGCAGTGCACGCATCTCTTCGATCGGTGCGACCGACACGCCTGCCTTCTCATAGGCGCGGACCACGTTCGGCCAGTCGCCAGCTATGTAGACCTTTGTGGCGCCTTCGACTGGCGCAAGGAAGTGACGAGGATTGCGGAACTCACGACCTGCAAGGTTAGCGACCATTTCGGTCGAATAGACGATCTGCATGGCACAGCTCCTCAGTTGGCGTTGCCGTCGGTTTGATACTGGATGGTGTAGGTCAAGGTGGCGACCGCTTGGCGGCTCTCGCCTTCTCCGTCGAGACCTATCGTGGTGCTAACCAAAGTGCTGTCGACGGCTCGCCTTCCTAAACGCGGGTCGGCGGCCATGGCTTTTTCAGCAGCTTCGGCGAAATCATCAAGCGCATTGTCGAGGGCCAACAGAACACTAGTCCGAAGCTCAATAGCGAGTGAAAGACGACGCATCAGGGTTTTGCCGGTGCTGATCGACTCGCTGTCCTCAGAGAGCGAGTAGACCAGAGCGACCGGCAACTCAGCCTGCTCGGTGGGACGGGCTCTATTCGCATGCACCCTGCCCTCCCAACCTGGTATGCCGGACAGGATAGTTACGACCGCCTCACGTATTCGCTGGCGTTTATGGGTCATTCCATGCGCTCCAGCTGAATAGTGGTCATGCCCTGCCCGTCTGGGCGAGCTTCCCACCGGCGATACAGGGTGCCGCGCACCACGATGATCGTCTCGTCGGTGATCGTTGGAAGCGAGGAGGTGCGAACAGAGATGGTGGTGATGAGGTCGGACGAACCGCCCTCACCTTCTTCATCAGCAAAGTGCCGGCTGTCATAAATGGCTTGTACTGGAACCCCGCCGATCGTGACCGGCAAGGCTTGAGGATCATCCCCGAACACGTCGAGGACGGCGCTGTTCAGGGCTGAGAAGTCCATTACGAGGTGCGCTTAGCCGACTTGTTAGCGGCTGCGACTGCATCGGGATCAGGCGCCTGAGTGGAGCCAGAGGCCGGCAGGGACGGATCGGCTGCCGGATCACCCGTGGCAGCGTTGTCGCTGTCGTCGGCGACAAGCTTCGTCTTGCGGGTTGCGGCCCCCGCCTCAATGAGGGCTTCTGCCCCCTTGGTGTCGGCGATTTCGAACTCACCGCCGGGAGCAGCCGATTTGCCGCCGCCCAGGTTGATCGTGTTGATTGCAATGAGCTTCATGATCAGATCGCCTTTGCACTGAGAGTTGCGTTGATGCGGTACGGGACCACCAGTGGAGCCGACTGCAACATGAGGAAGCGGGCTGCAGGATCGGGAACGAGCCAAGACTTCTGGAAGTAGTCCAGCGCTTGAAAACCCGCGACTTCATCCTTGATAGCGCCGAAGTGGCGAACGCCTTCAACCTGACCGGTGGCGGCCATCACCAGGTAATTGTCTGGGATGTACTTGCCGATGGTGCCGGTCTCATCAACAAAGCTGTCCGAGTAGACCCAGATGTTGAACGCACCAAAAGTGCCCATGTAGGTCGCGCCGGCGCGCATCGAGTTCGGGCCGAGGTCAAGGTCAGTACGACGGCTGAAGCCATTGTTCTTGTTGACTAGCGCCTGCACCTTGGCGTGCCCACGGAATACGGTGAACACGTTCTGCGCCATGATGACGTCGATTGCATTCGCACCGGACTTGTCACGGACGAGCCCGGCCCAGTTCTCCAGATCCGAAACAGGATCAGAAGCCGCATCAGTCCACAACGCGGTGCCGCTGTTCACCACAGTCAGTGCAGCATCGCGGCCGAAGTTCACCACTGTCGTGGGGTACTTTTCACCGGTGATGGTCACTGACCCGGTCAGCATGATCTTGGCCGCCATCCATTCAAGGCGGCGGTTCACCATGGCGATCTGGTCCAGGCTTTCCGTTGCCAGGTTCTGACGACGCAGATCCATGGGATCAATCGGACCTGCAATGGCCTGGCCAGGTGCGCGACGAACCGGCTTGCCATCCTCAAAGACACGCTTGTCCTTGATGTAGGCTGGCTTGAAGCTGTTGGTCACATAGCCAAGGCTCTGAACTATCTGACCTTCGACAAGCGGCGAAACAAACGGCGCTAGGCGCGGCTTGCCCGTCAGAACGTCGAAGTAAATCTCTTCGGTTGTCGAGATAGAGGTCTCGCCGAAGAAAGTATTGAGCAAAAATGGATCAAGCGCCTGAACTTTCAGGTCCTGAACCACGCGGTTGAGTACCGCGGAACTGTAAAGATCAACCATTGCGGGTTCCTAACGCGTGATGCTGGACTGGAGCTTGATGCCGTAGTCGCGCAGCGGTTCGCGAACGGTCAGCTTGGTATGGCCCGTGCCATAGGTCAGGGCGTTCTCATCGAACACGCCGCCATGGTAGGCCACGGTGACCTTGTCGGCGCCGGTAGCGTCCGTGGCCTCGGCAAGGATGCATACGGGCACCTGCGAGCCGTCAGATGCGCCCGAAAGGCTCAAGGTGTGCTTGCCCGAGGCGGTGATCTTGCCGAGCACGGCGCCACGAGGAAGGTTCTGGCCCGTGATCAGCGTGATCTGGCGGGTCTGTGGATCATCTTCGCCGGCAAAGAGGCCGTCGGGCGTGAAGCTGCCCTGGGACGTGAACGAGGCGACCATCAGGCAGCACTCCCTTTCTTGGTGTTACCGTTGACGCCCTGAATGGACGCAACGACCTTGGCAGCTTCCGCCTTGGCTTCATCAGCCTCACCGGTGGTTGCCTGGTGGCTGGAGGTGATCTCCGGCGACTGCAGCGCGGTGATCTGCTCGAGCAGCTTCTCGCTGACCTGCGCAGGGCTGAGCCCGGCAGTGATGAACTTGTCGGCCGCATCGGCCTCGATCTTGGGCTGCATTTTGCGGGCAGCTTCCACGCGGTTGCGGATTTCACCGGCCGCACTCGTGCGCTTCTTGGCTTCGTCCATCGTCACACCCTCGCGGATGAGGGCAGAAGCCATCGTGGGCACTCCGGCAGTGGTGCAGAGGTCAACGATGTCTGCCGCGGCAGCAGCAGTCGTCTTGGTCGCTTCAGCCGTGGCGTCTGCCTTGGCCTTGTCGATATCGGCGGGGGTCAGCCCCGTCGTTGTCGTGTCGGTTGCCATAGATGGCTCCTTCTGTTGACGGGGTGGTTTGGCGGGATCCGCCGATGCATCAGTCCCAGGCAGAGACCAATTCTTCTTGCTCGCGAGCGTTTTCAGCTTCTGCGGCGCGTGTGCGAAAATGCGGTAATCAAAGGCAGCGACAGCCTTGGCTTTGGTCTCGGTCGTGGCGTCTGCAAATCCTTCTTCAACGGCCTGATCGGGCGTGAACCACCGCTCCGCCTTCATGATCTCGCGGCATTCGTCGGCAGTTTTACCGGACTTGGCCGAGTAGCACCGCGCATAGGCCGTCGCGAGCGCCTCAAGGCCTTCAATGGTCTTGGCGTGATCGTCCGACGTGCCCCAGGTCATTCCAGAAGGATCGTGGATCATCATCACGGCGCCTGCTGACATGGTGACTGTTGCACCCGCCATGGCAATCAGGGACGCGGCCGAAGCTGCAATGCCTTCAACAATGATGTTCGTGGTCCCCGGACGCGCCGACAGCAGGGCGTGGATGGCCGCGCCTTCTGTTGCGATGCCGCCTGGTGAATTGACGAAGACGTCGAGCTCGCTGTCAGCATCAATCTGCGCGAGAGCAATTACGACGTCATTCGAAGTGAAGCCGTCGTCATAGTAATAGTCGCCGACGTAGCCGGAGAGCCGAAGCTTTCCGTCTTCCAAAATGGCAGCCATGTTCTGAACCTCAGTTAGGTTTGGTCGCCCGCAGGCGGCTCGTCTTCATCCTGCCCGGCGTTCGCGCCAGAGCGGGTTGTCTTGCGAGGGTCGGTGTCGAACACCAGACCGTCACGATCGGCGCGGACGTTGTCGGACACTGTCTCAGCGTCGACCAACTCGACGTCGTCGCCGGCGGCCGAAACGACCGCCCTGCGCGACTTGAAGCCGGCGCGTACCTCGAGTTCTTTGGACTGCACATCCTGCACGGGGTGGATGTATGCCCAACCCTGAGGGACCCACTTTGCCCGGGCCACCTGCGCAACGTTGATCCCGCTGGGCAGCGTCACGCGGCCTGATAAGACCGCAAGTTCAACCCACCGGCGAAGGATCGGCCGGCACCACTGATAAACAACCAGATGGTGCTGCCACATGGCGCAGCGGCGACGGAACTCATTCACGGCCGCGCGGAAGGTGCGGTCGTTGATCTTCGAATAGTCGCCGGTCAGTTGCTCATAGAGGATCCCCAGCGATGTCGCGACGCCCCGCATCTGCTGACGCACAAAGTCCTCGTAGTCGTCGCCTGGGCTGGGCGGGCTGGACCAATTGATGTTCTTGCCGCGAGGCAGAACCTGCATGGTACCGGGCTCTAGCGACGCTAGCTCCAATTCGCCATCGTCTGAAACCTGCCCACCGATGACGTCTTCCTCGTCCCCTGGTAGATCGTCTTCATCGTCAGTGATGAACCCGGCGAAAAGGGCAGCGATCTGCTGACGGACCAACTGCGCGTCGTCGTACTTGTCTAAATCGTGCATCTTGACCAGGGCACGTGTGAGCCATGGCTCGCCACGCACCTGACCCGGACGACGAACCATTGCCAGATGGGCCACCTCGCCAGCCGGTACTGCAATGGTGTTGCTCAATGGCGCTGCGCCATAGAGCGGCCCATCGTTCGGATGCGTCTTGTGCATATGGTACGCGAAGCGACGCCCTATAGTGTCGAACTCGACACCACACCGAACTACATTTGCACCGCTGCCGCCGCTATTCTTGTCGTCAGGCACGTATTCCGCCTCGAGGACCTGCAGCTGCAGTGGTACGGACAACCCATCCTGAGGCAGCCGCACGCGCATACGCGAAAAAACGTCGCCACCCTCTATCATCGACCGCACTGCGAGCGATTGAAGCCCGTAAAAGTCGAGGCGACCCTCAGCATCTGCCTCATCGGTCCATTCTAGAAAGGCATCTGCAAGCTGGCGGTTGAACTCGGCATTCAGCGTGGCAAACTGCGGCTTTATGCCGGTGCCAATAATGTTGGACACCAACGTCTCGACACCCGCCTCGGCATAACCCATCTGGCGAACAGCATCGCGTGACCGCGCGCGCAGCGTGTCGATTGATCCCGAGAGAAGCGCGTTCGGGCCGGCCGACGGCGCTGCCCATTTCACCAAGCGGGAACTGCGGCTGGCACCTTCATAGGAGGCAGTCGCAGCTTGGGGTTTGACGTAGACCGAGGTTCCCTTGATCCGGTAGCGTACTGGTCCTGCCATCAGCGTAGGCCTTTACTAGTCACGTACCGAACCTGACGAGATCTGCGGCGCTTTACGCCTGCAAGCGCATCTACCTCTCCCTGCAGCATCCCCAGCGTTTCGCGCATCTCGCCCAAGCTGCGGTAGGTCACTTCACGATCGGCAAATTTGACCTTGGTGGCACCCTGGGCAATGGCGGCCTTGAGCTTGTCAACGTCGCCTTGCGTCCATGCCATTTCGGTAACCTCATCGACCAAGGAATGCTGATCTGGACACCGCCCTCTTTGCAGAACGTGCCGTTGTGACCGCCACTGCAGCAGCAGGGGCGACTTCTTCTTCGACTATCTCGCGGCGCCGGGCTGCTAGCCTTTGTTCGGCCAGCAATCGTTGAACCTTGCCCCAACTGATCGACATCGA
>JAESGO010000121.1_pt1 | contig 23881 bp, 23 predicted proteins | sample 9269701 | NCBI WGS metagenome assembly JAESGO01 (sample SAMN15720690, study PRJNA650881) | algae metagenome | isolation source: Hormoscilla sp. CMT-3BRIN-NPC48 and co-occurring heterotrophs from... | place: USA: Clark Mountains Wilderness, California | collected 2010-04-18 | reverse complement strand
TAACCAGACCTTTGCTGATCTGATGGCGGCTGCTTCTGCGGGAGTCGCCCAGCTTTGCGTGTTGTACAGCCAACCGACCTCTTGTCTTCTCGCGGTTCTTCAAGCCGCGTTGCTGGCGGGCTAGCTGCTTCTGGAGCAGCGTCACACGCCGTGTGCAGCGTTGTTCAGCTTTGGGGATCGAGTGAACCTCACCATCCGAGGTGACTGCGGTCTTTGACAGACCAACGTCAAAGGCCAGCACGGTCGATTGATGCAGGATCACAAGTCAGTACAATCGCAACCAAACCACAAGCGCTAGAAATAGCCGCGGAAAGTGATCCGTGTTCCTACAGGAGAATCTCAGAAAACCGCGCCGTCTTGCCATCGTATGTCAACACACGGCCTATCAGCGGCTCGCCGATTCCGGTGATGAGCTTAATAGCCTCCATCGCCATAAGTGTGCCAATTACCCCTGTCAGGGGCCCCAAAATACCCGCAACCTCGCAGGAGGGCAGGTCGCCATCGTCCGCCTCGGCCGGATAGAGCGACGAGAATTGCGGTCCACGCGGCGGAAATATCGTAATCTGTCCGTCAAACATCGACACCGCGCCTGACACCAGCGTTACTCCACGGCGGGCGGCCATATCGGCTACAATCCGGCGAGTCTTCAGATTGTCTGTCCCATCCAGCACGAGGTCATACTGCGCTATCAGAACACCGGCGTTACCCTCGTCCAACCGCTCGGTATACACCTCCACATCGACATGGGGGTTGAGCGTCCGTGCAAACTGCGCCGCACTTCGGGCCTTATTGAGTCCAACGTGGCAATGAATTACTTGGCGTGGAAGATTGCTTAGAGACACTTTATCATGGTCCACAATGCCCAACCTGCCCACCCCAGCACCGGCAAGATAAGCAATAACCGGACTCCCCAGTCCACCTGCACCGACCACGAGTACCCGAGCAGCCTTAAGCGCCTGCTGCCCGGCCCCGCCTATTCCCTTCAAAACGAGATGGCGACGATACCGGTTGATTTCGGGGGACGAGAGAGGGTCAGGAGGCAAGTGGCACCACAGTAGAAAGTTGGTCCGATGCTACTAAGCGGCTGTAAATTTCAGCAATTGCCTAACCACTTTGGCAGGTGACGGCAGAGTATTGCGCAGAACGCTAGGAGGAAACCTAGCTTGAATAGCTTATAAAATCATCACTCCCCATAGGGGGAGTGATCAAGAGCACACCGTTACCCTTCTGATATTGCCAACGGTTAAACGTTATTTTAACGCTGCGTTTACTTGAAGAAAGCGAATACGGGAGTTATGCGCGACCATAAACACCAGCTTCAATATCAGAGAGTATGGTTGGGTGTGTTGGTTGCCAACCAAGCGTCTCGCGCGTCCATTCTGACGAAGCTGGCACGTCGAGACTTGCAAAATCAGTAAACCAGGTGAAGTGCTGTGCCGCTCGATCCGGGGGTAGGCTGGCGCTCGGCAGGTTTAGCTGTCGGCCGATCGCCTCGGCGATGCTTTTGAAAGCGACTTCCCCTTCTGCAACGCCATGGTAGCGCACACCGCCGGTCCCTCGTTCCAAAGCCAAACGGAAGAGGCGTGCCGCGTCGAGCCTATGCACTGCGTTCCAGCGGTTACTACCTTCTCCAATGTACGGCGACACGCCGTTGGTGCGCGCAAAGTCAGCGACAAAAGAAACAAAACCCCGATCTCCCTCTCCATGCACTGAGGGGGACATCCTAACAATTGCTACCTTGGCTCCCTTGTCGGTTGCGGCATCGCAGGCTAGCTCTGTCGCGGCACGAGGATGTGCGCTTGTTCCAGATGGAGCAGCAGTTTGTTCCGTTGACAGAAGGTTCGGCGGAAGGATCGCAGTTCCGGATGTGACGAGCAACAACCGGTCCGACGCTACCAACGGAGTCGCCAAAGCTTCAACTACTCGCGCATCATGTGCGCAGCTTTCGAGAAAACGAGAAAAATCGTGATTGAAGCCTAGGTGAATGACTGCATCAGCGCTGTCGGCAATCGATGAGAGACCTGCCAGGTCCTCCAGAGAACCTTCTACTGGCTCGGCGCTTGCCCGCCTTAGAGCCTCAGCCGATGCTTCAGAACGTGCCAACCCGAGCACGTGATGGCCGTGTTCAACAAGTTCTGAAACGACGGCTGATCCTATGAAGCCTGTCGCTCCGGTAATAAATACACGCATGTTCATCTGATCCTTAAATGACGCAGAGTGCATTAAGGTGCTACGTGTGATTCAAGCTATGACCGATAAACTCGAATTGCTAATCGATCGTCTCAAGCTGCGCTTTGTATTGAATTCGGAACTGAAACTGCGGTGCTGGTAAATGTCACTTTGATCCGTATGCCGCTTCAGCCGTAAGGCGATTCTAGTGATGCACTCCTAAGGCACTGCATGACGCTGCTCGCAATCGCATTGGGGTACGAGCCCCTAAACCGATAGAGAGCTCAACCGATCAATGCAGAAGAAATGTGTCTTGGCAGGAAGTGTAGCGTCTATGGACATCATATTCCATTCATCAACTGCCAAGCGCATCTCAGCCAATTGGCTTCCGCTCTTCACATGCGAAGTGGCCTGATGACCCTAGGCACCTAGAAACGCCTAAGTGGATGCAAGGACGCGTAAAACATGGAACAGGCGAGACCCAGCACTGCTCTTCCATTTCACTGCTTGGTCGAAAACTGACGCTGATGTCCCCTTATAGCACTTGGCGAAAAGCCGAAGCGCTTCCGGAATCGCATTGCAAAGCGAGATGCCGACTCGTAGCCCACATCTAGTGCAATCGAGGCGATTGGCAGATCTGTCGACTGCAGCAATTGCATGCCGAAAGACATACGTACATCAGCGATGAGCTCACTGAGAGAAGCGCCTTCCGCAGCGAGTCGACGGCGGAGGGTCGCCTCACTTGTCGCAAGCCGTTTAGCGACATCTTGTGCTTTCCATGGATAATCAGGAGCCGACAGTAAATGTTCACGTACTATAGCATGGATGGAACTCGGCTCGTCTAATCTGAACCGAGCTCCAAGAGTCGCCATCCAAATGAGAACTTCACCTAGTCGATGACGAGCGATGCTATCTGGGATATCTGCACGCCGACGGATTGCGTCGATAGCTAGAGCAATGGATTTGGAGAGCTCACCACAGACAGCCCCAAGGTGAGAGGCAATACCAATTTCCTGAGTAACGCAGTCCTCTGCTTTATATCTGCTTATCAGTTCTTTATCCCAAACTAACCACTCAGCTTCATATTGCCCATTCGCACCTGGTGTATTGATGATGTCAACCGTATAACCCTGACCTAAGGCAACGGCGTCGCCAGCTTGCAAAACGCATTCGAATCCCGGCGTACGCAACTCCTTTCGCCCGTGCCTAACAAAGATGAGCACAGGACTAGTAGTCGTCACGCGGCTGAACCGCAGGGTTTCTTTCTGCAGGATCGTTGCGGTCGCACCAACTCCAGGTCTGATATTTACTGTGCGGTCCAAAGTATCTCCTGCGGTGTCGTGCTATTTGCACGACACCTTGCTTGTATCAGTTGCCGCCTTTGGCAATAAGTGTGGCGGTAGCTAAGACGTTCATGTTGCTTACGTACCCCACCATCGCACCCGTTGAGTTCTGGTCCACAGGCAACTCTTCTATTCCAAGCGCCTTAACGGTTATAAGATAGTCGTGCGTCCCACCTTTTGGGGGAGCTATCCCTACGTAGCCGTTGAAACTCGCATCATTGAGGGTTTGTATCGCCCCAAATGGAAGCTTCGTGGCGTCGTCAGCTGCGCCAGATGCAATACCGGAAGAGGTCGCAGTTAAGTTGATCACCACCCAGTGCCAGAAACCGGACCCAGTAGGTGCATCCTTGTCATACATGGACACAACGAAGCTTTTCGTTCCTTCGGGAGCTCCAGTCCAACTAAGTTCAGGAGACACATTACCGCCGGTTCCAAACTGAGCGGAGGTAAGCCGACCGTTCACAATATCAGGGCTTGAGAGGCTGAAGTTGGCATTGTCGGCCTGCTGCGAAGCGTCACTCATCAAATCAATAGTCATTTGCGTTTCTTTGCACGAGTTGTAGGACGATGCGTTGTTAGAACCAATCCGACGCTTGAGTGGTGCGCAAACAATCAAATTCGGCGCAGAGTCGATCAATGTTGAACAAGCTGATGAAGTTCGCTCCACGACGATGCTCGTCAAGTCCTTGATCCTTTAAGCGTGAGTTTGCAAGAACACGGACACCGAGCTCTTGAGCTCCTTACCTACGGAGAGCTTCACGAGACTAATTCTTAGCTGCGAACACGTCTCAGGTCGCCGCTGAATAGTCAGAAGTTTCAGACGTAAACCGCAACGTCAGGCTCTTAGAACTCAGGTGGCCTGCTGCCATTAAAATTGCGACATCACAAGCACAGGCGATCGAAGCTGCTAGTCAGATCACTAAGAAGAAGCAACTGCAAATCGAGGCAGCATGAGCTAGCTTAGCTCGGCTGCTTCGTCCACGATGGAGCCTTTACCCTCTCGCGCATCGCAAAATGCGCGACGAACTCGTTACCGGCTTCTGTCACATTGAGATTCTTAGGAATATGGTCTGCTGAAAGGACCGCTGCCTGTGCTGCGAGAACGCTTCGTGCAGGGCCGCAACGATCAGGTGTTCTCCATTAGCGTCTGCTGAGCTTGGTTCTCCTGATCGCAGAGAACGGCAGCCTGAACGATCCACAAGAACTGCTCTGCCTTGGTCAGGTGGTCATACTTGAACGATTTATCCCGTAGGCTGGAACCACCTCGGATTGCGTCCTGAACGATTTCGGTCTACCCAAAATTGTACGAACTCACGCTCCGCAGTTCCGGCGTCCTTGTCGGGGGATCAGTCCAGCTTCTCGAACAGCTTCGTCCATGACGATGAAGGTGCCACTACCGGGGTATTCTACAGCCTTGTCCCGCGCGGTGTCCTTCCTCCGCACCGGCCTTGCATATGCAATGATCCCGGTCTGCACGGCCCACATAAAGCTTCGTGCCCTGTCGGGATGTACTTCAGGCATGGATATCTCCTCGTTTTGTTCTAATGGAAAGATGGATATCTAGCCTCCTTTGGGCAAGGCTTGACCCTGGCGCGCATCATGCAGCCTATTTCGTATTGAAAATCGTACAATCATCCTATAAAGATGATTACATGACTTATAACATAAAGACATTAGGGCCGCAAACCGCTAAGCTCGTCGCAGCGCTTTACGACGAGGGAAAAACCGTGTTCAGCGTCGCTGATGCTGTCGCGATCCTCGGCACATCCGCAGTGATCGTTTCCAATCTCCTCGGCAAGGCTCAAGCACGCGGAGTGGTGACGCGGTTGCGTCGAGGAACCTACATTCTTGTGCCACCCAATATGGGTAGCGAAATGGTTTACGCAGGTGACCCCCTGCTGGTTGCCGATCGCCTGATGGAGGATCGACCGCACTATCTATCCCACGGTACCGCTATGGCTGTTCACGGTATGACGACCCAGCCTCGTATACTTGTTACAGTGTCCTGCGTTCACCCGCCGGCACGTTCGATCACCGCCCAGGGAACGGAAATCCGGGTAACGTCTATCCCGGAAACGGAAGTCTTCGGAACTATGCGGCATTGGATTGAAAGCGGCACCAGCGTGTGGGTCAGCGACATGGAGCGCACTGTTATCGATTGCCTTCGGCGTCCAGACCTGTGCGGTGGTTACATTGAGATCGACCGGGGTACCTGGATGAGGCGGGACGACCTCGATCCCGACAAGCTGGTCGCCTATGCCATTCGACTGGGTGTCGGCGCGGTTTGCACCCGTCTAGGCTACCTTCTGGATTCTTGCGATCTGGGAACCGATGCTCATCGTGAAGAGCTAGGCAGGTTCGTCAGAACGACCTACAATCTGCTGGACCCTTCCATGCCCGCAGAGGGTAGTTACATGGCCAGATGGAAGCTGCGCCTGAACGTGGGCCAGGACGAGATCGAGGCATCCAGGGGTACCTGACCTTGGTGGATAATTTCATCCAGAGGGACTATGGTCTGCTACAATGATGTTGTGCAGGCGTTCTCGATCGGACCTTTTGCCCCGCCACATCAAACTTGTTTGCCTTGGAGAAATGAGATGGTGGATATCCCGCCCTTCAACAGAGAAGATCCCCGAACTGTTCATGACATCCTGTGGGCTTGGAGCACCGGCAGCCTGTCTAAGAGGGATGCTATAGCCCTGATGGAGCTCGATGACGAACTTGAGCTCTATGAAGCGGCGATTGACAACTTCGTGCCTGTTCCAGGTGAGCCATCACCGAAGGATCTAGAGCAGGCAGAGGAATTTATTGCCTCTATCACTTTCGCCGCATGAGCGGGCTCACTCGTCCAGTAACCCTGATCATCGCCGATACAAGCCCACTCCTAAGCTTGGCGGTAGTCGATCGTTTAGATCTGCTCCAGTCATTTGGTGCTCCGGTCTTCGTCACTGACGTCGTTAAGTACGAATGTCTCAGGTATGAAAACCGAGCTGGCGTGCAACGACTGATCGAATGGTTCAATGACGGTGGCGGTAATCAGTACAGGGTTGTTCCGACAGTTTATGGTCCTGCTTACTTGGCAGCAAGGAAGTTGGAGGAAGACGGCTCCGTTCCAAATGCAACTGGGAATATAGGTGAGCAATCGATCACCTGGACGATCGATCACTTAGCAGATCTGGCAAAGGGTATGGGGCTCAATCCAGGAGACCACTATGGTCTTATTCTTTCCGACGACAATGACTATGCCAATTCGGTGCCACCTCTCAAATTCCCTGAGAATGCACATCTGTTGAGCAGTCGTGCCTTCTTCGTGGCGCTCGCAACTCTAGGCTTCATAAGCAGCTCGTCTCAGCTAACTGAAGAGGTAAAGGCCAGCGGCAGGCCGAGGATGTCTAAGGCTAACCGAGACCGTCCAGGGAAGATCGGAAAAGCTATCACTGACTATCGGGAAGGGATGGAAAAGGTGCTGGAGCTTGATGATACAGAAGATAATGATAGCTCTGGCCCTAAGACACCTTAGCGCCAGCAGGATTACGCAATAGCTTCGACGAGGAGTTATAATGGCGGTCGGGTCAGGTAAAAGGTATCGCAACGAGCACTGGGGAGTGTTCGAGACAGATCCTTCGTCTCCACTGTTAGATATGCAGACCGGACCGGCTTGGGACCGGGCGGTTCAGATCGAGCAAGAGCGTTTCGATCGGCAGAACGCGGCTCGTAAGGCTACCGAGGCCGATGTCGGCCTTGCAGAAAGCAGTCCCGCACGGTCGATGTAGCCAAGAATGTACCGGACTGAAATTGTGGCCATACATCTTTATGGTTCAATCCGGTGCTCTTTCCGGTCTTTATGGTTCAAGAACGGGATGGCTTATGGTTCAAGAATTCCCCCGGAGGCCCGATTTCGGCCAGGGGCAAACAGCTTTATGGTTCATTGAACATATCCGCAGCTTTCGATAAGAAGGAAAAGGCTCTGGAAAAGACATGGGGCACTCGGCTCGACGCCCAAATGTCGACGACCCCAAAATTCGAAACCGTGTTCCGGGAGGTTAGGGCAGCACTCAGGCACGTTCGCCTGTTTGACCTTGTTCTGGAAGCGCACAACACTTTGGGCTAGCATGGACCATCAGGGCCGAGGCAGTGAGTTAGATTGCGGCCATACTTTTTTATAGTTTGATTTGGTGCTGTTTCTATTCTTTTTGGTTCAAAAACGGGAAGGCTTTGGTTCAAAATTTGCCTGTGGGCCCGGCTTCCGGCGAGCGGCCATCGCTTTTATGGTTCATTGAACAACCATCGCGGCCGAAAAAAGTGGCTGGTGAAACGCTTACGTCCGCACGTCGGCGCAAAGCGCGCCATACCTGAATTGGGATCTGCTTAGGGCTGGAGGCGCTAAGCTTACATTTTCCTTATACGCGACACGAACAATCCATATAGCTTCTTTATGCCGTAAAGGTTGATGGAGAGAGCCCTTATCGGAGGCTCTTATGCTCGACATCGCTTTCATTATCCTCGGCGCTGGTACGCTAATCGCGTTGGTGGCCTACGCCACTGCGCTAGACCGCTTGTGAGCGGTTCTATGCTCATTGTTTCATTTCTGATAGCGTTGGCACTGGCGGTTTACCTTGTGGTGACCCTGCTGGCTCCTGAGCGTTTCTGATTTTTCGGAGCTCACCATGTCCTTTTTCGGCTGGTTGCAGATCGGCTTCGTGCTGACTGCTGTTCTGTTGCTTGTCAAACCTTTAGGCGTCTATATGGCGCGGGTATTTTCCGGCCAAAGAACCTTTCTTTCACCCGTGCTTGGCCCTTTAGAGCGCGGCTTTTTAACCCTAGCAGGCGTTCGCACAGATCGTGAGCAGGGATGGCTCGCCTATACCGGTGCGGTTCTCGGATTCAGCCTTGCTGGCTTCTTGCTGCTCTATACCATCCTGCGTTTGCAGAACTTATTGCCCTTTAACCCGCAGGGCTTCCCGGCAGTGCCGCCGGACCTGGCGTTCAACACAGCAGCGAGCTTTGTGACGAATACAAATTGGCAAAGCTACGGTGGCGAGACGACCATGAGTCATCTTAGCCAGATGCTGGGGTTGACCGTTCAGAATTTCGTTTCCGCTGCAACAGGCATTGGAGTAGCCCTGGCGCTGACACGCGCCTTCGTGCGCTCAGGCGTTACTGAGCTGGGCAACTTCTGGGTCGATCTGACGCGCGCAACGCTTTACGTATTGTTGCCACTTGCAATTGTTGTGGCCCTGACATTCGTGGCGATGGGTCTGCCACAAAGCCTGGATGCAAGTTTCGTAGTTACAACGCTTGAGGGTGCCCAGCAAACGCTGGCGACCGGACCCGTGGCCAGCCAGGAAGCAATCAAGCAACTAGGAACAAATGGGGGTGGCTTCTTCAATGTCAATGCAGCGCATCCTTTCGAAAATCCGACTGCCTGGAGCAATTACCTCAACATCATTGCGATGCTCTCGGTGTCGGCCGCCTTGGTTTACGCATTTGGCGAAATGGTCGGCAATCGACGTCAGGGTTGGGCTCTCCTTTCTGTAACACTGATCATGCTGTTGATTGGCACCGGCGCCGTCTACTGGGCCGAAACCTTTGGCAATCCAATCTTGACCTCTGCTGGCGTTGATCCTGCCCTGGGTAACATGGAGGGCAAGGAAGTCCGCTTTGGTCAGGCGATGACTGCGCTCTATGCCACTGCAACCACAGGGCTCTCTGATGGTGGTGTCAACGGCATGCTTGGCTCGCTGACGCCGCTTGGCGGCCTCGTCCCGATGTTCTTCATACAACTTGGCGAAGTGCTACCCGGCGGTGTGGGTTCCGGCCTTTATGGTCTGCTGGTTTTTGCCATTCTGGCCGTATTCGTGGCCGGTCTCATGGTTGGTCGAACGCCCGAGCTCCTGGGCAAGAAGATTGAAGCTCGGGAAATGAAGTTCGCAATGTTGGCGGTGCTCATCCTCCCCCTGACCATCTTGGGCTTCACCTCAGTATCCGCTGTTGCAGAGTTTGGAACTAGTTCCATCCTCACTCCTGGTCCGCATGGTCTAAGCGAGATCTTGTATGCCTACACATCGGCCGCCGGTAACAACGGCTCGGCCTTTGGGGGGCTGACTGCAAACACACCATGGTACAACACGACGCTTGGTGTCGCTATGCTTTTGGGCCGGTTTGCTTACTTGGTGCCAGTACTCGCCATCGCCGGTGCGCTGGTTCAGAAGCCGAAAATCGCGGTGACTTCAGGCACATTTCCGACTGACAGACCACAGTTTGTTGGCCTGCTTATCGGCATCATCCTTATCCTAGGCGGGCTGCAATTCTTCCCTGCCCTCGCTCTCGGACCACTCGTCGAGCATTTCGTCATGCTGGCGGGCCAAAGTTTTTGAGATCCATCATGTCCACAACCAAAACGATATCCACGCTGGACCCGGCTATTCTCGGGCCAGCCTTGCGCGACGCCTTTATCAAGCTAGATCCGCGGCAGTTGATCCGTAATCCTGTGATTTTTGTCACCGAGATCGTAGCTCTCCTGGTCACGATGCTCTTTGTTCTAGACGTGACTAGGGCAGGGGACTCTCCGGCTTTCTCTGGCCAAATTGCCTTATGGCTCTGGTTCACTGTGCTTTTTGCTACTTTTGCCGAAGCTGTAGCAGAGGGCAGGGGCAAAGCGCAGGCCGAGAGTCTCAAGCGCAGCAAAACCGATCTGGTCGCTAAACGCTTGACGAATCCGACTGATAGCCGGAGCCGAGTAGTGGAGGTTGTTCCTGCAACATCGCTGCGTGTGGGCGACATCGTGCTGGTCGAAGTCAACGACCTCATGCCAGGCGACGGCGAGGTGGTTGACGGCGTGGCATCGGTCAACGAAAGCGCCATAACCGGCGAGTCTGCGCCGGTAATTCGAGAGGCCGGCGGTGACCGCTCAGCGGTTACTGGTGGTACCCAGGTTATCTCCGATTGGCTAAAGGTGCGCATTACCACCAAGCCAGGCGAAACGTTCGTCGACCGAATGATCGCTCTGATCGAAGGCGCCAAGCGGCAAAAAACGCCCAATGAGATCGCCCTGTCGATTTTGCTAAGCGGGCTAACGTTGGTGTTCTTGATCGCCGTAGTGACACTTTACGGACTCGCTGCCTACTCCGGCACCAACTTGTCAGTAGCAGTACTCGCCGCCTTGCTGGTAACGCTGATCCCCACTACTATTGGCGGACTTCTTTCGGCCATTGGCATCGCTGGCATGGACCGGCTGATCCGCTTCAACGTGATTGCGACTTCGGGTCGCGCCGTCGAAGCGGCCGGGGATGTCGATACGCTCTTGCTTGATAAGACTGGCACCATCACCTTCGGCAACCGCATGGCGTCGGAGTTCCTACCGGTGGCTGGCATTAGCGAAAAGGAACTTGCTCAAGCCGTTCTGCTGGCAAGCCTGTCAGATGAAACGGCCGAGGGTCGCTCCATTGTTGCTTTGGCGAAGTCGGATTTCGGTCTCATCGAAGCTGCGACCTCGGCCAACGAAACAATGAGTATCCCGTTCTCAGCACAGACGCGCATTTCCGGCATCAACATCGAGGGGCGCCGCATACGCAAGGGCGCCGTTGACGCTGTTCTGCATTTTGTCGGGCTAGACAGGGCGCAGGCCGGGCCGGAGTTCAACATGGCCGTCGACGCCATAGCCCGTTCTGGCGGTACGCCCTTGGCTGTCGCGGACGGTGATCGGCTCCTGGGCTTGGTGCATCTTAAGGACGTGGTCAAGCCCGGTATTAAGGAACGCTTTGCGGCTTTACGAGCGATGGGTATTCGCACGATTATGGTTACGGGCGACAATCCGATAACAGCAGCTGCTATCGCTTCAGAAGCAGGAGTCGACGACTTCCTGGCAGAAGCTACTCCCGAGCAGAAGCTCGACTATATCCGGAAGGAACAGACCGGCGGCCGCTTAATCGCAATGTGCGGCGACGGCACCAATGATGCGCCCGCCTTAGCCCAGGCAGATGTGGGTGTCGCCATGCAATCGGGCACGCAGGCGGCTCGGGAAGCAGGGAATATGGTGGATCTTGATTCAAGTCCCACTAAGCTCATCGAGATTGTCGAAATCGGCAAGCAGATCCTAATGACTAGGGGCGCGCTCACAACGTTCTCGATCGCCAATGATGTGGCTAAGTACTTCGCCATAATCCCAGCGCTGTTCCTCGTGACCTATCCCGAGCTTGATGCGCTAAATATCATGAAACTTGCTTCGCCTCAGTCTGCCATTCTTTCGGCCGTTATCTTCAACGCACTGGTCATCATAGCGCTCATTCCGTTGGCACTTCGTGGTGTCAAATACCGTGCCGTCGGAGCAGCGGCCCTGCTGTCGCGCAACTTGCTTGTCTACGGAGTAGGCGGTCTCGTTGCCCCTTTTCTCGGCATCAAGCTCATCGATCTCGCCGTCAGTGCAATTGGCATCATTTAGGAGGGTAGGATCATGCTCGAACATATACGTCCCGCAGTTGTACTCACTGTGCTTTTTTCGCTCATTACCGGCCTCGCCTATCCCTTAGCCATCACCGGTGTGGCGCAAGCGGCTTTTCCCCAACAGGCTAATGGTAGCCGGATCGAACGTAATGGTGTGCTGATCGGTTCTGAACTCATTGGCCAGCACTTCAGTGAAACGCACTACTTCTGGCCTCGACCGTCGGCGACGGGGCCTGACCCCTACAACGCAGCGGCATCAACTGGCTCTAATATTGGACCTACGGGCAAGGCCCTGGTAGATCGAGTGGCGAGCGCCGTCGAAAGGATGAGACCAGGGGAGGTCCCCGGTGATGCCGTCACAACGTCGGGCTCTGGCCTTGATCCACATATCACTCCTCAGTACGCTGCTATCCAGGTGGCGCGCGTTGCCCAGGCGCGAGGTGTTGAGCCAGGTGTGATCGAGGCATTGCTTGCAGACATGACTGAGCAACCAAGCCTTGGCATTTTTGGTGAACCTCGCGTCAATGTTCTGCGGCTCAATTTGGCACTTGATTTGGCTGCACCCAACGGGACCTAGAATGGCGCGCTCCCCAGAGAACAACAGGCCCGACCCTAATGCTCTGCTCCAGCTTGCCGCGCGTGAAGGCCGCGGCAAGCTGACCATTTTTCTAGGTGCTGCACCTGGTGTTGGCAAGACCTATACAATGCTTGAGCGAGCCCAAAGCCTCAAAGTAGCCGGCGCAGATGTTGTTATTGGCCTTGTGGAAACGCACGGGCGCAAGGAAACAGAAAAACTGATTGGCAATATGGAGGTGCTGCCTCGGCAAGAAGGGGCAAACAATGCTTATGGCGAGTTCAACCTCGATGCAGCTTTGGAGCGCAAGCCTAAACTCCTGATTGTTGATGAGCTCGCCCATTCCAATATCATCGGTTCACGACATCCCAAACGTCATCAGGACATTGCTGAACTGATTGGTGCAGGCATTGATGTCTGGACGGCACTCAACATCCAGCATTTGGAAAGCCTTTCAGATCTTGTATCTCGGATCGCAGGTGTGCCTGTGCGTGAAACAGTACCTGACATAGTACTCAAAACCGCCGACGAAATAATACTTGTGGATCTACCGCCAGCGGACCTGATCGAGCGCCTTCATGCCGGCAAGGTCTACGTACCCGACAATGCACAACGGGCTTTGGATGGTTTCTTTAAACCATCGACTTTGACAGCTCTTCGAGAACTTGCCTTGCGGCGGGCCGCCGATCGCGTAGACGACCAGATGGTAGATTTCCTGCGTCAGAGCGCCATTGAAGGTGGCCCCTGGGCTACTGGAGAGCGCTTGCTGGTTTGTGTAGGGCCTGACCAGATGAGCGAACAAGTCGTTCGTGTCGCTAGCCGCCTCGCTTCGGGGCTGAATGCGCGCTGGCTAGTGGTGTCTTTGACTCGGCCGGCAGCGCAAATCTCCGATGCGGACGCGATTGAGCGTTTAGAACAAACGCTACGCTTGGCAGAACGCTTGGGCGCCGAGACACGCAGGGAAAGTGCCCGCGACTTCGTTGAAGCAATCTTGCGGCTGGCCCGCCGCGAACATATCACTCAGATCGTGATCGGCCGGGAAACGTCTGGACGCTGGAAGCGTCGATCCCTTCCCGACGAATTAGTGAAGCGCGCCGAAGGGATCGGGATACATATCGTGCCTGGCAGAAACATCGCCACAGGCCGACGCGCACGACCCGTTCTTTCCTTTCCGCAATGGGCGTTCGTCGTGGGTTTACCTTTGATCTCCGTCGGCGCAACGACCCTCTTCGGCCTTGGTATCAATGCTCTAGTTGCGCTGCAAAATCTTTCGATGCTTTATTTGGCCGCCGTGCTGGCGTCAGCTGTTGTGGCGGGACGCGGCTCGGCCCTCTTCGCCGCTTGCCTGTCGTTTGTAGCCTACAATTTCTTTTTTATAGAGCCTACTGGCCACTTAACTGTCGCACAGCCACAAGAGCTGATTTCGCTTAGTATCTTTGTTGCCGTTGCTTTGGCCGCAGGACAGCTGGCTGCTCGCCTTCGCGACAGCGCCAATGTTGCGCGTCAGCAAGCACGCCAAACGCAAGCGCTTCTGGACTTCTCACGTAAGCTGTCTGCGGCCTACGGCTTGGACAATGTTCTTGATGCCACCGCTAGCCACCTGCACACCAGCATGCGTAGAGCGGCCGTCGTACTTATCCCCAATGCATCAGGCGAATTAGAACCTGCTGCAGCTTGGCCTCCCGATCAACTCTTGGATGCAACGGAGATGACAGCTGCCCGGTGGGCATACGACAAGAAAGAGCCCGCTGGGTTCTCTACAGGTACGCTTCCCAACATCGCCTATCTTTTCCGCCCTATTGTTTCGGCGCAACGTCTGTTGGGGGTTGCAGGACTAGCCATGGGCCCGAAGAACGCTATGTTGGCCCCTGACGAAGAGCTGACCTGGGCCGCTCTGCTTGATCAAGCTGCCATTGCCATCGATCGAGCCCGGCTCAACAAGGAGAGTGCTTTAGCGTCTGTCGCTCGAGAGGGCGAAAAGGTGCAGTCTGCGCTTTTCTCCTCCCTGTCCCATGACCTGCGCACACCGTTGGCCTCGATCACTGGTGCAGTATCCAGTTTACGTGAGCTAGGCGACAGGATGTCAGCAGAAAGCCGAGCCGACCTCCTTTTATCGATAGAAGAAGAAGCAGATCGCCTGAACCGGTTTGTTGGCAATCTTTTTGAGATGACGCGCATTGAGGCTGGAATTGTGAAAGCCCGCCGAGAGCCTATCGATTTGCCCACAGTCATCGACAGTGCATCTGCTCGCGCCCGTCGTGTTCATCCTGATTTGCAGCTGGAGCTCAGCATTGCGCCTGATATGCCTAAGGCTTTTGGTGATGCGGCGCTGTTAGAGCAGGTGATATTCAACCTGCTCGACAACGCACGAAAATACGGTGATTCAGAGCTGCCCACGACCGTATATGCAAAGGTGAGTGAAGGTTCAGCCCTCCTGTCCGTAACCGATCAAGGTAGGGGTATACCGGAAGCCGAGCTCGAGAAAATATTCGAGAAATTTTATCGCCGCACTAAGGGAGATGGCCGTGCTGCGGGAACGGGCTTAGGATTATCGATCGCACGAGGCCTTGTTTCTGCCATGGGCGGTACCATCAAGGCGATCAGTCCGGCGACTCGGAAGCGGGGGACGCGCATCAGCGTGCGATTACCGCTTGCCCCAGCAGAAAAGAGGAGTGCATGAGCACTCGTATCCTGGTTGTAGATGATGAACCGCAAATACAAAGGTTTCTTCGGCCAGCACTGACCGCCGTTGGCTTCGAGGTTGAAAGTGCTGAAACGGTCGCGCAGGCCACTCGGCTTACCGCAATCCGAGCGCCGGATCTGCTTGTTCTCGACCTCGGACTTCCCGATGGGGATGGTAAGAAAGTTATAGAAACGGTACGTGCTTTTTCCGCTGTTCCCATCATCGTGTTATCTGCTCGTGATCAAGATGCTGAAAAGATAGCGGCTCTCGACCTTGGAGCCGATGACTACGTCGAGAAACCATTCAGTATTGGTGAGCTACTGGCTCGGATAAGGGTCGCCTTGCGCCACTCAGTTCCGACAAGGCCCGACTTGGCTGAACAGCGCTTTGGCGAAATCTTGCTTGATCTGGTCCACAGACAAGTGTTTGTTGCCGACCGGCCGATCCATCTCACACCCAAAGAGTTTGAACTCTTTACGCTTCTTGCCAAGCATGCCGGAAGAGTTGTTACGCACCAGCAGGCACTTACGCAGGTATGGGGCATCGGGCATAAAGACGACACGCAATACCTCCGCGTTATAGTTGGGCAGCTGCGGGCCAAACTAGAAACGGATGCTAAGATGCCGCGCCACATCATCACTGAAGCGGGTATCGGGTACCGACTAATAGAGGGCTATCCGTAGCGCTAATTAGCCGAACCCGACCACGCCACTTGAAATTCCTGCTTCATCTTAGATGCCCAGATTCTTTCCGAGCGGCGGATCGCAAGAGGAACTTGGGCTCCGTCAAGGAACTTGCCGTTGAAGAAATAGCGATGCCGGCTGCGGCTGGCATCGCTATTCAGGCTCGCTTGCAAGAAGGTCGCCAGTCTTCGCCGTTCAAAAGTGGACAGATAACTAGGCTGGCGTATAGACAAACTCAGTTGCCGCTCAATTTGGTTGCGCTTGCTGACGCTTCGCTAGATTCCGCTGCGCCTTTGTTTCCGTCTCCCACCTTTTCTCCACCCAAGGCAGAGGTTGGCGAGCCGTTATTGAAGGAGGATTCTTCACCCGTGTTGCAGCGGAATCCCCTGGCGTTTGCCCACATCGCATCATCATTGTCGTCGCTTTCGACAAGGGAGTACAGTACCTGGTCTGCATGAAGGCAACCCATGGCTTGAGCAGACCCTACACTGGAAAGGAAAGCAGCACTCATAAGTGCAACGCTAAGAGCAGCAGTTGAGATCAATTTCATTTCAGTTTTCCTTTGGTTAGTAGTAGAACAACACTTTAAATTAGACGTGCCGTTATATGGCTGGACAAGAGTTGTTCTTGTGCAGCGATATTCTTGAATTCTATCAATATGACTAGGCGCTTACGCGGCTTCCAAAGCAAAGCACAGGCAAGACTTGGTGTTTCAATTTGGTATGGTCTGCTGAATAGACTATACTGTTACAAAGCCGGGAGTGTAGTTACGCATTTTTAAGTCGCCTTTGTGCAGAAGCTGTGCTATCTGATTTAGGTGGAACAGCATTCCGGTTATATACGGAACGTTGTTCCGTATTGCAAGCGGAAAAATGAGCAGGGAATGACATTGTCACAAAACGTGCAGGACATTGTAAGTGGAGGCGACTTCAGCCGACCTGTCAGGGCAGATGCGCGCCGGAATGTAAGTGCTCTGCTCGATGCTGCACTTGCGGTGTTCACCACTTCTGGAGTGGACGCCCCTGTTCGGGAGATAGCGGACAAAGCCGGAGTGGGGGTAGGTACGCTGTATCGACACTTCCCGCAACGCACCGACTTGGTTGTTGCAGTCTTTCACAAGGAGGTTGATGCCTGTGCCGAGGCAGCGTCGCTTATGTCGGCTCAGTTCGAACCGGCTGAAGCTTTAGATCGATGGCTGCACCGCTATATCGACTTCATTGGCACAAAGCGTGGGCTGGCATTGGCTTTGCAGCCTGGCAATCCGATATTTGAGAAGCTTGCTCTCTACTTGCAGGACAGGCTGAGGCCAGCGCTAAGCAATCTACTCGTGAACGCGGCACAAGCTGGCAGAGTCCGGCGAGACGTAGACCCTTCTGAATTGTTGATGGCCATTGCACATCTCTGCTCCTCGACTGGATCGGAAGGCGTCACTGAGCAATCCAGACGCATGGTGCAGCTGCTGATCGACGGTTTGCGCCATGGAGCAAGTGACAAGAAGTCTCACTAGTCGCAGTCGCTGCATCGATAAAGTAACCACAACGGCATGCTAAGAGACCTCTAACCGCCGCTAGCAGCCAGTATAGTCGTCCTTGAAGTTGTAGAGGGTGGGGACGGAGTCCGACCCGATCAGAAAATAAGCTCTTGGAGCGCTGCGCGGGTGTCCAAAAAGGTCGTCACCCATAGCTATCGAGGAGACCGTTCAACGGTGTATTGGCTTAGATGAAAACCTTTGTGTAGGCTTTGAAAAACCTCATGATCGGAGGCAGCCGAGCTCCTCGCTGCTTTAGCAGAATGAAGATTTTATATTTCGCATGGCTTCGTGAGCGTCTAAATCGTGGCGAAGAAGAAGTTTTCACTCCAGCCGAGATCGGCACTGTTGCGGAGCTCATTGATTGGCTAGCGAGCCGCGATGAGGCCTTCGCGATTGCTGTTCAAAAGCGCGCCTTGATCAAAGCGGCGGTGGACGCAAAACTCGTTGGCCATGATGCATCTATTCGCGGCGCGAGTTCTGTTGCTCTTTTCCCGCCTATGACTGGCGGATGACATGACGGTCCGTGTTATTACCCACGCCTTCGTTCCTGGCACTGAGTTCAACGATTTTTTCAGTGCAAGCAACGGCGCAGGTGCTTCGGTGACATTTACCGGCGTGGTCGGTTCCGACCTACAAAACCCAATCAATGCCCTCACATGGGAATGCTATCCGGCGCTCGTAGCGATCAACTGACTGCCATCGCCTAGCAAGCCACGCAACGGTTTTGGGCTACTCGCCGCCAAAGGTATTCACCGCTGTGGGCAGCTCATACCCGGCGAGTCCGTTGTACAGGTCATGACCTTGCGCCCTGTCGTTAAGCCGCGTTCGAAGGCGCAGAATTCCTCGTGGACTACCTGAAGACCGACGCCCTTTTGGAAGCAGGAGCTATTTTCCAGGGCACCTATTAGGTCGAACCGAAGATTGAGGATGATCAAGCCAAGGCTCGTTGGAATCGATGATGCGAACACAATTCTCCTAAGTAGGAATTGCTCACATACCTTGATCAGAACTAAAGAACGTAGTCCTGGAGCAAGAGCCAACACTAGACGCCTGCCGCCTTGTCAGTAGCAGCAAGCGTCCGGGTGTTGTGCAACCGCGCGTACTCAGAACTTACCGCGCTTGTTAAGCTTGCCAGTGAAGTTCAAAAGTTTGGTTAAGCGAATGGGTACTCGACGGGAATTCGTTTGTGCTAAGCGGACCAAGTCTCCGGAAGGTCCTTATCGGCGAAAGGAGGCGGTTGCAGCAGCTGGAAAGTTCGGCCAGGCTCTGGCGGGTCGGGCACCGCCAGAGGATCAGGGGCTTTAGGTTTAGCTCCGCCAGGACGGAGATATTCCATTGAAGTGCGCGGTCGGCAATCAATCTGCACGGATGATTACATGCACTTTAGTATGAAAACCTCAGGTCCCAATTCGCGAAGCTTGTGTCGACCCTTTACGACAAAAGGTAAGACCATCGGGGCGCCTGGATAGGGCGGGACGACCTCGAGCCCATAAGCTGGCAAAGAACGGCTGAGCGCTATGGACGAAAGACGAGGGAGGAATTCTAGCCATGTTTAAGGAAATGGGGTGCCTCCTCATTAAAGAACCTCATCTTTTGGTCACTTGATAGCAAACCTTGCAAGTCAGAATATGTCTACCGAAGACGAGATACATCTATGGCTTCTACGAGACCAAATCTAACACTTCAGCAGACGATCAACCAAATCGAGCGAGTTCTCGACGTAGTACGACCGATGAATGACGATGAGGTGAAGTTGCGTCTGCGCATCGAGGAAGCCCTTGAGTTCGGGTATGAGGCAATGTACGCGCGCCCAGTGGATTGTAAGACAGGGATAGTGCTGCCGTTTTCATCTCGGGCTACAGCTAGAGACTAAGTCGGTGTTTCCTGCTGCGAACTGCTCTTACCTGTTCGATGAACGGTATCTCGCGATCAATCTAGGGTCATTCATTCATTCTCGTGTGGGCTTTTGCTGATCGACGTTCTACATCAGCGGGATCAATGTTTCTTGTAGAAGAGTATGTCGCCTGAGTGATGCAATAAATAAGAGGCGAACACAGATGTTGACCGCCTGTTCGGGTAATCCCAGCATCAGCTAAGCAGAGAATGCCGTCAGCGTTGCAACGGATCCCGTCAGAAAGGGAGCTAACAATGCAATTAGCGCCTGTATGACTTCCTTGAAGGAGATGCTGAGCTTGTCTCGTTCTTTGACTGATTTGATCAATGTGCTGAAAGGGAGCGATAGGGGAGACTTCGTGAGACTATGCTCTTCTCTGGCGATAGCTGCCGCGATCCGATCCGCACGACGAGACAGTATGAACGCAACGGGGAGCGTGCAGGATGCCAACACAATAGAGTATTCGACCCCCGTGTAGGTCGCGTAAGCGTTGACCACGGCAAGGAACTCTGACCTTTGCGACCCCTCTAAAAGGTAGGCCGGGTAGCCGGCCCAGGCTTTCAGGAACAAGACACCTACAACGAGCACACCTGCGGCTGTATAAAGGTATGTTCGCAGGCGCTCAGACTGGAAGATCCAATTCTCTTTTTCTGACAAGTCGTCAAAGCGAGACACGCAAGAAATCGTACCCGCAGCAAACGCCGGGACAACCAAGCCAGTGACGAGGTTGGTAGTGTTTCTCAGCGCATCGAAAACAAGTTGGCCCCAGAGGCCATCCCGTCCCCCCCTCGAAGAGTACTCAAGGGCTTTCGAAAACAGATCCTCACCAAGCAGGTGCGCCGTCGTAGGCCACCATCCTAAGCGCACGGGGGTCAAGACAGCTATTCCTGTAGTGATCCCTATTGCGAAAACAATCAACACTCGTAGGCGCGAAATGCCTTCGAACCGGGCCCGCATCTCATAGGCAAATCGTAGGATGATGAAACCAGCACCCGCATAGTAGAGCACACCCAGCGATAAAATTTCGAGCCGTACGGATGCATCGCCCCATGGGCCAGGAGCAAGCTTTAGCTGGCTAATTATGCCTGCTGGACGTTTCACAAATAGAGAGAGAATAACCTCAACAAAAATCACTGCCAGAACAGGAATGAGCGCGAGCCGGATCGCTCGTCGAGGAAACTGCGCTTCGGACATGTTTTCCCTCTCTCTGCAGCACCATTCAAGCTTTTTATTGCAATAGTCAAAGATGATCGTCTTGAGATGCTGATCCAAGCAAAACATGCTGAACCTATCGCTAGGTGACTCCAGGAACCAGTGTTCTTTGTAAGCTGGTGATGTTTTCTAGGAGGCCGATGCACAAGGTAGCAGTCTCTGCCGCGGTATAGATGTGCGACTCCATTTTTCAGAATCTGGCCCATTTCGCCCGCTAAACCGTGCTAGCGAGCTGTCTTTCGTCCAGACCTGAATACCGTTCGGCCACCTGTTTTCCACCCTGTATTCAGTTCGTGTCCAATCAGGCTCGAGACGAGTTGACGAGCAACCGCTAGTGAAAGTTCGAAGCATCATCACTGACTAAGAAGCAGCTGGATGCACCGCTTCGTTGAGGATGTTGGTCCGCTTTAATCATCGTTAAGCATGATCTTCTAGTATGAAGCTAAGCTTTGGAGTATTCGATGAAGATCCGTACCAGTTTGCTGCTGTCGCTTGGCGCACTCACGCTTGTAATCAGTTCCTTGGTAGCCGAGCGAGCGTTCTTCGCAAGCGCCTTTGAGCGGGCAACTGTCGTTGCTGCCGCTGCTAAGGTTGCTAGTGCCACAATAGAGCTGGCTGACGAGCAACTTACCATGTCAGCTAGCATGGCGGCGGTTACAGGTGAGCCAAAGTGGGTAGAGCGCTATAACAGTGTCACGGCTGAGATGGATGCCGGCATTGTCGCCGCGCTTGCAATTGCGTCACCTGCAGTTGCCGAGAAGTTCAATCAGGAAACTAAACAGGCAAACGACAAACTAATTGAGATGGAAAAGAACGTTCTGTCCGCTGTTCGTCTTGGCGACCTCGTCACCGCTCAAGCTGTTATCAATAGCTCGGAATACGCTGAACAGAAGAAGCTTTTGGCAGCTGGCACATCTCATTTCCTGATGAGCATCAAGGACGCTTCCAAGGGCGAAGTGGATCGGGTGATAAACTTTGGCAACACACTCGCGCTTGGACTTGCCTGTTTGTCGGCAGTCGTCGTTGGCTTCGGGGCCTCTGTGGTTGTTTTTGGCGTCTCCCGTCCACTGAATCGAATGGAGTCCGTCATGCGCCAGCTAGCCAGTGGAGACATCGAGGTCAAAGTTCCCTATGTTGGAGTAGGGAACGAAGTTGGTGGCATGGCTGTCTCTGTTCAAGAATTCAAGAACAATGCGCGCATTATACGCAATATGGCTGAGGAAGAGAGATCCTCTGCCGAACGGCGAGCACAGGAGCGCACCCTCATGATGCAATCATTGCAACAGGCTTTTAGCCACGTAGTTGATGGTGCAGCGCAGGGAGAGTTCGATCGGCGTGTTGAGCTTAACTTTTCCGATGGTGCTCTTAATGAGCTAGGAGCGAGCGTAAACAATTTAGTGGCCACTGTAGCTGAGGGGCTAACGAACACTGCAAGTGTACTTTCGGCGCTTGCAAGATCCGATCTTACAAAGCGGATGGAAGGATCTTACAAAGGCGCCTTTGCTGCTCTGCAGCAAGACACCAACGCCGTGGTCGAAAGCTTTAGCAGTGTCGTTGGCCAACTGCGTTCTACGTCACAAGCTGTTCGAGTTGCTACCGAGGAAATCTTGGTTGGCTCAAATGATCTGGCTGACCGTACTTCGCGACAGGCCGCCACAGTTGAAGAAACATCTGCCGCAATGGAGCAGCTTCAAACTGGCGTGGTTGGCAATTCAGACCTCGCCCATCGTGCAAGTGAAAGGGCAGCCGCAGTTTCTACCCTTGCTCAAGATGGTGGAGCAGTTATGCGACGATCAAATGATGCGATGGTACGCATTACCGAGTCCTCTAGCAAAATCTCAAGCATCATAGGTCTGATCGACGATATAGCGTTTCAAACGAACCTGTTGGCACTAAACGCTTCGGTTGAAGCAGCCAGGGCCGGGGATGCCGGGAAAGGTTTTGCGGTCGTTGCAGTAGAAGTGAGGCGATTGGCACAATCAGCAGCGCGTGCCTCGGCTGACGTCAAAGAGCTGATCGAAACGTCACGTCTAGAAGTCGCGGCTGGTGGGCGTTTGGTTGCTGAAGCCACAGATAAACTGGAACTAGTGGTGGCAGGCATCCGCGAGAGTTCGGATATGCTTGCGACCATCGCAATGAGCGCGTCTGAACAATCAGATGCCATTTTAGAGGTCAGTCGGGCTGTACGCCAGATGGACGAGATAACACAACATAATGCAGCACTGGTAGAGCAAACTAATGCCGCAATAGAGCAAACTGAAACCCAAGTGCGTCATTTGGACCAGATTATAAATGTTTTCCACGTTCCCGGCCCAAATGCGCGATCTGTCTTACAAGTAGGGCCGCGTTTAGTTGCCTGATAGCAGCCATGTGGCGCTCTACAGCATCGTAGGTGCAACTAGTCGAGCCGCGCTCCATTTTCCCACTTGGCTTCGCTAAGATGTCAAGACAGAGAAAGGGAACTGCTCAAGCGATGGGCTATTCGTTAGCGATTGATGAGCGAGCGTGACCACGCCGCTTTGGATGGCTTCAGGCGATAGGCTTTAGCAACGAGCAACGGCAATTTCCGGGGCAGATCAGGAACAAACCTATTGCCAGAGGTGTGAAATTGCAGGATTGAAAATCGGTACAAGTGCGACCAAACCACCTACTGCTACGAATACCTCAAGGGGTCTTGTGCGTCAGCAAGTTTTTTGGACAGTCCTGTCTGCTTGAGGCGTTCTCAAGAGGGGAAAGATGACTAAACGAAAAGGCTACTGTGGCGTGCTTCAAGTTCGGGCAGATCGTCCAGAATTCTGCTAAGATGCTTTGACATGGCGCTTTGGGCCTCCTCAGCATCACCCTTGTCAATTGCAGTTATAATTTCTTGGTGTTCTCGGACCCGACGCTTCATGTCGTCTTCGCTCTGGAGAGTCATATTGCAGACCCGATCCATATGCGTTTTCATATCGGATATCGCAATTCGGGCAATCCCAACTCCAGCGCCTGTGGCTAACGCGAGATGGAAGCCCTCGTCATGTTCGCGGAAGGCGGTATGATCGAGCTTGGAGGCAGCCACTTCTTGCTCGCGCAGAAGAGTTACGATGCGCTTGCGCTGCCAAGGATCAAACGACTGCGCGGCTTTAGCGACAACGGCGATCTCCACCGACTGGCGCACGAACAGCGCTTCGGTCATCTCCCGAGCCGAAATACGCGCCACCACGGTGCCACGATGGGGCCGAATTTCGATCAGCCGGGAATTGGCGAGACGAATCAGGGCTTCTCGTACCGGCTGGCGGGAAACGCCCAAGCGTGTTGCGATCTCCTGTTCGGACAACCGCGCGCCGGGCAGCAGTTCAAGCTCGATGATG
>JAESGO010000120.1_pt1 | contig 23897 bp, 20 predicted proteins | sample 9269701 | NCBI WGS metagenome assembly JAESGO01 (sample SAMN15720690, study PRJNA650881) | algae metagenome | isolation source: Hormoscilla sp. CMT-3BRIN-NPC48 and co-occurring heterotrophs from... | place: USA: Clark Mountains Wilderness, California | collected 2010-04-18 | reverse complement strand
CATTACAGTTGCCTCGCCAGCCCTCTGCCGCCGGTCGTGGCTCTTGGGCCGCCAATTTGGTTATCCGCACGGACGTACGGTCGGAGACCGGCCTTTATATTACAGGGCGAACGTAGCGGTTACGCAAGGGGTAGGCCAGCTCCTGCCTTGGTCGCAGGGCATATTTCCCGTGGAAGGGGGTGCCTGTCGGGGCCGGGAGGCGGAATGCGGCGCCCCGGGCGGCAGGGGACGAGCCAATCCTCCAACGGGAAGGGATTCCGGGGCGTGGCCCCGTCCCCTGCCCCAGCCGAATCGCCTCGGCCCCGTTCCTAGCTGCCGATCCCGAGGGATTTCAGCTTCCGGTGCAGCGCCGAGCGCTCCATGCCGATGAATTCGGCCGTCCGCGAGATGTTGCCGCTGAACCGGGCGATCTGCGCCAGGAGATATTCCCGCTCGAAGATCTCCCGGGCGTCCCGGAGCGGGAGGCTCATCAGCTTCTCGCCGCCGGCGCCGCCTGGGGTCGTCGGCACCAGCGTGCCCACCTCCGAGGGGAGCATGGCCGCCGTCACCTCGGAATCGGGCTCGCCCGAGGTGAGGATCATCAGCCGCTCCACGTTGTTGCGCAGCTGGCGGATGTTGCCAGGCCAATCGTGCGACTGGAGAACCGCCATGGCATCCTCGGCGATGGTCCGCCGGGGAAGGCCGGTCGCCGCGGAGATCTGCTCCATGAAGAAGTCGATCAGCTCCGGCACGTCTTCCCGCCGCTCCGCGAGGGACGGCACCCGCAGGGGCACCACGCCGAGACGGTGGAACAGGTCTTCCCGGAACCGGCCGGCCGCGATCTCGGCCGCAAGGTCGCGCGACGAAGAGGAAATGATGCGCACGTCCACGTGGACCCGGGTCGTGCCGCCGACGCGCTGAAAGTTCTGGTCGACCAGCACACGCAGGATGCGGTTCTGGGTCTCGCGGGGCATGTCCGCGATCTCGTCGATATAGAGGGTCCCGCCATGGGCCTCCTCTAGGGCACCGGTGCGCCGGGAACGCCCCTCCCCGCCCTCGATGCCGAACAGCTCGGGCTCCATGTTGTCCGGGGTGATCGTGGCCGCCGACATGACCACGAAGGGTCCGTTGGCGCGGCCCGACATGCCATGGATCGTTCGGGCCGCAAGCTCCTTGCCGGTGCCGGGCGCGCCCGTGATCAGGATGCGGGCGTTCGTCGGCGCCACCCGCTCGATCGTCTGGCGCAGCTGGTTCGCCACCACGGACTTGCCGGCGATGCGGCTCGCCTGAACGGACCGAGACTTGAGGTCCCGGACCTCGCGTTTCAGGCGCGAGGCTTCCAGCGCCCGTTCGGCCACGAGCACCAGCCGATCCGCCTTGAACGGCTTCTCGATGAAGTCGTAGGCGCCCGCCTTGATGGCCGAGACCGCCGTCTCGATGTTGCCGTGGCCGGAGATCATCACGACCGGGAGGTCGGGATGATGGCTCTTCACCACTTCCAGCACCTGAAGCCCGTCGAGCCGGCTGCCCTGCAGCCAGATGTCGAGGAAGACGAGGTGCGGGCGCCGGGCCTCGATGGCGCCGAGCGCCTCGTCGGAGGACCCCGCCGTGCGCGTGCGATGGCCCTCGTCCTCGAGGATGCCGGCTACGAGTTCGCGAATATCGGTTTCGTCGTCGACGACGAGAATGTCAGCACTCATCCATTTGCTCTGCGCGGTTCGGGCGTCGCGTCCGCCGATGTCGGAATGACTTTGGGAATCCACATGAGAACCTGTCCGCCTCGGCCGGACGGGTTGTCGAGAAGCTCCATGCCGCCGCCGTGCTCCTCGAGGATCTTGGCGACGATGGGAAGGCCGAGCCCCGTGCCGCCCTCGCGGGTGGTCATATAGGGCTCCAGAAGCCGCTGGCGGCCCTCGACCGGAAAGCCCTTGCCCGTGTCGATGACGGCGACGATCACATAGGAGGGGTGCGTGTCGTCCACGTTCACCGTGATCCGCGGGCGCCCGCGCTCCGCCTCGGGCACGGCGCCGATGGCCTCCGTCGCGTTCTTCACGATGTTGGTCACGGCCTGCGAGATCAGCCGGCGGTCGAAGGGCACCTTCACCGGATGGTCCGGCACCTGGTCGGCGAAATCGATGTCCTGGTGCGCGATGCGCATCATGAACAGCACCTGCCGGATCGTCTCAGAGAGATCCTCGGTCGCGATGGTGGGCTTCGGCATGCGCGCGAAGGACGAGAACTCGTCCACCATGCGCTTGATGTCGTCGACCTGCCGCACGATCGTCGCGGTGCATTGGTCGAAGACCTCCCGGTCCGTCGTGATGACCTTGCCGTATTTGCGCCGGATCCGCTCGGCGGAGAGCTGGATCGGTGTCAGCGGGTTCTTGATCTCGTGCGCGATGCGCCGCGCCACGTCGGCCCAGGCCGAGGTACGCTGCGCCGTGACGAGGTCGGTGATGTCGTCGAGGGTGATGACGAGGTCTCCGTCCTCCGACCGGGAGGCCTCGCTCGCGACCCGCACGTTCAGGGTCCGCTCCTTGCCGCGCCGGTCGATCTGGATCTGCTGCTGCACCACCCGCTGGCGGGTCAGCTTCGCTTCCTCGATGAGCAATGCCACCTCGGGCATGAGGCTGACGATGGGCCGGCCCACGAGGTCGTCGAGGGGCGCGCCGAGCAGAGCCTCCGTGGAGGGATTCGCAATCGTCACGATGCCCTCGCCGTCGATGCCGATCACGCCCGCCGAAACGCCGGACAGGACGGCTTCCGTGAAGCGGCGGCGGCGATCGATGAGCTCGCTTGCGGCGGTGAGGCCGTCATGCTGGCGGCGCAGCTCGGAGGTCATCTTGTTGAAGGTCTCGCCGAGATGGGCGAGGTCCCCCTCCCTGCCCCGCACCGGCACCTGGACGTAGAAGTTGCCGGTGGCGACCTGATCGGTGGCGTGGATGAGCCGGCGGACGGGCGCGACCAGCCGGTTGGCGAAGTTGAGGCCGAACCAGATCGCCGAGAGCAGCACGATCAGGGCAATGAGCGTGAACATGGACGCGAAGGCCACCTGGATGCCGGCCTTCTTCTGCTCGAGCGCGTCGTAGATCGCGACGCCCGCCTCCGCCACCATCGGGAATTCCACAGCGCGCGGGTCCACCTCGCGGGCCACGTAGAGGATGCGTCCCTGGTGGGCCGGCAGCTTCAGCATGGAGCGGAACACGTTGCCGCGGGTGAAGAGGCAAAGAGCCTCGTTGTCGCTGGCGTCGTCGAGGTCGTCCTTCGAGGGCTGGGCAAGGCCCTCGATGGGCTTCGCCTCGATCTTCTCGACGATGGCGCCGTCCGGCTCCAGCAGCATGGCGACCGGGAACCCGAGGGCGATGGCGCGGGAGTTCATGAACTCCCGGAACACGCGCCTGTCCGCGTCGTAGATCACCTTGGCCCGGTTCACGTCCGCAGCCATGAGCTGCGTCTCGCGGGCGAGCGAGCGGCACTGGGATTCCCGGTAGGCGCGGGCGATCTGGAGGCTGTTACCGAGAAGGTCCTTGATCGATCCCGTGAACCAGGGGTCGAGGCCCCGCTCGAGCGTGACGGTCGCGACGATGGCGACCAGGATCGCCGGAAGCACCGCGACGAGGCTGAACAGGCCGACGATCCGAATGTGCAGGCCAGCGCCCGCCGTGCCGGCGCGGCGTTCGCGCATGAGGCGCCGCGCCTGCCAGGCGACGATGAGCATGAGCAGCAGCACGAGCGCCGCGTTGATGCTGAACACCCACACGACCACGTTGTGGGTCGGCAGGATGGGCGTCATGCCCGCCAGCACCAGGAAGGTGGCGAGCGCCGATGCCAGCGCCGCCAGCACGGCGGCGGTCCCGAGCCATCCGGGGCCGCGTTGGGCCGTCTCGGCGGCACCCTGCCGGGTTGCCTGCTGGATCTCGTCCATGTCGATCGGGTGCCCCGCGGATATGGCGGTGCCTTAAAGGCACCGTCCCCTTGATACGGTGATGCACCAACACAACACTGTGGTCAAATTATTACAGTCGCGCTCATGGGAGCGCGCTTGCGCACCGCCCGCCCGGAGCCGCGGTCGGTTTCGGGCGTCCGCTAGGGGTGGAGCTTCAACGGGCCGTGCGGATCACCTGCAGGTCGAGGTCCCGCACCTTCTTGCGCAAGGTGTTGCGGTTCACCCCCAGCAGCTCCGCTGCCCGGATCTGATTGCCCCGGGTCGCGGCAAGAGCGGCCCCGATGAGCGGCCCCTCGATCTCGCGCAGGATGCGATGATAAAGGCCGGGCGGGGGCAGAGTGTCCTTGAAATGGGAGAAATACTCCGCGAGGTGGCGCTCCACCGCGTCCGACAATCCCTCCGAATCGCCCGTCGCGGGTGCGGGGCGTCCGCCCGATGGTTGCGCCGGAATCGTGAGGGGCCGCGAGTCGAGTTCCGCGTCGATGATGGCGCCGGTGATCGTGTCCTGAGGGTAGAGGGCGGCGAGCCGGCGCACGAGATTCTCGAGCTCCCGGATGTTGCCTGGCCAGCGATAGCGCTTGAGCCGGTCCATGGCGTCCACGTCGAGCTGCTTGCGGGCCAGCCCCTCCTTCTCGACGAGGGAAAAGAAGTGCCGCGTGAGGTCCGGGATGTCCTCCACGCGCTCGCGGAGCGGCGGCAGGCGCAGGGGAACAACGTTGAGGCGGAAGAACAGGTCTTCCCGGAACAGCCCCTGCTGGATCGAGACCCGCAGGTCCTTGTTGGTGGCGGCGATGATGCGGACATTCGTCCGGATCGGCACGCGCCCGCCGACCGTGGTGTATTCGCCCTGCTGGAGCACGCGCAGGAGCCGGGTCTGCGCCTCCATCGGCATATCGCCGATCTCGTCGAGAAAGAGCGTCCCGCCTTCGGCCTGCTCGAACCGGCCGGCGCTCCTGGAGGTGGCGCCCGTGAAGGCCCCCTTCTCGTGGCCGAACAGCTCGGACTCGATCAGGTCCCGCGGGATGGCCGCCATGTTCACGGCAACGAAGGGACCCTGCCGCCGCTTGCCGTAATCGTGGAGCGCCCGGGCGACGAGTTCCTTGCCGGTGCCGGACTCGCCCGTGATCATCACGGTCAGATCCGTCGGCATGAGACGGGCGAGCGCCCGGTAGATCTCCTGCATGGCGGCCGAGCGGCCGACGAGCGGGATGTCGTCCCCGTCGGGGGCTTGGCCGGCATTCGCGGTCGCCCGCGGGCGGGAGAGCGCGCGGCCCACCACGGCCACCAGCTCCTTCAGGTCGAAGGGTTTCGGCAGGTATTCGTAGGCACCGCGCTCCGAGGCCTTGATGGCGGTCATGAAGGTGTTCTGCGCGCTCATGACGATGATCGGCAGTTCGGGCCGCAGCTTCTTGATGCGCGGCAGGAGGTCGAACGCGTTCTCGTCGGGCATCACCACGTCGGTGATGACGAGATCCCCCTCCCCCTGCGCCACCCAGCGCCACAGGGTGGCGGCGTTGGAGGTCGAGCGCACCTCGTAGCCCGCTCGCGACAGGGCCTGGTTCAGGACCGTTCGGATCGCGGCGTCGTCGTCGGCAAGAAGAATATGTCCGCTCGGCATCGCTCTCTTCTCAAGGTTCGGCGCCGCGCCCAACGCAGGCGCGGACCATGTCAGTTCTCCGGTCCAGGTCCGTCGCCGGTGCGACCTGCGTCAGCTCTCCGAACCGCGCCCGTCGCTGGCGCGAAACATGGGCAGCAGGACCCGGAACGTCGTTCGCCGCGGAGCCGGGTCGCATTCCACGATCCCCCCATGGTCGCCGACGATCTTCGCTACCAAGGCAAGACCGAGGCCACTTCCCTGCGCCTTCGTTGTGACAAATGGGTCGAACAGGTCGCCCATGATGGCGGGCGGGATGCCGGGCCCGTTATCGCGCACGGTGACTTCGATGGGCAGGCTGATGCGCTCGCGGGCGCCGGGCACCTGAAGCCGCACGCCCGTGCGGAAGGCGGTGGAGAGCACGATCTCGCCTTCATGGGCATCGATGCCGATCGCCTCGGCGGCGTTCTTCACGAGGTTCAGGATCACCTGGACCAGCTGGTCGCGGTTGCCGAGCACGGGCGGGAGCGAAGGGTCATAGGCCTCGACGAAGCGCACATGGCGGGCAAAGCCCGTCTGCGCGAGCCGCTTCACCTGATCGAGCACCCCGTGCACGTTCACGGGGCCGCGTTCCACGGGCCGCTCGTCGCCGAACAGCTCCATGCGCTCGACGAGCTTCACGATACGCTCGGTCTCGTCGCAGATGAGCTGGGTCAGGAGTCGGTCGTCCTCGTCGGCGGATTGCTCGAGGAGCTGCGCCGCTCCCTTGATGCCCGACAGAGGGTTCTTGATCTCGTGGGCCAGCATGGCGCCGAGCGCGGTGAGCGAGCGCGCCGCGCCCCGATGGGTGAGCTGGCGGTCCATCTTGTCGGCGATGGTGCGCTCCTGGAACATCAGCACCACGCCCTCGCTGGCGTCGCCGAGGGGCGTCGCGAAGACATCGACGATCCGCTCCGGGCCCATGCGCGGGGTGCCGATATCGATCCGATATTCGCTGACGCTGGAGCCCCGCTGGCGGACCTCTTCCACGAGGGTCACCACGGGCGATCCGAAGGGCAGGATGTCCTTGAGGCGCTGCCGCTGCATGACCCGCAGCGACACGTCGAAGAACGATTCCGCGGCGGAATTGGCATGGAGCACCCGCCCCTCCTCCCCGATCGCGAGAACCGGGAGCGGCAGGGCGTTCATGATGAGATCGCCCACCGCCATCACGCGGCCTCGCGCCGGGGCTGCGCGAAGAGGCGGCGCAAAATGGCAAGGACGGCGGTCGGATCGTCGCTCGTGACGAGCGCCAGGCGGTCGGCGGGCTCCACATGATAGCCGTCCGCCACGGCCTCGTCCGCATAGGCGGCAAGGTGCTTGCGGGCATGGCGGATGCCGACGCGCTCGCCGTAGAGGGCGAGAAGCCCCTCGTAATGCTCGACCGCGACCGCCACCCGGGTCTCCGGTGCGGGATCTGCCATCGATCGCCCCTGCAAGGCGGCGCCGATCTGCGCCACGAGCCACGGGCGCCCGATAGCGGCCCGACCCACCATCACGGCGGCGGCGCCGGACAGGGCAAGACAGCGCCGCGCATCCTCGGCCGAGCGGATGTCGCCATTCGCGATCACGGGGATGCGGACCGCCTGGGCGGTCGCCGCGATGGCGGTCCAATCGGCCGTTCCCTTGTAGAATTGCTGGCGCGTGCGGCCGTGCACGGTGACGGCCTTCACGCCCAAGGCCTCGGCCCGTTGCGCCAGGGCCGGCGCATTGAGTGAGGCGTGGTCCCAGCCAAGGCGCATCTTCACCGTGACCGGCACGGTGGCGGCCGCGACGCTCGCCTCGATCAGCCGGGCCGCATGGTCGAGATCGCGCATGAGCGCCGAGCCCGCATAGCCGCCGATCACCCGTTTCGCCGGGCAGCCCATATTGATGTCGATGAGACGGGCGCCTGCGCCTTCCGCGACCCGGACCGCCTCCCCCATCCAACGGGGATCGCATCCGGCGAGCTGAACCACATGGGGCTCGATCCCTGCGCCCTCGGCCCGGAGCTGCGCCTCCTCCGAGCCCTGCACGAGCTCGTCGGAAGCCACCATCTCTGACACCACCAGGCCGGCCCCGAACCGCTTGGCGATGCGCCGGAAGGCGACATCCGTCACGCCCGAGAGAGGCGCAAGCACGGCCCGGCAGGCCACCGGGATGGGGCCGACCGCAAACCCTGAATCGCCTGTTTTGTAGTCACTCATCATTCTGCCCAAGAAATAGCCAAGTCTTGGCGGAGCGCAAGAGAAGTCTCGTCGCGGGTCCCGCACTCCTGTCTCTGGGCACGACGAAGGCGCCGCCCACCGTGACAGGGCGCGGCGATCCCACTATCACGACCAGCCATGTCTCCTCCCTCTGAAGCCCCGTCGGTCGCCGCCCTCATCGTCGCAGCCGGGCGCGGCTCGCGAGCGGGCGAGGGCCTTCCCAAGCAGTACCGGCGCCTCGGCGACATCCCGGTTCTCACCCGGACGCTCCAGGCTTTCGTCGAGCACCCGGCCGTGGGGGCCGTGCTGGTCGTCATGCATCCAGACGACGAGGCTCTGTATGCGGCCGCTACCGAAGGCCTCTCCGCATCTGGTCGGGCCAAGCTGCTGCCTCCTGCATATGGAGCAGAGACGCGCCAGGGCTCGGTCCGCCGGGGTCTCGATGCGTTCGCGGCGGCCCCCCACATCGTGCTGGTGCATGATGCGGCTCGGCCCTTTGTGGGCGCGGCGCTCATCGACCGGGCGATCGCGGCCGCGCGCGCCAGCGACGCGGCCGTGCCGGGCCTTGCGGTCACCGACACGATCAAGGTGGTGGACGACGCCCGCCGCGTCGTCGACACGCCCGACCGCGCGCGGCTGCGGGCAGTCCAGACCCCCCAGGCCTTCCGCTTCTCCGCCCTGCGCGATGCCCATGCCCGGGCTGCGGAAGCCGGGATCGATGGCCTCACCGACGACGGTGCCCTCGCCGAATGGGCCGGCCTTCCGGTCCAGGTTTTCGACGGCGAGGCCGGCAACGTGAAGCTCACCCACCCGGCGGATTTCGAGGCCGCCGAGCGACGCCTCAGGGGAGACCCCATGACCTTCGTGACACGGCTCGGCACCGGCTTCGACGTGCACGCCTTCACCGAGGGCGACCATGTGTGGCTCGGCGGAATCCGCGTGCCGCACGATCGCGGGGTGCTCGCCCATTCGGACGGAGACGTTATCCTGCACGCGCTCACGGACGCCCTTCTGGGGGCGCTCGCGGACGGCGATATCGGCGTCCATTTCCCGCCGAGCGACCCGCAATGGCGCGGCGCATCGTCCGATCGCTTCCTTGCCCATGCGGCCGAGAAGGTGCGGGCCCGTGGGGGGCGGATCGACCATCTCGACGTGACGCTCTTGTGCGAGGCGCCGCGGCTCGGGCCCCACCGGGAAGCCATGCGCGAGCGCATCGCAATCATCGCGGGCGTGCGAGTCGATCAGGTCTCGCTCAAGGCGACCACGACGGAAAAAATGGGTTTCACGGGACGCCGGGAGGGCCTCGCCGCCCAGGCCGCCGCCACGATCCGCCTGCCCGAGGAGGAGTGATGAACCCGGACCTCACCGACCGCGCCGCCGCCCTGATCCGCGCCTATGCCGGGCGCGGCTGGATGATCGCCACAGCGGAATCCTGCACCGGCGGCCTCGTCGCCGGGCTCCTCACCGAAATCGCCGGCTCCTCGGCCGTCGTGGAGCGCGGCTTCGTCACCTACTCGAATGAGGCCAAAACCGAGCTCCTCGGCGTGCCGGCGGAGCTGATCGCCGCCCACGGGGCCGTGAGCGAGCCGGTGGCCCGTGCCATGGCGGAGGGGGCGCTCGCCCACTCCCGGGCCGAGGTCGCCATTTCGATCACCGGGATCGCGGGACCGGGCGGCGGATCGGCGGCAAAACCCGTCGGACTCGTCCATTTCGGAATGGCGCGTCGCGGCCAGCCGGTCGAGCACCGCGAGCGCCGGTTCGGCGAGCTTGGACGCGCGGGGGTAAGGGAAGCGGCCGTCGCAGAGGCTTTGGCGTTGTTGCGGGAGGCGTTGGTCTAAGCGCGAGCGACAGCCTGCCGCCCATAGATGGCATCCGCCCGTTCCTCGAAGGCCACCGCGAAGCGGCGGAAGGCCTTGTCGAACATGGAGCCCATGAGGAGACCCAGCGCGAAGCTCTTGAATTCGTAGTTGATGTAGAACTCGACCTCGCAGCCGCCGGGACTCTCCTTGAAGGTCCAGCGGTTCTCCAGAAAACGGAACGGCCCGTCCACGTACTCGACGAGGATGCGCATCCGGGCCCTGTCGAGGGTGACGCGGCTCGTGAAGCTTTCCTTGATGGCCTTGTAGCCGACGCTCATGGCGGCCACGAGCACCTCGGTCCCGTCCGCGCCCGGGCTGCGGCGGATCACGCGCAGGTTCTCGCAGAGCGGCAGGAATTCGGGGTACCGCTCCACGTCGGCCACCAGATCGAACATCTGGGCCGGGCTGTGCTTCACCGGCCGCGAGGAGCGGAAGGTCGGCATCGGAACTCCCTCGGCGTTACTGAGCCTGTCAGAGCTTCGCGAGGCGGGCAGCCTTGAGCTTCGCGAAGTCCTCGCCCGCATGGTGCGACGACCGGGTGAGCGGCGTCGCCGAGACAAGGTGGAAACCCTTGGCATAGGCGGTGGTTTCGTAGGCCTTGAACTCCTCCGGCGTGACAAAGCGAACCACCGGGTGGTGCTTCTTCGTGGGCTGGAGGTACTGGCCGATGGTCATGAAATCCACCTCCGCGGAGCGCAGGTCGTCCATGAGCTGGAGCACCTCGTTCCGCTCCTCGCCGAGGCCCACCATGATGCCGGACTTGGTGAAGATGGTGGGGTCGATCTCCTTCACCCGCTGGAGCAGGCGGATCGAGTGGAAGTAGCGGGCGCCGGGCCGCACCTTCAGGTACTTGGACGGCACGGTCTCGAGGTTGTGGTTGAACACGTCGGGCCGGGCCTTCACCACGATCTCGAGCGCCCCGTCCTTGCGCAGGAAGTCGGGGGTGAGGACCTCGATGGTGGTCTTGGGCGAGCGCGCCCGGATGGCGTTGATCACGTCCGCGAAATGCTGGGCGCCGCCGTCGGCCAGATCGTCCCGGTCCACGGAGGTGATGACCACGTGCTCGAGGCCGAGCTTTTGGACCGCGACCGCCACGCTCTCCGGCTCGCTCCGGTCGAGGGCCTCCGGCAGGCCGGTCTTCACGTTGCAGAAGGCGCAGGCCCGCGTGCAGGTATCGCCCATGATCATGAAGGTGGCGTGCTTCTTTTCCCAGCACTCGCCGATATTGGGGCAGCCCGCCTCCTCGCAGACGGTGACGAGCTTGTTCTCCTTCACGATCCGGTGGGTCTCGGCCCATTTGGGGCTGCCCGGCGCCTTTACGCGGATCCAGTCGGGCTTGCGCTGGATCGGCTGGTCCGGCCGGTGCGCCTTTTCCGGATGGCGCGGGCGGTTGTCCTTGTTCAGAAGGTCGAGAACGACGGCCATGAAGGTCACCCCTGGAACGGCAAGCCGGGCGAGCTTCCGTCACAGGGGTGACTTAAGGGTTTCAGGGCCCCTTCGCAAATGGCGAAAGGCCGCGAGACCGGAGGGGCGGTCATGCGGGCCGCGCACTCCCGAGCCGGCCAAGGCTGCGTCCGCCGTGACCTGCGCTCCTATTTAGGGCCGCGCCGGCGCAGAGGCTTACGCGGCGTCCACCAAAATCTGCGCTCGTATCCAAAGCCGCGCAGGCGCAGCGACTTACGCCGCGTCTGCCATAACCTTCATGGAGACGATCCGGTCCGGCTCCCGCACGGGCTCGCCGCGCTTGATCTTGTCCACGTTCTCCATGCCTTCCACGACCTTGCCCCAGACGGTGTACTGCTTGTCCAGGAAGCGGGCGTCGTCGAAGCAGATGAAGAACTGGCTGTTCGCCGAATGGGGCGCATTGGTGCGGGCCATGGAGCAGACGCCGCGCACATGGGGCTCCGCGTTGAACTCGGCCTTGAGGTCGGGCAGGTCCGAGCCGCCGGTGCCGGTACCGCTCGGGCAGCCGGTCTGGGCCATGAAGCCCTCGATCACCCGGTGGAACGCCACGTTGTCGTAAAAACCCCGGCGGGCGAGCGTCTTGATGCGCTCGACGTGGCCGGGAGCGAGATCCGGGCGCATCTCGATGACGACGCGGCCCTTCGTGGTCTCCAGAATCAGGGTGTTTTCGGGATTGGCAGCCATGGGTCTCTCCTTGTGTGTGATTGGGCTGACGGGAGGGGCAACGGGGAAAGCGCGCCCGGGTTCGCTTCAGAGGGGAATGGTGTCCACGAAGCGGAAGGTGAAGGGGCGCCCGGCGGTCGCGGCGCCGAAGCGATCGGTGAAGGGCAGCGGCGTGCAGCGCTGGAACGCCTCGCGGACGGAACGGGTGAAGGCCTCCCGCTGATCCGGGTCGCCGCCCGCCTTGTAATAGGTGATGCGCGGCTGGCCCAACACCTCGCCCGAGCGCTTGAAGCTCATGCGCAGGGTGATCTCCTGGCCCGTGGACCGGTTTTGCGGCTGCCAGCAGGCCTGAACCGCCAGATAGACCTGGTCAATGCGGTCGATGCGATCGAGCCGCGCGCCACCCCGCGGCCGGACCACGCCGTTGCGGCTCTCCGGGAGCGGCAGGGGATCCTCGAGATAGCGGTCGTCCTCCTCCACCTGCGCGGCCGCCGGGCCGGCGATGCAGAGCGCAAGCGCGGCGAGGAGGGGAATGCCCCCTCCCCGCTTGAGGACCGAGCCCAGTGTCACCGGGCGTCGGCCGCCAGCTGCATCTTCACAATCCGGTCCGGGTTCTGGACCTGACCGTTGGCCGAGGACGAGCCCTTCTTGATCTTGTCGACCACGTCCATGCCCGACACGACCTCGCCGAAGAGGGTGTACTGGCCGGTCAGCGGGCCGCAGCCGTCATAGCAGATGAAGAACTGGGAATTGGCGGAGTTCGGACTCTGCGAGCGGGCCATGCCGAGCGAGCCGCGGCGGTACTGGGTCGGGGTGAACTCCGCCGGAAGGTTCGGCAGATCGGAGCCGCCGGTGCCGGTGCCCGTGGGGTCGCCGGTCTGGGCCATGAAGCCCTCGATCACCCGGTGGAACACCACGCCGTCGTAAAAGCCGCGCTTCGTCAGCGTCTTGATCTGCTCCACGTGCTTCGGGGCAAGATCGGGCCGCAGGCGGATGGTGACGCGCCCGTCCTTGGTGTCGAGAAAGACCGTGTTCTGCGGGTCGGCGGCAGGCTGCTGAGCCGCTGCGCCGGTCGCGGTGAGAAGGCCGAGCGCGAGCGCGGCGATGGCATGCTTCATGGACAAGCTCCCTGACAAGGTTCGTTGGTCGGGCCGGGGCTTGAGGTCAGCCCCGCCCGAATGTCTGCTTCAGTCTTTCGTGCACCATGTGGGGCACGAAGGCCGAAACGTCACCTCCCATGGCCGCGATCTGCCGCACGAGCGTGGCGGTGATGGGGCGCACCAGGGGGGAGGACGGGAAGAACACCGTCTGGATCTCCGGCGCCATGGTCTCGTTCATGGCGGCCATCTGCATTTCGTAATCGAGGTCGGTGCCGTCCCGGAGGCCCCGGATCATGATCGTCGCCCCATGGCGCCGCGCCGCGTCGACGGCCAGATCGTTGAAGGTGACGACCTCGAGCGCGGTCCCCTCCCCGGCCGCGACCTCCCGGCAGACTGCCCGCAGCATCTCCGCCCGCTCCTCGGCCGGAAAGATCGGCGTCTTCGCGGAATGAACGCCGATGGCGATCACGAGCCGGTCCACGAGCCGGCACGCGTGGCGCACCACGTCGAGATGGCCGTTGGTAACGGGATCGAAGGTGCCGGTGTAGAGGGCGGTACGAGGCATGAGCCATGGCGTAGCTTGCCGAACGCCCAGCGGCAAGGGCGTCGCTGGCATCGGGACGCCAGGACCTGAATGCCCCGGCCTACCGGCCTCAGGGACGAGCTCCCATCAGATCACGAAGAAATCCTTGTGGGTCATCTTGAGGTTCTTCGTCAGGGTCGCGATCTGGATCGCCGCGGCGGAGCCCGTCCCGTCCGCGTCGTAGAACAAGGCGCCGGTCTTCTTGTTATACACCACCCGGTCATTGGCATCATGAGCCTCGCTACCGGCCCAGAAGGCATCTTTGCCGAGAGTGCTCTGCTTCTTTCCGAGCGCCTTGAAGATGCCCTTCGACAGGGACACGGTGTCGTCCACGACCTTGAAATCCTTGATCTTGTCCACGTTCGTGTTCCGCCGGGCGGCCACTTTGGAGTCGAAGATGAAGACGTCGCGGCCGGCTCCGCCCCACAGGACGTCTCGCCCGAGGCCGCCACTGACGGCGTCAACTCCGCCTTCGCCATAGAGGGTGTCGTTGCCCGAAAGGCCGAGGATCCTCTCGTCCGCCGCGCTCCCACGTAGGACGTCGACCCCGTTGGTCCCCATGATGGTCGTCGTCGGGTTGCCGCCGGGACCCGTTCGCCCACCATCCTCAATGTCGGTCACGGCAATGGTGAAGACCTTGTCGATCCAAAGGCCGCCCCGATCCGTGGCGCGGACAGTCACCTGATGGGAGCGCGCGGTCTCGTAATCGAGGCGCGCGCCAAACGCCACTTCGAGATTGCCGAAACTGTCGATGTCGAAGAGGCCGCCTGCATCGTCGACGAGCGACAGGGTCAGCCGATCGTCCGCGTTCGGATCCTGCCCTTCGAGCACGGCAACACGCGCCCATGATTGAGCGTTTTCGGCCACGGAGAAGGCCCCCTCGGCCGTGATGTCGGTCGGCTTCAGATTGGCATGTTGCAAAACGAACGATGCGGTTGCGGCTCGATTGCCCTGATCCAAGACCTCGATCTCGACCTTGTTGCTTCCATAGGGCAGTGCTGCGCCGTCGTACCGGTAGACGAGCGCCCGGACCAATTCCTGAGCGAGCGCCGGCGTGGCCTTGTCGTTGAACGAAAAGTCCAGGGTGTTGAAGGTGTCGCTCTGGCGGACGGTGCCGATCTCGATAGTGTTCACGTAGACGGCGTCACCGAAGGTACCTGGAACCAACTGGATGTTGGTTGCCGAAGGATCGATGTAGAGGCGGTCCTTCGTGTCGCTCCAGCTGTCGAGGGACACCCGGAGCGACTTCAACGCGCGGTCCTCGGAGATCGTGGCCGCAGCGCCGATATCGAGGCGGACGGCCTGTCCTCCGGCGACAGCCAGGATATCGCCCGCAATCCCGGCCAACGTCGGCGCCAGATCCGACGAGGTGACATTGCTGTCATCCGTCACGTAATCGATGCCGGCTTTGTGGATGGCCAGCCTTTCGGCTGCATTCAGTGTGACGCCCACGAGCCTGAGACGCTCGCCGCTGGCCTCCGTTCCATCGACGAGAAGCGCATGAGCCTTGTTGTTCAAGGTGATCTCGGCGCCATCCTCCATCACCTGGAGTTCGTGATAGCCGATCAGCGTCTTGTTCCGAAAGTCGATGGCTTGGCCGTAGAGTTCGACGATGTCCTTGTACTCCAAGGCTCCACCGCTCACGGGACCGCTGTCGAAGGTCGTGATCTGGCTCAACTGATCCATGTTGAGGGAGATGTAATCCGTGAACCTGGTCCCGCGGATCTGCTCCATGCCGGACAGCGTTCCGACCGCCTGAAAATCGAAACGGCTGTGGGTCGTCGCGATCAATTGAAGCGTGTCGAAGCCAGCGCCCCCGCTGAACGTGCTCCCAGCAATGTCGCCCGCGCCGACTTCGAACGTGTCGGCGCCAGCCGTTCCAATCCTCTGAACAGGCATTTCACTTCCCCCAAACGGTTCGTGAAACGCAATATCATTAACATGGACGGGATGTAACCGCGATCTCGGTGCGAAGGATGGTCCTACCTGCTCAGGGGGGCTCGCAAAGCAAAAAGGCTGGGCAATCCGCCCAGCCTTTTCCGATCTTCGCACGGATGCGAGCGCTACTCGGGGGCGTCTTCCGCCTCCAGACCGATACCCTCGCCATCCTCCGCATCCTCGCCCTCGATGTGCTCCACCGAGACCACCTTCTCGGCGCCCTTCGTGGAGAACACCGTGACGCCTTGCGAGCCGCGGCCGACGATGCGGATACCGTCGACGGGGACCCGGATCAGCTGGCCGCCATTGGTGACGAGCATGATCTGGTCCTCGTTCTCCACCGGGAAGGAGCCGACGAGCTGGCCGTTGCGGGCGTTGACCGCCATGGCCGTGATGCCTTTGCCGCCGCGCCCGGTGATCCGGTACTCGTAGGACGAGGTGCGCTTGCCGAAGCCCTTCTCGGAGAGCGTCAGGATGAACTGCTCCTGGGCGCTCATGGACGCATAGCGTTCCGGCGAGAGGGCCACCGCGTTCACAGTCTCCTCCTCGCCATCGGCCGGGGCCGCGACCTCGCCGGAGGCGGCTTCCGCCGCGGCCTCGCCGCTGACGGCCCGGCGCATCTTGAGGTAGCCGGCGCGCTCCTCGCCCGTGGCTTCCACGTGGCGCAGGATCGCCATGGAGATGATGTCGTCGCCCTCGGCAAGGTTGATGCCGCGCACGCCCATGGAATCGCGGCCCTTGAACACGCGCACGTCGGGCACCGGGAAGCGGATGCACTGGCCCCGGGCGGTGGTGAGCAGCACGTCGTCGTTCTCGGAGCAGATCTGCACGTCGACGATGTGCTCGCCCTCGTCGAGCTTCATGGCGATCTTGCCGCCCCGGTTCACCTGGATGAAGTCGGAGAGCTTGTTGCGCCGCACCGTGCCGCGGGAGGTCGCGAACATCACGTCGAGCTTGTCCCAGGACGCCTCGTTCTCGGGCAGCGGCATGATGGTCGTGATGCGCTCGTCCTTGTCGAGCGGCAGCATGTTGATGAGGGCCTTGCCCTTGGCGTTCGGGGCGGCCACCGGCAGGCGCCAGACCTTCTCCTTGTAGGCCTGGCCGGCCGAGGAGAAGAAGATCACGGGCGTGTGGGTGTTCGCCACGAAGAGCCGGGTGACGAAATCCTCGTCGCGGGTGCTCATGCCGGAGCGGCCCTTGCCGCCGCGGCGCTGCGCCCGGTAGGTCGAGAGCGGCACGCGCTTGATGTAGCCGGCATGGGAGACGGTGACGACCATGTCCTCGCGGGCGATCAGGTCCTCATCGTCCACATCCGAGTCCCAATCGGTGATCAGGGTCTTGCGCGGGGTCGCGAAGGCCTCGCGGACCTCCCGCAGCTCGGTCTTGATGATGTCCATGATCCGCACGCGGGAGCGGAGGATGTCGAGATAGTCCGAGATCTCGTTGGCGAGCTTCTGCAGCTCGTCGCCGATCTCGTCCCGGCCGAGCGCCGTGAGGCGCTGGAGGCGCAGATCGAGGATCGCGCGCGCCTGGGTCTCGGAGAGCCGGTAGGTGCCGTCCTCGTTCAGCTTGTGGCGCGGATCGTCCACCAGGGCGATCAGCGGCGCGATGTCGGAGGCCGGCCAGTCGCGGCCCATGAGGGCCTCGCGGGCTGCGTTCGGGTCCGGCGCCGTGCGGATGAGGCGGATCACCTCGTCGATATTGGCGACGGCGATCGCAAGGCCGCACAGGACGTGGGCGCGCTCGCGGGCCTTGTTCAGGAGGAACTTCGTGCGGCGGGAGACCACTTCCTCGCGGAAGTCCACGAAGGCCTTGATGAGGTCCTTCAGGGTCATGAGCTCGGGGCGGCCGCCGTTGAGCGCCACCATGTTGGCGCCGAAGCTCGTCTGGAGCGGCGTGTAGCGGTAGAGCTGGTTCAGCACCACGTCCGCCATGGCGTCGCGCTTGATCTCGACCACGATGCGCATGCCGTCGCGGTCGGATTCGTCGCGCAGGTCCGAGATGCCTTCGATCTTCTTCTCGCGGACGAGCTCCGCGATCTTCTCGATGAGCGTGGCCTTGTTCACCTGATACGGGATCTCGGTGAAGATGATCGCCTCGCGATCCTTGCGGATCTCCTCCACGGAGGACTTGGCCCGCATGACGATGGAGCCGCGCCCCGTGGTGTAGGCGGAGCGCACGCCCGCGCGGCCGAGGATGGAGCCGCCGGTCGGGAAGTCCGGGCCCGGAATGAGCTCGATCAGCTCCTCGGTGGAAACGTCCGGGTTGTCGATGAAGGCGACGCAGCCGTCGATCACCTCGCCCAGATTATGCGGGGGCATGTTGGTCGCCATGCCGACCGCGATGCCGCCGGCGCCGTTGACGAGCAGGTTGGGAAAGCGGGCCGGCAGCACCGCCGGCTCGTGCTTGGACTCGTCGTAGTTCGGCGTGAAATCGACCGTGTCCTTGTCGATGTCCTCGAGGAGCGGCATCGCCGCCTTGGCGAGGCGGGACTCGGTGTAGCGCATGGCCGCCGGCGGATCGCCGTCCACGGAGCCGAAATTGCCCTGCCCGTCGATGAGCATGAGCCGCAGCGAGAAGTCCTGCGCCATGCGCACGAGGGCGTCGTAGATCGCGCTGTCGCCGTGAGGGTGGTACTGACCCATCACGTCGCCCACGATGCGGGCGGACTTCACGTATTTCTTGTCCGGCGTGTAGCCGTTCTCGTACATCGAATAGAGAATGCGCCGGTGCACGGGCTTGAGGCCGTCGCGGGCGTCGGGAAGCGCGCGGCTCACGATCACGCTCATGGCGTAATCGAGATACGAGCGCTTCATCTCGTCGACGATGGAGATCAGCTTGATGTCGCTCGCCGGCTGGTCGCCGGCGGGGCCGCCGGAGCGGATGTCGTTCGGATCGGTCAAGGTCTGTCTTTCGGCTGGAATCCCGGGGCGGATCGACACCCGCCGGCGGGACCTCGGAGACGGCCTGGCCGAAGCCCCTGGCGCATCCCCGCGAATCTGTGTGCAATCAACGCTTTAGATGGGGGATAACGGGCCGATTTACAAGCGTTTCGGGCCGTTATCCCAAGGCATCCGGCTCAGTAGCGCGACCGATGGGAAGCTCCGCGGAGCTCCTTGAACACCGAAGCTCCCGCAAAACATAAACTAATCGATCTAACCTCTTCGGACTCTTATATTTTTAATAACAGTCCCGTCGTATCGTCGCTCGTCTTGAAGCGCGGGAACAGCTTGCCGGCGAGGTCCACCTCGGTCTCGATCCGGCGGGCCTCCCGCACGAGGGGCTCCACGCCTTCGGCCAAGGCCCTCTCCATGAGCCCCGCCGCGTCCGTATGCCGGTAGAGATCGACGAGGGCCGAGAGCCCGTCGCTCACGAGGAGGATCGCGGTTCCGGGGCCCGCCTCGACCTCGTCGTAGCGCATCTGCGCGGCGGCATCCGGGCGCAGGCTCAGGATCGCGGCGCCGCCGCTGCGCTTCTGGCGCTCGCGCCGATCCGCGAGCCAGGCCCGGAAGGCCGGAGCGCTGGTGATGGTCGCCGGGGTGCTGCCGCTCGCCTCGAGAAGCTCCCGCGCCTTCTCGGATTCCCAGTCCCGTAAGGACGGCCCCTCCCCGAGCGTGATCACCGCCCCGTCGGGGCGGCGCACATAGGCGGTGGTGTCCCCGAAGGTCCAGGCGCGCAGGCGGCCGTCCCGGGCCTGGACCAGGGTCATGGCGCCCATGGGCCAGGTGACCGGGTCGTGCCGCTCGGGCGGAGCCTTAGCGAGGAACGTGTCGCGGGCGGCCTCCATGACGGCCCGGACAAGGGCCGGCCCGTCCTCCGCGCGTGGGGCGAGCGCCGTCAGGCGCTCCTGCGCGAAGGCCGCGAGCCAGGCGGCATCGCTCGCCGGGTGCATGAGCGCGGGCGTGCCCGGGAAGATCGAGGTGTCGATCACCCAGGCCCAAGCCCCGGCCGTGCCGGCGATGTCCTCGTTGGGACGGTCGGGATAGCCGGGCCAACTCACATGGTCCAAGACGGTGAACATGGGATCCTCGCTGAGGGCGAGCGGGGCAAATCGGTGCACATCGGGCCACCGCCCCCTCGCCAAACCTGGGCCGTGACGCCATAACGCGGGGCTCAATCCGGGTCCAGCCGATGCTCACCGACTACATCTCCGCCGCCCTCGTCACGCTTCTGGTGACGCTCGACCCCCCGGCGCTCGCGCCGATCTTCGTGTCGCTCACCCGGGGGATGACCACGCAGGAGCGCCGGCGGGTGGCCGTTCGGGCGTCGCTCATCGCGTTCGGAATCCTGGCCTTCTTCGGGCTCGGCGGCGAGGTCCTGCTGCGGCTGCTCGGCGTCGGGATCCCGGCCTTCCGCATCTCGGGCGGGCTGCTGCTGTTCTGGATCGCCTTCGAGATGGTGTTCGAGCGGCGCAACGAGCGCAAGCAGCACACGGCCGACGTGGCGATCACGGAGGACCACATCCGCAACGTGGCCGCCTTCCCGCTGGCCATCCCGCTCATGGCCGGCCCGGGCGCCATCACGGCCGTGATCCTGTTGGCCGGGCGCGCGGACGGCAATGTGGGCTATCTCACGATCCTGATCGCGCTCATCGCCCTCGGCGTCGCGTCATGCCTCGTGGTGTTCCTGATGGCGGAGCGCGTCGCGAAACTCCTCGGCGTGACCGGCAACGTGGTGTTGAGCCGCCTGCTCGGGGTGATCCTCGCCGGCCTCGCGGTGCAGTTCATCATCAACGGGGTGGAGTCGCTCTTCCGCCCGCCGGCGCTCTGAGCCGCAAAAAGCGCCCCTGCCCTCCCCATGAAAAAGGCGCGGATCCGAGGATCCGCGCCATTCCGAAAACAGGCTCGTCCGATCAGTAGTAGCGGACGATGCGGCCCGACCTGTCCACCACGGCGCGGCGCACCGGGCTGCGCTGGACGATCACGGTGCGCTGCCCGCCGCGGATCTCATGCGGAGCGGCGAACGGGTAAGGATTGCCGACTCGCGTTACCACGCGCGGAGCACGGGTCACGACGCGCTGGCGCACGACGCGGCGCGGCTGGGCGTAGTAGACTGGCGTGCGCACGACGCGCCGGGTCCTCACGACCGGCTCCGCGTAATCGTCGTAGTCATAGCCGTAACTGCTCACGACGCGGGTGCCGACATAGGGATTGTACCCGTAATAGGCCGGGGCGCCGTAGCCGTAGCCGACCGCGTTGTAGGGCGAGTAGCCATAGCCGTAGCCATAGGCAGGGCCGCCGATGCCGATCGACAGGAACTGGGCATGCGCCGCCTGCGGAGCGGCAAACAGGGCAGCACCCGCCGCGAGAGCGCCGGCCAGGCCCAGTGCAAAGGTTCTTTTCATAGACGCCTCCTGACTGCGCCGGCGAGCGGATGCCGCCGGCTGAGAACAGGGGTTCAACGCTTCGGGGCGGAATGGTTTCCCGCCCAATATGTGTCAGCTCTGCGGTACTAAGTCGCTGATTTTATTACGCTAAACTTGGCCTTTGATTTGGGGCCGCGATCACGGCCGCTCACAAATTCTCGAACAGCCGCTCCATCAACTTACGTCGTGGCGCAATCGAGGAGACAAGCCCGTACTCCTGAAGCGTGTGCGCGCCATCCCCATCGATGCCGAGGCCGTCGAGGGTCGGCGCGCCAAGGGCCGCCGTGAAGTTGCCGTCCGATCCACCGCCGACGCGCGGCACGTCCTGGAGATCGAACCCGATTTCGGCCGCGAGCGCGCGGGCATGATCGAACAGGCGCGCCACCTCCGGCGTGCGCTCGTAAGGAGGCCGGTTCATGCCGCCCGTGACGGTGACGCGCACGTCCGGGTCGTGCGACCGAAGTCCGAGGATCGCAGCCTCGAAGGCCTGTCCGTCCGCCACGGTCTCGACCCTGAGATCCACGCTGAAGCGGCAATGCTGCGGAACGGTGTTCATGGCCGAGCCCCCGGAGAGAAGGCCCACCGTGGTGGTGACGCCGCGGGCGTAGTCGGTCATGCCCTCGATGGCGAGGATCTGGCGGGCGCCCTCGCGGATGGCGCTTCGGCCCTCCTGGTGGCGCGAGCCCGAATGGGACGGGCGCCCCTCCACATGCACGTCGAAACGGCCGACCCCCTTGCGCGAGGTGACGATCTTGCCGCCGTCACGGGCGGGTTCGGTGACGAGCACCGAAGCGGCCTGACGCCCGAGTTCCTCGATGAGCGGCCGTGTGATGGGGCTGCCGATCTCCTCGTCAGGCGTGACAAGGAAAACGAGCGGCCGGCTGGCCCTGCCGCCGCGCGCCACGTCCCTGAACGCCTGCAGGGCAAGCCAGGCGCCGCCCTTCATGTCGTAGATCCCAGGCCCGTAGAGCCGGTCGCCCTCGATGCGGAGCGGCAGGTCGCTCGCGAGGGTGCCGACCGGATGCACCGTGTCGAGGTGCGAGAGGGCGAGCACCGGGGCCGCTCCCGTCTCGGGGCCCGCCCGGAGCACAAGCACGTCGCCGAGGCCCTGGTCGCCCGCGATGCGCTCCACCCGGACAGGCGCATCCGCCATGTCGGCCGCGACCAGGTCCATCATGAGGTTCACCCCGGCCCGATCATGGGTCGGGCTCTCGGTCCGGACCCAGGTGCAGAGGGCATCGAGGTCGGCGGGGGTGAGAGTCATGAAATGGGTCCCTTGAGGTTCTTGGCGTGATCGGGCTTCGATTGTGCAGGCATAGAAGCTCAGGTCCACCCTGTCATCGGGCGTCCACATCGGGCGTTAAAGGCGCGAGGCGCCCCCGCCGGGTGCCTTGGTTCGCGTCGCGGGAACCGACGCGGGTGCAAGATGCGACCTTCGCTCGCATCCAGGTTGCAGAAGTCGGTTGCACCCGCCCCGATGCTACAAGATAATATAACGGTGCCGGCGCAGGGGGTGCCGGCAACCAATAAAGGGGACACCTCCATGGGCTTCATGCGGGGAACGAAGAAGGGCAACAAGCTGAATGGATCCTCGTCGAACGACTGGATCTACGGCTTTCAGGGCAACGATAGGATCGACGGGCGCGCGGGCCACGACACCCTCGTGGGAGACATCGGCAACGATGCGCTGACGGGCGGCCTGGGGCATGACACGCTGTTGGGCGGCCTCGGCAAGGACAGCCTTCTGGGCGGCGAGGGACACGACAGCCTCCAAGGTGGGGACGGCAACGACAGGCTGAACGGCGGCCTGGGCAAGGACGAGCTCCATGGGGGCGACGGCAACGATACCCTCCTCGGTGATGCCGGTCACGACGAGCTGTATGGCGGGCTTGGCAACGACAACCTGCGCGGCGACGCCGGGCGCGACTACCTGTCCGGGTTCGACGGCGCCGATCGCCTTTTCGGCGGCGATGACGACGACACGCTCTTTGGGGATGCGGGCGCCGACAGGCTGGCCGGTGGCGCCGGCAGCGACTGGCTGCACGGGGGCATGGACAACGATCGGCTCGCGGGAGACGCCGGAGAGGACATGCTCAACGGCGGCGACGGGAACGACCGGCTCTCCGGCGATCTGGGCGACGACCGGCTGTCCGGCGACGCTGGAGACGACCGGCTCTTTGGCGGCGCGGGCGACGACCACCTCACGGGCGGCATGGGCATCGACGTGCTGTCCGGCGGCGCCGGAAACGACACCCTGGTCGGCGGCACGGGCCGTGACATGCTCAAGGGCGAAGCGGGCGACGACCTGATCGACATCGAGAGCGAGAACGTGGCCCTGGGCGGGGCGGGGATCGATCAGCTGAGGCTGGAGATCTACTACAGCACCGAAAAGGTGACGCTCGACATGTCGAAGGTGACCGGCAGGAAGGCGGCGGCATTCGGTTACGGAACGGCGACGGCCGGCCAGTTCGAGCATGTGGACGTCTCGATCTACAGCGCGGATCAGGGGAGCTCCATCGTCGGCACGAAGGGTGCCGACCGGCTGATGCTCTCGGGCTCAGGAGCCTTCACGGTCAGCGGCGGGGCGGGCTCCGACACGATCAACGTCTCCGGTTATGGCGCCGGAAGCATCGCGGATGGCGGCGCCGGCGACGACTGGATCGTCAGCGAATCCGGAGCGAACACGCTGATCGGCGGAGCCGGCTCGGACATCTTCGTGCTCTCCATGGCCGAGGACGCCACGATCCAGGACTTCAGCCGAAAGGATGCGATCGTCTTCGACACCTATGGGGTGCCCAACCGGCTCGATAAGGTATCGCCCCTGATCACAGGAACGGATCCAAAGGCCACGTCCACCAGCGGCCAGCTGCTGTACGACATCGATGACGGACGTCTCTTCTACGACAGGGACGGAACGGGTGTGATGGAAGCCTATGTGGTGGCGACATTCGCCAACAAGCCGGTCCTGACCGCCGCGAACTTCCTGTTCGATTTCTGAGAAGATCGGCCTGAACATCGGGAGAAGGCCCGCCTCGCGGCGGGCCTTCTTCGTTTGGGGCGATGTGTCGGAGGGTGGTTCTGCGGCGCCCTGACGCGAAGAAGCCCCGGCTGTGGGCCGGGGCTGGTGGCGGGGTCTGGCCTGGGCCGCTCCCGCGGGTGCAGGCAGGCGGCCGCCGGACCC
>JAESGO010000119.1_pt1 | contig 24048 bp, 26 predicted proteins | sample 9269701 | NCBI WGS metagenome assembly JAESGO01 (sample SAMN15720690, study PRJNA650881) | algae metagenome | isolation source: Hormoscilla sp. CMT-3BRIN-NPC48 and co-occurring heterotrophs from... | place: USA: Clark Mountains Wilderness, California | collected 2010-04-18 | reverse complement strand
AAAAACGGGTAATCAGAGGTACTCATGACCATTGGAGCCTTATTACTGAGGAGCCGTGTGAGGTCGAAAGTCTCATGCACGGTTTTGAAGACGAGTGGTTCTCGTGAGGGAATCGCTTAGTTTAACACGTCTGGGTTTAGCGCGGACAATTATTCATGAGCCAATTTTGCTGTTACTAGATGAACCTGTTTCAGGATTAGATCCCATTGCGCGAATGCAGTTCCGCGAAATTATCAAAGTATTGCAAGAAGCTGGGATGACAATTCTTATTTCCTCTCATGTACTGAGTGACTTAGCAGAACTTTGTACCTCAGTGGGAATTATGGAATTAGGTTATTTAGTGGAAAGTGCTAGTTTAAAAGAACTTTACCAACGCTTTAGTCGCCAACAAATATACTTATCTACTTTAAGTAATCTTGATTTGCTGAAAGCAGAACTAAAAAAACACTCCTTAGTAGCAAAGTGGGAAGTAATATCGGCACAGCGTATGCGGATTGATTTTACTGGCAATCAACAAGATAGTGCAGAGTTTTTGCGATCGCTTGTTACTGCTGGTATTCCTTTAACAGAATTCCACTGCACTCAAGAAGATTTAGAAATAATTTTCCTGAAGCTAGGTCATCAGCAAGCTTCCTGAATTGTTTGATTAAGAAAGTTTTAATTAAGGACAAATTTTATGAATTTATCTTTGCTAGATCGAATTGGTGATTGGAATCCACAGCTATTTAGAGAAATCAAAGGGAGACTTAGACCCCGCAATTTAACTATTGCAGTAGCAATTTCCTTAGTAGGTCAACTGCTACTAATGATGGCTCTAGTTAGTGAGCTTCCTTTTGAGATTGCCGTAGACAAACTTCTAAATCGCTATTGTACTGGCAATCGCGATCCTTATAGTGGTAATCGAGGATGCCTCTTTGGTGCCGTCGGTAGTGTTGTGATTGACTGGCAGTTATGGTCTTTAAATGCCTTCATCTGGCTAAGTATAATTGGCATTTTTGTTTTGTTGGTGGCTGGCAGTTATGTGTTAATCAGCGACTTGTCACGGGAAGAACAGCGTGGCACGCTTAACTTTATCCGCCTAAGTCCTCAATCTACTCAAACTATCTTGACTGGAAAACTGCTAGGAGTGCCAATTTTGCTTTATGTCGTTGCAGGTTTAGCAGTTCCTTTGCATTTGTGCTTAGGGTTAGTAGCGAACATTCCTTTAAGTCTGATTTTCAGCTTCTACTGCATTTTTGTTGCCAGTTGTTTGTTCTTTTACAGTGTATCTCTGCTAATTGCTTTAGTCAGTCATAAACTTGGTGCTTTTCAAGCTTTTTTAGGCAGTGGGAGTCTGCTAATGTTTCTCTGGAAGACGATAAATATCAGACAATATAGCTACAATGTTTTTGATAATTCAGCCGACTGGTTGATGTTATTTAACCCCTCATTTTTTCTGCCTTATCTAACTGCTTCCAGTTCCATACCTTCAGATTTGTTGCGCGGGTTTAAGCTTAATGACTTAAATTTATTGGATTGGTTTTACCTACCTGTAGGTGGTAGTGCTTGGAGTGCTACCAGCTTTATGCTGCTGAATTATGGTTTATCGACTTATTTGGTTTGGCAAGCGCTAAAGCGTTGCTTCCACAACCCCAGCAGCACTATTTTAAGCAAACGACAAAGTTATCAGTTGACGGCTTTCTTTACAGTGATGATAGTAGGATTTTCTTGGCAACGACCAGAGTCGAACAGTCATTTAGAAACTTTCTTTTTAAATTTTGGTTTCTTGGGCGTATTTAATCTACTGCTGTTTCTTGGTTTGATTGCAGCTTTGAGTCCACAACGGCAAGCTGTACAAGATTGGGCGCGTTACCGACATCAAAATTCATCTTCCCGCAAAGGAATATTGCAGGATTTAATTTGGGGTGAAAAAAGCCCTGCAATAGTTGCAATAGGAATAAATTTGGCAATTTCAGCAGTCATGCTAATATCTTGGGCGCTTTTCTCGGCTGCGAGTGATTATAAGCGGGCATCGCTTTTGAGTGTGGTGCTAAGTATAAATGTGATCTTGATTTATGCTGGTATAACCCAAATCATGCTGCTGATGAAGACACCAAAACAGGGAATTTGGGCTGCTAGTACAGTGAGTGGATTAATTATACTTCCACCAATTATTTTGCAAGTGCTATCTATTGAACCAGACAAGCAACCTCTTTTGTGGTTGTTTTCTGCTTTTTCATGGGCTGCTGTTAAAGAAGCAAGTACAACCGCAGTATTGATGGCTGTTTTAAGCCAGTGGCTAGGATTAACTTTGTTGGGGTTACAGTTAAGGCGACAACTACAAAAAGCGGGTGAGTCTCATACAAAATACCTGTTGGGAGGATGTACACTGCCTACAGGCTAGTTTAAAAAATAGCAGTTATCGGTAGGGGTGGGTTCAGAAAAACTTAGGTATCCTACAAAAATTTAAATTCAACCCGCCCCTACTTTTCAATTTGCTTGGATTGTTTAAGTTTGACATCTACAACTTGCCATAAACTTTACATATAGCAGTAGCCAAATAGGTTAGGAAATGATAAATTGCTGAGACATTGGGGAACATTAGCTTTTAAAAAAGCTAACTGCTAAAAGCTAACCGCTAACTGCTATAAAAGTGCTATAACTACTTTTTAAGTGCTTTTTTTACCAAGTCGGGAATTTGAGAAGGACGCTTTGATACAGAGATTTTCGCGTGTTTAAAAGCAGTAGTTTTTTCATTAATTGTAGTTTCCTCGTTCGTTGGGGTTGATAGATAATAATTCTTCAGAAATTTGAAATTTCTTAAATTTTTGTCTGCTGGTGTATGAATGCCGACAAAGTAAGTAATAACAGGTTTTTTAACGTTGCTGGCAATGAATTCTGCTAGGGCTTGTTCGTTAGGGTAGCTGCTGTGGCTTACTAAGACTATAACTTTAGTATGTTGATCTTTATCTAAAATTTCTAACCATTGATAAAAATCCGAGCCAATAATCGTATCACTACCTAAATTAACTACTATTGATTGTCCGATACCTGCTTGTGTTAATTCCCAAGCAACTTCGTAGTTAAGGGTATCACTGTTACTAATCAAAGCTACTGATCCATGTGTGTAAAATTCGCTGTTATAGGTTCCAAGTAAAATTTTTTCTGGAATAATCACGCCGGAAGTATTTGGGCCAATAATGAGCGTATCAGTTGTTTCTACTTTTCTAAGCAGAGACACCATATCGAGTGGAGGTATGCCACCAGTGACGATAATAATTTGTTTTATACCAGATGCGATCGCTTCCTTGGCTGAATCAATAGCGCTGTAAGGTGGCACAAAGATAATTGTCGCGTCCACTTGCCCCACCGCTGACAAGGCTTGCTCTACAAGGTCAAATACAGGAATATCATCAACTAACTGCCCTCCATCACCAGGACTAATCCCAGCCACTACATTCGTGCCATAAGCTTTCATCTGAGCAGTGTAGAGTGAACTATTAGGTTCTTTTATGCCCTGTACGATAATTTGGCTGTCGGGCTTCAAGTGCATTTTTATTTACCTACAAGATTTTTTGTAATGGGTTAATTTTAATAATTATTATTAAAATTAACTACTGATTAAAAGAATTTAGTTTTTTTTAGTTACTGGTTTAGCTAAAGAGATAGTTTTGGCGATCGCTTCATCCAAGCTCTTGTTAATATAAATCGGCGACTTGTCCAAATTATCACTAGAAAAGTTAATTTCACTACCGAGAAAACGAACAACAATTTGAGGGCTAATAACTGGGTAGTTTGCATTTTTTGTAGAGGTAGAAGACTGTAAATATCCCCTAATTACATCTACTATTTCTTCCAGTAAGGTTTCATTAATTATAATATTTATAAGGATAATTTTTACGCCTTTAGCTTGGTTGATTTGTTCCAATGCCCGTTTTAAAAGTACAGAAATAGCTGGATAAAATCTTGATTTTGGCTGATTAATAATCAAACATAGATTAGGTTTACCACCGCTTTGATAAAGTAAATCTAGAGTAGCGATCGCCATGCCATTGCCACTACAAATAATGGCAATATTTCCTTCTCGTCCCAAGTTAAGTCTATTTATTTGAGCATCAATACTTGTTTCTTCAGATAACAAAGTTTTTTCCTGTTGTTGACCAGGTATAAAAGCCTTGCTTTTACTTGCCTCTACTTCAACAGAATTGATGGTAGTAGATGGCAAAAATAAAGGTATATTTGAGCTAAAAGCAGGGGTGTTCCGATTAATAATTTTTGATGCTAGTGCGGGTATGTCTGGATGACGACCCAAGGCATGATCGTTGACGACAATTTTGCCATCCAAAGCCATTACTTCCTTGGTGGAACTAATCCCCAATGGATTAATTTCTACCAAATCTAAATCTTTTTGGATAAATAAGTGGTACATTTTTTCAAAAATGTCACCTACTGAGCGAATGAGTGTTCCCTGAAGCCCCATTTTGATCGCTAGACGGCGTGCATAGAATGGTGAGAATTCTTGATCGACTACAACTTGTTGCAGATTTTGAATTACTGCTTCGATGTCGATACCACCTTGTGACGAACCTAATAGCACAGGGCGTTGAACACTCGCATCTAGCACTACTGCTAGATAAAGTTCCCGATCCGCGTCGTATTTTGCCTCTGCTAATAAAACTTTGGGATACTCACCCAAAATTGGCAAACTAAAAATTGTCCTTGCGCTGGCGATCGCATCTATAGTATTTTCTACAAACCTGACACCACCAGCCCTTCCACGCCCTCCAGCACGCACCTGAGACTTGAGGACAACCGGATAGGGAAGCTGTAAACTTTTGATATCGCTAGGATGATCAATTCGCTGTGAGGGCAAAACCGGAATGCCCATTTCTTGAAATAATGCTTTAGCTTGATACTCTAACAAGTCCATAATTTCAATATCAACAGTTAATATACAGGCTGAGATTTTTATCGCTCTTAATAGTGTTAAGAGTTTACAGGTATTATCCCAGGTTGAAGCTCCGCTCCTGATAACCCATAGCATTAATTTTTGGCTCTGCTTCACACTGCTGCCCCACGCTACTCCCGAAAAGACGAAAAGTTATACCTAAGTGGTTACTACAGCCCCTGGGTTGGGTAAGCTAGAAATATTGCTGTATAAGCATTATTTCTCGATCAGGCTCAAGATCAGTAACAAGTAACTTCACACAAAATTAAGTTGGGTATGTTGAACAAAAATCTTCAAAAACCTTTTCTAATTTTCTCAGCGATCGCATTTATGGGGTCTACAGCCTTTGGAACCGCCGCGATGTTCCAGCAGGGACTAAACCCGCCCACAGAGGATGCCAAGACAGCAACAGCACCTTCACAAGACTCCCAAATTAAAGCACAAGTAAGCGGATATGAGCAGGTATTAAAGCGTGAACCAGATAATCAGGTAGCTTTGCAGGGATTAGTACAAGGTAAGTTGGCGCTGAATGATTTTAAAGGCGCGATCGCACCTATGGAGAAACTCGTCAAGCTGAATCCAGATAGACCAGATTACAAACAACTATTAGCTGCGCTCAAGCAAAAAGATACACCCACTAAAAGTAAAGTAAATAAGTAGCCATTAATTCGGTTGTAATGCAAGCTGGGAAAATAAAAATTGACCGATGAATATAGTAACTACGCTCATCCCCGATGTTTTGATCCTTGAACCTAAAGTATTTGCGGATGACAGAGGATTTTTTTTTGAAAGCTATAACGAAAGATTATTTAGTGAAAAAACTCAAGTAAAAACTTATTTTGTTCAAGATAATCATTCTTTTTCTAAGCAAAATGTTTTGCGGGGTCTACATTACCAAATTCAACAGCCACAAGGAAAGTTAGTTCGAGTAATTTCTGGGAGTATATTTGACGTAGCTGTAGATTTGCGTCAAAGTTCCTCAACGTTTGGGAAATGGGTTAGCTGCATTCTCAGCGCTGAAAATAAACGCCAATTTTGGGTACCCCCAGGATTTGCTCACGGATTTTTAGTGGTTTCAGAAGTAGCTGAAGTTTTATATAAGACAACAGCCGATTATGCACCGCAATACGATCGCACTATTCTGTGGAATGATCCAGATTTAAAGATTGATTGGCAACTAAGTTCGCCACCGCTATTATCTGCCAAAGACCAAGCTGGTCAGCTATTTAAAAATGCCGAAGTGTATCCATGAGCCGTATTCTTGTTATTGGTAGCGCAGGTCAGCTAGGTCAAGAATTACAACAGACGCTTGTACCATTAGGGGAAGTGGTTGCTGTTGATAGAACAACTCTAGATTTATCCCAACTAGATCAAATTCGCGAGTTAGTTAGACAACTCCAGCCTCAGATAGTGATTAATGCTGCGGCTTACACGGCTGTCGATCAAGCCCAAAAGGAACCTGAAACAGCGAGAATGATTAATGCGATCGCACCAACAATCCTTGCTCAAGAACTCGAAAAGCTCAAAGCATTACTGATTCATGTTTCTACTGATTATGTTTTTGATGGTTCCAAAAATCATCCCTACCAAGAAGATGATCTTCCCAATCCTCTAAGTATTTACGGTCAATCAAAACTTGCTGGTGAGCAAGGAATTAAAGAAAACTGTCAGTCTTACTTGATTTTAAGAACTGCTTGGGTTTATGGTGCTTATGGTAAAAGCAACTTTGTTAAAACCATGCTGAGACTGGGAAGTGAGCGTGAAGAAGTGCGAGTAGTAACTGACCAAATTGGAACTCCTACTTGGGCGAAAAATATAGCAGAGGCGATCGCACAATTAACTTCCATCAGCGCAGATACAGGTATATACCACTATACCAACAGTGGCGTTGCAAGCTGGTACGACTTCGCCGTTGCTATCTTTGAAGAAGCTAAACAGCTAGGTTTTCCCTTAAAAGTTCAGCGTGTTATCCCCATAACTACCTCTGAATATCCTACTCCTGCCCAGCGTCCTACCTATTCAGTTTTGTCCTGTCGTAAAATCTCGACTGTCTTGAATACTTGCCCTCCCCACTGGCGGCAAGGGCTTAGACAGATGCTTAAATCAGTTAACACTTAACAGTAGTAAGTAGCTGGGCATAAATAAACATATAATGATTTTCCCAATCACCAGCCCCTAGTCCCCAGTCCCAGAAGAGCGCAGGTAACGTTTAAGTTCACCCACATACTTATTGGCGATCGCGTAACTTTAATTGATACCGACATTGACCATAGTGTGAGCTTAGAAGGTGCTAAGATTGTTGGCATTCATCAGCAAATTGTAGATAGTTTGATTGGGCAACGAGCGCAACTAACAGTTGCACCTAAGTGTCATAAAGCTTTGCGCTTTATGCTCGGTGATGATTGCCAAATTGAATTGATCTAATTACTTCCCCAATCTTAATTTTTAGGGTGCATTCTTAAAATGACTAACGATGTACGCACTTACGATGTCATCGTATTTGGTGATGAAGTATACGGTGTTTTAGCAGCTATATCTGCTGCAAGGGAATTTCGTCGCCGCACTCAAAAATATCCCAAAGTACTGTTAATTTCCAAAGCTAATTTGCAACAGGGTATCGGCGGTCATTTAGTTAGGGGTGGTCTTTCCTATCTTGATAGAAGCAGAGTTGAGCCACATATTCGCAAAGCTAACAGTCTAGATGACTTTGGCGATCCTTGTAAAATTTATAAAGAATTTTTGCAACGATCTGGAGTCCTAAAAATAGCTCTCGATCCTAATAAAGCAAGTGCAGCTTTAAAGGATATGATCCGCGAAGCTGGTATAGCGGTACTAAGCAACTTTGAAATTTCCAAAGTTAATAAAAATGGTAATAAAATAGTCAGCCTGACTAAAACCAACGGAGAAACATTTTCTGGAAAACAATTTATTGATGCCACAGTCAATGCTGAGTTAGCCCAAGCTGCTGGGGTTACTAAATCTCAGGGATTTGAAACATTTGGTTTACCAGACTCAGAACTACCTGTAACTTTGGTATTCACAACCGAAGGTCTGAGTGTTGAAAAACTTAAACAAATAGAATTAGCATACCTCAAACGCTTCACTAACTTGGGCGACCGAGAAGCTCAAAATTGCTTGCAAAAAGCCGCTGGTGGTGATGCTAACCTAGCTGAAAAACTTAGGAAAAGTTTGGTGAATATAAAGGGTAATCTTAAAACCTTATGGGCAGACAAAGATTATATAGATATACCCACTCATGCTTTATCTATAGCCTACCATTCCTTCAGAAACAAAAAGCTTTCCCTTGAGGAAACAGGTGTAATTTTTGATAATGGAAATCTAGCTAGATTCCCTGGCGACAAACTTTCTTGGAATGCGCTGCTATTAGCCGTCGATGCTAATCAGGCAGAAGCACTTGCAAAAAATTGTGCCAAGCCAACTCCTAAAATGTTAGAAGAAATAGCTTGTGTCCAACAGTGGATGAAAAGTTTAGGCGCTACTAAAGTCACTCCTGCATCTGAACTTTATATCAGACACGCAGGTAATGTTACTGGTGTAGTCGAACCCCTAAGCGGTGAAAAAATGTTAATGGGTGGGGTTCCAGCAAATCAAGCATTAGGTACATTTGGTTATCATTTTGATTCACGCGGCGGAATTTCAGGTTTAATTCAAAAAGCTACGACTAAAGGCTTTTCTAAAATTCATTTTGAGCCACCGTTATTTAATATTGGGATTCGACACGCACTAATTAAAAATGTTCCTAACCTAGCAGTTATTGGCCCTGGTTCGGGATTTCAAGGTTATGGCGCTTCTGCTGGCAGAATTGTAGAATTTAATTCTGTTGTTGGTGGTGGATTGGGGATAGCTGCAATTATTGCCATACTTAGTGGTAGAAATTTAGCAGATATATCGAATCAAGAAGTTAGGCAAGTCTTAGTTGCAACTAATCAATTACCTAAAATTTATGGTGTAGCTAATCAAGAGGAAGCAGCTAAATTAAAGCAGTTTGAATCGCAACTTGCATAAACTGGTAAGCTGTTGTGTTTCACGCATTTTATGTTTTAGAGAGAGAGTAAGGAGGAGAGAAGGTTATAGCGTTTGATAACTTTTCTCTCAATTACAAATAGATATATACAGGGGCATCGCCCCTACTCCCTGATGGGTTACGAAATGCTATTAAATTAATACAACTAAATCACAGAAAAATTACTAGGAATACAGGTGATAAAATAATGGTAAATAGTGTAAATGCTTACGATGTCATAGTATTCGGTGATGAGGTGTATGGTGTATTAGCTGCTGTTGCTGCTGCTAGAGAGTATCGTCGTCGAACTCAGAAGTATCCATACGTCTTATTAATGTCCAAAGCTAGTCTGCAAGAAGGTATTGGTGGACATTTGGTTAGAGGTGGTCTTGCTTATCTTGATCGAGGTCAAGTTGAAAGATCAATAAGGGAATCTTTAGGCTTACATACTTTTGGCGATCCTGCAAAAATTTATCAAGAATTTTTACAAAAATCTGGTGTAATTAGTATTGCTCTTGATCCAGCTAAAGCGAATCTAGCACTTAAAGAGATGCTGCGTGATGGAGGTGTGGCTTTATTAAGTAAAGTTGAAATTTCAAAAGTTAATAAACAAGGCAAAAAAATAGCTAGTATTACAACCTCTAAAAATCAAATATTTTATGGAAAGCAATTTATTGATGCCACTGTTAATGCTGAGTTAGCACAAGCTGCTGGTGTTAGTAAATTAAAGGGGTTTGAAACTTTTGATTTGCCCGAATCAGAACTACCTGTAACCTTGGTATTTACAACTCAAGGACTTAGCGTTAGAAGGCTCAAGGAGTTAGAGTTTGCCTATCTCAAACGGTTTACTAACTTAGGAGATAAAGATGCTCAGAGTTGGTTGCTAAAAGCTGCTGGGGGCGATGCTCAATTTGCTGAATCTCTTAGGAAAGAAATGATCGAACCCAGGGGAAATTTAAAAACTTTATGGGCAGACCGCGATCATATAGATATACGCTCTTTTGCTTTATCTGTAGCCTACCACGCATTTAGAAATAAAAAGCTTTCTCTTGCTGAAAACGGTATTTTATTTGACAAGGGAAATATAGCCATACTTCCTGGTGAAAAACTTTCTTGGAATGCTTTAATGTTTGCAACTAGCGGTACTCAGGCGGAGGAACTTGCCAAAAATGCTGCCAAACCTACTGCTCAAATGTTAGAAGAAATGGGTTTTGTTCAAAAATGGTTGAAAAGTTTAGGTGCTACTGTTATCACTCCTGCCTCTGAACTGTACATTAGACACGCGGGTAATGTAAGGAGTGCAGTTGAACCGTTGACTGGTGCAAAAATGCTGATGGGTGGTGTTCCTGCTGGTGAGGCATTAGCTACATTTGGCTACCATTTTGATGTACGCGGTGGGATTCTAGGTATTGGCGAAAAAGCTTTGGCTAAAGGATTCAAAAGTAATCGTTTTAGTCCACCAATCTTCAATATTGGTATTAAACACGCTTTAATAAAAGATGTTCCTAACTTAGCAGTTATTGGCCCTGGTTCTGGGTTTGAGGGTTATGCTTGTTCTGCTGGCAGAATTGTAGAATTTAATGTAGCTGTTGGTGGTGGAGTGGGTATAGCTGCGATAATTGCGCTGTTGAGTGGGAAGAATTTGGCAGATATATCTAATAAAGAGGTTAGACAAGTTTTAGCTGCAACTAATCAAGTACCTCGGATTTATGGTATTTCTAACATGGCAGAAGCAGCTAGACTGGAAAAGTTTGAGGCAGTTATTGCGTAGTCAATATCAATAGTAGTTTTACCGTTTTGTATTGCTAATACTTTTTTTGCGATCGCACTCCTGCTGAAACACTATCTTTTGTGCAGTATGATTGTAGCGATCGCACCTAGCTAATGATAATTTAGCTAAATTTACTTAGCTAAATTAGGTCTAACTGCATTTCGTTAGATATGGAAAAACTTAAACTAGAGTAAACTGTTTTTCCAGACGGAGAAGCATTTAGAATAGCCCGTGTGCAACCAAGTGATTTGAGATAATCAACTGCACTTTTAGCAAGACTTTTACCAATTCCGTTTTTTCTGTAATTTGGCTCTACATAAACTCCCCAAATATAACCATATTTGCGGTATTCTGCTTTCAAAATATTAGGATAAAGTCCAGCAAAAATCTGGCAACTGGTAGATCCAATTACTTGTTTATCTACCTCTACGACAAATGATTTATAACATAAATTTTGGCGTGCTTGGGTAATAAAATCAAGCGTAATTTGCTGCCAATTAGATTCAATTGATTCTGCTAAAACATTATTATCTAACCACATTTGGTAAAAATGTTTCGCAATGATGGAGTCTTCTTGGGGTAAAGCTTCCCTAATGTAAATATTTTGCTGCATCAGCATTCCACCCTAGAACTTATACCAATCCTCTTTAGGTTAACTACAGATACCATGTGCTATATGTAGGGGCGGGTTTAACCAAGATATTTGGAAGTATTTATTTCCTCGACCAACCCGCCCAAAAGCAGAAAAGGCTAATCCTTTATATCAAATGTATAAAGCATCAGAAATACCATTTCTTACCCTAAATACCGGAGAAACCTTAATGAATATTTGTTTTTAAAACTCTACAGTTAACGGCGCACGTGGGAAAGGAATTACATCACGAATATTACCCATACCTGTCATAAATTGCACTAATCTTTCAAACCCCAAACCAAAACCTGCATGGGGAACTGTTCCATAACGTCGTAAATCTAAGTACCACCAGTAATCAGCTTTATCTAAACCTTGAGCTTCAATTCTACGTTCCAGCACATCTAAACGTTCTTCCCTCTGTGAACCCCCAATAATTTCACCAATTTTAGGTGCAAGAATATCCATTGCTGCGACAGTCTTTTGATCGTCATTTAAGCGCATATAGAATGCTTTAATTTCTACTGGATAATCAGTGAGGATGACTGGTTTTTTGAAGACTTCCTCAGCTAAGTAACGTTCGTGTTCAGATTGCAAATCTAAGCCCCAATTAACAGGATACTCAAACTGTTTGTCGGCTTTTTCTAAAAGTGCGATCGCATCACTATAACTTAACCGCTCAAACTGATTATTAATAATATTGTCCGCAGTAGCAAGCACAGAGTTATCAATGCGTTGATTAAAAAACTCCATATCTTCAGGACAAGTTTCTAGCACATATTTAAAAATGTACTTCAGAAACTCCTCCGCCAAATCCATATCTCCCTGCAAATCACAAAAAGCCATTTCTGGCTCAATCATCCAAAATTCTGCTAAGTGACGAGAAGTATTAGAATTTTCTGCTCGAAAAGTAGGCCCAAAAGTGTAAACATTACTAAAAGCCATTGCCATCACTTCAGCTTCTAGTTGTCCACTTACGGTCAAGTATGACTGTTTACCAAAAAAGTCTTTACTGTAATCTACCTTTTGGGTATCTGTCTGCGGCACATCTTGTAAATTAAAGCTAGTAACAGTAAACATTTCCCCAGCACCTTCGCAGTCGCTAGCGCTGATAATAGGCGTGTGAACCCATAAGAAACCCCGTTCTTGAAAAAACTTGTGAATCGCATAAGCACAAGCGTTGCGTACCCGAAATACGGCGCTGAGGGTATTAGTGCGCGATCGCAAATGCCCAATTTCTCGCAAAAACTCAAATGAGTGTCGTTTCTTCTGCAAAGGATACGTCTGGGGATCAGCTTCCCCATAAACTTTCACACTCTCCGCTTTAAGTTCAATTCGCTGTCCCTTTGCAGGGGAAGCCACTAACACACCAGCAACTTCCACAGATGCCCCCGTATTTAACCGCTTAACCGCATCTGCATAGCCTGGGATATCAGGATTAAGTACAACTTGCAAACTAGCCAAGGATGAGCCATCATTGACCTCTACAAAGGCAAAATCTTTTAACTCTCGTTTTGTACGTACCCAACCTTTGATCGTTACTGACTCATCAGGCTGTCCGTTGCGTAATATTTCTACAATCCGTTGCATTGTCATAGTAGTTCTTAAAAATTAAATAACTTTAGATTAGCCTTAGCAAAAAGCTAAATGCTAATAACTTCAACTAGCACAAGACTTTAGTATCCAGCCTATAACAATCCCAAGTCCTCCAAATCGGACAACTTGCCAAAAAACTTCACTGAGTAACCCCTGCTTGATCCCCTGCCAAAATAGCACCATCAAATCTTTTTTTGATAGTAAACAACTTTCTAAAGCAACTTCTATTTCTGCAAGTTGCTTCCGTATTCGTCGCAACTCTGCTTGCAACTGGGGTAAATGACTTTGGCGAAACTCTCTTTGGACTTCTTGTGCGCGTTGCTGAAGTTCTGCCTGACGCTTGATGCCTTGCTGCAATTGATCATAGCGTTGTTTGAGAGCCACAAGCGATCGCTCTACCTTTGCCAGTTCCTCCTCAAATTCGTCCTCAGCAGAGTCTATCTCGCTAACTTCTGCGTCTGTAGAAAATGGCTGGGATGGTTCTTCAGGCAGCTTCATAACAATTTTAAAATTTAGATTTACGATTTTGGAGGGATTTTCTACTCAATGCACACTTCAAGAAGTTAAAATTGATAATTTTCAATAACTTCTCTAGTTAAACTAAAAGTTCACAACCCAATAATCTTAAATCCCAAGACCAAAATTTCCAAAGGCAAAATATTTCAAGTAAATTAAGCGTATAACCAAGCTTGTAGCCAGTATGCCTGAACTAACTCCTCTTTCTCAAACAAGCAATTTAAACGAACTAACCACCCTAGAACTAGCTCAAGCTCTAGCAGAACGCTTGCGAATCAACGAAAAAGACTGGCATCGCTTAAAATCTAACCGTAACGCTCGTGCTGCTGAACAAGCTGCGGCTGCAATGATATTTCTACTCAAAGATCAGCCAGAAGAAGCACTAGCTAGATTTCGCACCTCATCCGGTTGGCTGGATCGCTCAATTTCAGCGCCTCCTTGCCCAACCCACGGACACCGTAGCAATTAGCGTAAAAGTGCTTGTCTCAGGAAACTATGTTTTACTTGTTTACAGAGTCTAAGTTCTGTTCCCTGAGAATTCCATTGCACTTGATCAAATATTTGATGTAAGATACATAACCCTCTACCATTTTCAGATTTTTCCTCTGGTAGTTCCTCCGCTAACTCAGAATGGCATTTATAAGGGGGAGAAAATCCACATCCTTCGTCAGAAATTACCCACCAGTAATTTCCATCTACCACGGAGAAATGAACTACAACTGTCTTGCTGGGATCTAGTTGATTCCCGTGTTTAGCAGCATTTACTAGGGCTTCTTGCAAACCTAGTCTAATTTCTGCTCGAAGCTTGCTAGGAATCTGTGCCAGCAAGAGATCCAAAATAGGGCAAAGAAATAGAGTAGAAGCGAAGCTAATCGTTCCCCAATCGCGTCCGACGGGACGCAGTGAGATAGCAATCACGCAGTAATTACCTCTAGCTTTAACTCGGCATTGACAGGTTGCAATCTAGTTTGCTTAGTTTTATATGAGCTTGGCTGTAGCAAATTATAAATTTTTGCTTTTAGCTCAGATGTGTAAATAGCTCTAGAATTTAGCCACTACTACCTCAAGCACAAATTTCCATTACGTTAATGTTGACGAAGATTTGACTCAAGATACCGATGAAATAAGATGCCCATTTCCCTTAAAAATTGGCTATTTTGCCAATTATTTAAACGGTTATTGGGAATAAACGCACTTGTATACGCAGAATGCGTCGCGCTCACTTTTGACCTCTAGAGGAGTGGCTTTTCTAATTTAAGTACTAAAAAAAGCCCCATACTACTATTGTAGCGAAACACTCAAAAAACACCACCTTGCTTAAAGCTTCAGAAAAGCGGCTGATTCAACGTGAGATGTTTGGGGAAAGAAATCTGCTGGTTGTACGTATGTAAGTTGATAACCACCCTGAGTGCAGAGAATATTCAGATCCCGTGCTAGAGTGGCTGGCTTGCAGCTAACGTAAACAATATGGCGTGGCTGCATTTCGATAAGAGTATTAAGCACAGCGCGATCGCATCCTTTACGAGGCGGATCTATCAGCACAATATCCGGCTGAATATCTAGTTGTGGTAGTAACTTCTCAACTGCCCCCACCTGAAAATTAGCATTCGTTATTCCATTAATTTCAGCATTCAATCGCGCTTGTTCGATAGATGCTGCGTGTATTTCCAAACCAATTGCTTGCTTGACGTGCTTTGCTAGAGGCAAAGTGAAAGTACCAATCCCACAGTAAGCATCAAGTAATACCTCATTACCCTGTAACTCTAGCTTTTCTATAATCACCTCTAACAGCGCCTCAGCTTGCTCTGTATAAACTTGGAAAAAAGTATCAGGGCGCAGTTGGAACTGGAGAGCAGCGAACTTCTCTGTTAAGTAAGATAAACCTGCAATAGTGCGAGTTTCTTCACCAAAAATGACATTAGTGTTATTAGGGTTGTAATTAAGCGAAACCCCTACTAGCTGAGGATAGCGATTGAGCCACTCCAGAGCTTGTTCCTTAACTTCTGGTAAATTCCAATCTGTTACTACCAAAGTTAGCAACATTTCGCCAGTGCGCCGCCCAATCCGCAAAGACAAATGGCGCACCTTCCCTACAGCAGTTGTTTTTTGTGAAGCTTTTTTATTTAGGACTTTTTTCTTAACTTGTGGTTGCTGTATTTGCTGTTCGTTATAGACTTGCCAACCACGTCGTTGAATATCCTCCTTAACTTCCGCTAACAGGGGATTCAACCGCTCATCTTGTACAGGACACTGATTAAGATTAACTATTTGGTGCGTACCTTTACGGTAGTAACCTGCCTGTACATGACCAGTAGCAGAGATTCCTAGCGGGTAGGTAGCTTTGTTACGATATGTTAAAGGTGATAATGCTTCTAATACAGGAGCTACGGTCGGGTCGCTAAATTTGCCAATCCGTCCTAAAGCTTGAATTACCTGGTTGTGTTTCGCTTCTAATTGGTGCTGGTAGTCAATATGTTGCCACTGACAGCCACCACATTTATCCGCGACGATGCAACTAGGACGGATGCGATGAGGAGATAATTCTAACAAATTGTGAAGTTTTCCATGAGCGTACTCAGGTTTAACTCGCACTAAGCGAACCAGTGCGCGATCGCCTGTAACCGTATCAGGAACAAACACCACTCGATTATCCAGCTTTCCAACGCCTTCACCTGTATCAGCAAGGTCTGAGATCAGTACCTCAACTAATTCCCCTTGTTGCCATCTATCTACACCGCAGTTACTTATAGTATTTAAGTTAGGTAGGGACACAGTATTCTCCTATCTTTATTTGTGTAGCCCAGACTCGGTAAACTACAAAGATATCCAAACCGATCGCAATATTATGAGTGTAATTAGCCAATTTATTCTCAAAGCAGACGACGAGCTTCGTTATCCCAGCACGGGCGAACTCAGGACTATTAACGAATTTTTTCAAACTGGCGAACAGCGGATGCGGATTGCCACTACGCTGGCTGAAAGTGAGAAAAAAATTGTTGAACAAGCAAGTAAGCAGCTTTGGCAAAAACGCCCAGACTTTATTGCCCCTGGTGGTAATGCCTATGGTCAGCGTCAAAGAGCTTTATGTATACGTGACTACGGCTGGTACTTGCGTCTAATTACTTACGGCGTACTTGCTGGCGACAAAGAACCAATTGAAAAAATTGGTTTGATTGGCGTGCGGGAAATGTATAATTCCCTCGGTGTTCCTGTTCCAGGCATGGTGGAAGCAATTAGCGCCTTGAAAAAAGCTGCTCTCGATTTACTCAGTGATGAAGACGCAGTGGCGGCTACTCCTTACTTCGATTATATTATTCAAGCCATGTCCTGATTGTTCTGCTTAGTGTGTTCAGATTTGATGTTTCCTCCAGTTAACCGCTGGAGGATATATTAATTTAACTAAGCTGATGTGCCTACAAGTTGCACTTTTAGTTCTGACTGTTGACAGTTAACCGCTAACTGTAACCCGCTCTAAGTTAACAGTCAACCGTCAACAGTTAACAAAAGTTAAATGCCTAATTAAGTATTTTGTGAAAAAACTGCCCTGGGCATCTTTAGCGCTGCTACTACTTACTTACATCACTTTTGGTTGGCTATTATATGCCTGGAATTTATCCTGGCGAGTTTGGCTATTAACAGCATTTTTTGTTGTAGTGATATCTTTAGCTTTAACGTTTCCTATAAGAAGTATCCAAATTTTCTTTGCTGGAGCGCTCAAAACGGATACTAGAGCTTTAATTTTCATTCTGGCATTATCTTTTTTTGCGGTAGCGTTGCTAACGTGGTTTCAAACTTTTGTGCGTGTGCTAGTTTTGCTCTCTTCTGGGTTGTTAGCTAGGCTAGACCTCCACAATGCTGATTTTAAAGTAATACCAACGTTTGTGATTATGGCAATTACTTCGCTAGTTGGCTTGGGCTTAGGCTTGCTAATTCATCATTGGTTAATCTTGCATCCACTATTTTGAAGAAATAATCTCAACAAAAAAGCAGCCTTGGGTGGCTGCTTAAAGGATACATGAGTTATTAAGTCTCAAGTTACAGTGTTGAAAGTTAAGATTTGCTTGGGTTACTTTTTTTGATACAGGAATGCTCCTAACAAAATTTATTTATTGCAATTTTAAAAACTTTTCTAAAGCTGCAACCATCACCGGAGGCCAACGGCGGACATTTTTGACCCAGTCCAAATTCTTGTAGCGTGAATCTAATCCCACAGCAGCTACCCAGTGACTTTCAGCTTCACCCTGTTTGCCTTGTTCCCAAAGTGCCGCAGTAAGTGCAGCACGTACATCAGGAAATTGAGGATATTTGCGAATAATATTACGCATAGTGCGGATGGCTTCTGTGGTTTGCCCAATTTGATAAAGAGCGATCGCATAATTAGCTCTAGCAAAGGCAAAATTCGGTGCAAGTTCGGCTGATTTCTGATAATCTGCGATCGCAGTCTCCCATTTTTCTAATCCCGCTTTGGCATTACCTCGATTGTTATAAGCCATTGCATCTTTAGCATCTAGTTCTAACACCTGATTGTAATCAGCAATTGCTTCCTCCCAACGTCCTAAACCTTCATAAGCTGTACCGCGATTTAAATAAGGATCGGTAGCATTAGGAGCAAGTTCGATGGCTTTGTTATAGTCTGCGATCGCATCCTCTAACTTATTCTGGCTAACCCTAACATTGCCTCTATTACTCCAAATTGCGGGATTAGTCGGAAATTTCTCAATCAATTCAGTCCAACTCTGTTCAGCAGTAGCAAAATTACCACTATTGCCAGCATTTATAGCTTTTGCTGCTAACTCATCCCCTACCCGTAATTCCGATTCTGTTATTTCAAGTGCATTTTGGGTTTGTGCCATTACCGGATGCACATCAATTAACCCAATTAATACAACTACCACAATACTTAATAAATTAAAAATCAAACGACTCATAGACTTGTTTTTAATTGATAGGAGTTGGCTTTATTAATGGCAAATTTTAAAATATTTAAACCCTGATTATGCAACAATTCCATCAATCTTAAATCAACTGAGATATCAACAATTCAATTTGAGATCTTAGTTTTGCTATTAGTTGCTCATCTGCGGGTTGGATCTGATCGCTATAAAATGCTATTACCGCTTTTACTTCCCCTGCTTCAATAATCGGTATCCCTACTGCTGCCTTGAGTCCGGCAGATTTGGCAAGATGGGAGCGGTAGTAAATAGCAGGTTGTTCTGAGACATTTTCAATCCATTCAGCTTCATGCAACATCCATACACGACCAGGCAATCCAGCACCTGCTGTAAACGTAAATTCTTCTGAACGCTTTCTAAACTCAGCTAGTTCTAATGTATCCATATATACAGCAGGATGGCATCGTAGCACATCTTGGTCTGGAACCCAAACCTCACCATATTTCCAGCCCCTTATCCGGCAAATTTGCTCTAGAACATTTGTTAGGGCAACTATCGTAGCTTCTGTTGTACCTATTTCCAATATTCTTACTCCTATTGATTTTTATATATGAGCATCAAAAATATAACTATTCATAACCTAAATGTTTTCTCGCTGCTGGTGTCACAACCCGACCACGAGGCGTGCGATGCAAATAGCCAATTTGTAACAAATACGGTTCGTATACTTCCTCAATTGTCATGGAATCCTCACCAGTTGCGGCTGCTACAGCTTCTAAGCCTACTGGCCCACCATTAAACTGTTCAATCATTACAGTTAACATTAAGCGATCTGCCCAATCTAAACCTTTAGGATCTACATTAAATACTTCTAATCCTTCTGATGCCACTTCTTGATTAATCTGAGGGTACTTCTTGACTTGAGCATAGTCCCGTACCCGCTTTAATAACCGGTTGGCAATCCGAGGAGTTCCACGAGAACGACAGGCAATTTCCAAAGCGCCATCTTCAGTTATTTCAGCTTTGAGAATCTCAGCAGTACGAAGCACGATTAAAGTTAGTTCATCTGGTTCATAAAAACGAAGTCGTTGGATTAAACCAAAGCGATCGCGCAAAGGTGATGTCAAAGAACCAACGCGAGTTGTTGCCCCAACTAAAGTAAACTTAGCCAACGGTATACTACGAATTTTGGCAGTTGGGCCTTTACCAACAGTGAGATCTAGCCGAAAATCCTCCATCGCAGGATAAAGCAGTTCTTCTGTCATCCTAGATAAACGATGAATTTCATCTATAAATAAGATATCCCCTGGACTGAGATTCACCAGTAAACCAACAATATCACGAGGTCGTTCTAAGGCAGGAGCAGAAGTAATTTTGCAATTTACTCCCATTTCTGTCGCTAAAATCAGTGACATCGTGGTTTTTCCCAAACCAGGAGGGCCATAAAGCAGCAAGTGATCTAGTGACTCTCCCCTACCCTTAGAAGCGGCGATCGCAATTTCTAACACACCCTTAAGATCTTTTTGCCCAATATAATCAGCCAATCTTTGAGGTCTGATTGTTTCTTCCTGCTTACCCTCCTCCTCTGCTGTCGCATCTGGTTGCAATATTTCAGGTTTAGGTGAAGCTTTCGGAATATTTTTACGTTCCCTTACACCCCTACTTTTCTGAGGTTGATCTTTTGGTTCTTCCGAGTTTGGTTTTGATGAGATAATCGCCATGTTGCCGAATCATCGGGTTGTTAGATAATTTCGCGAATCAGGAATATAAATTGCCATGCTAGCTAAACGCATCTTACCTTGCCTCGATGTGAAAGCGGGGCGAGTTGTTAAAGGTGTCAACTTTGTCGATTTACGGGATGCTGGTGATCCTGTAGAACTCGCACAAGCATATAATGACGCGGGTGCAGATGAATTGGTGTTTCTAGATATCACCGCCACCCACGAAGACAGAGACACAATTATTGATGTTGTCTACCGCACCGCCGAACAAGTTTTTATTCCTTTAACTGTTGGAGGGGGAATTCAATCCTTAGAAAACATTAAATATTTGTTAAGAGCAGGTGCAGATAAGGTCAGTATTAATTCAGCGGCAGTACGTGATCCCAGCTTGATTAATCGAGCAAGCGATCGCTTCGGCAATCAGTGCATTGTTGTCGCAATTGATGCACGTAGACGGTCAGATCTTACTAATCCTGGTTGGGATGTTTACGTGCGCGGTGGGCGAGAAAATACTGGTATAGATGCGATCGCCTGGGCAAAAGAATTAGAACAACGTGGCGCAGGAGAATTACTCATTACTAGCATGGACGCTGATGGAACTCAAGCAGGATATGACTTAGAGCTTACACGCACTATTGCCGAACTTGTGCAAATTCCTGTCATTGCCTCTGGTGGCGCTGGTAACTGCGACCATATTTGTGAAGCACTTACAGCAGGAAAAGCAGAGGCGGCACTTTTAGCGTCACTCCTACATTTCGGACAACTTACAGTTGCTCAAATTAAACAACACTTAACAGAACATCAAGTGCCAGTAAGGTTAATTTAACTATGCTTACAGGGTCGGCTTAGAGGAAGAACAGCTTTGCTTTAGTAGCATCCCTCCGTCACATTGTGTAATATTAGAATCAACAACTGTTACATTTCGTAAATATGTTGATTCCTATTCTAATTTTTGACGTGGCTCTGGTTGCCTGGTCATTACACCTAATGCAGCAAGCTGTAGACCAGCAGGAATTTTCCTTGATGCTGGCTGGCACATTAGTCGCGATGTCAGCCGCAGCTATGTTAGTTGTATATTTTTTAATGGGAAGCTACGTTGGTTATTTAGCTCAAATGGCTGAGTATCCCTGTGCCTTTTAATTTAATACTTTTAAAATTAATTAAGTTGACGAACTTATACTATTAGAGGCATAATAAAGCACGTAAGGGGTTATAGCTCAGTTGGTAGAGCACCTCAATGGCATTGAGGGGGTCAGCGGTTCGAATCCGCTTAGCTCCATATATATTTTTTTCGCAAATGCAATTAATTTTGCATAATTTTACTTATAAGCTTTCCCGTGACGGTAAGGTTATGCCGTCTTAATTTTTGGTAAAATTTTTGCTCAAAAAAAAATGTAGTTATATTGTCAGTAGGAGATTACACAAGAGATAGCAGTCACCAAGGCACTTAACCCAAATCTTGGTATTTCATCTGCGTTTATCTGCTCACATCTGCGATAAAAGACCCATATTGTGATCCCGATCAACAAATCTAATGTCATAACCGCGCTTATGCGGTTTCTATAAACCCTGTTAAAACTTCTCATAAAAAAAAGCAGAGATTTATTTCTCTACCTTTTTTGGTTTATTTAAGTACCCCCAGGGGAATTCGAATCCCCGTCGCCTCCGTGAAAGGGAGGTGTCCTAGGCCTCTAGACGATGGGGGCGTACTTTTAGTGCTTTGCTGCTCGCGCTTGCGTTCGCTGCACCTTTAATAACTTACCCAATATTTTTATGTCTGTCAACTATTAAATCAAAAAATTTTTAATTCATTTGAGAGAGCCTTTATTTCAATCCACGCCTCAACTCTGCTAGACGTTCCTGTGCCTTGGGATCGAGAGAATTGAATAAAAAACGGCTGGCAGATTGTTTTTTAGAACTTTGTTGTCGTTGCGATCGCACAGTTGTGGACTCAACCGCATCAAATAGCTGTTGTGCCGACATCAATTCTGCTCCATAACCTACAACCATTAGCTGCTGTGTTCTATCTGAGGTTGCCACAATCACCCTTTGTCCTGATTTACGGACATCATGACGTAGCGACGCACAGAATTTTTCTATGTATGTATCAGCCGTTTGTCCAAAATCGGTGTAATAAATAGATAAATTCTGAGTAATGACCTCACTATAACTGCGAGTATCCTGATATTGAGCATCAAAGATAATATAAGCTTCTAAGGCTTCCAAGGCACTATAGTTCACTAAAGCCTCGATTAATGCTTGGCGAGATGCCTCTAAGCCGTCACGAACCCGTGTTTGTTGCAGCGAAGACCAGGCTCCAATCACGTTGTAGCCGTCAACCAGCAAAACCGAAGGCAGTCGAGAACGAGGCATTATTCAGAGCCAATTTTTGGTAACAATTAATATTACTGTTTTATATCGTGACATCCTCCCAGCGCCAAACGGAGTACCGCTATAGCGTGGGCTTCCCAAGATTATGATAGAGAACCGAACCCCGCAGTAGTTAAATTTCTTTTAAGCATTTACCGTTGTGTTCTGTATTGAAGAACACAACGGCAAACAAGCATTATTAGAACAGAGCAAGTGCTAAACACTCAAATCTTGTTCTACTTGCATTAGCCGTTGGCTGAGGCGTTTAGGATCGCCTTGATCAACCACCTGCCCTTTTTCTAATAAAAAAGCACCGTCACAATAATTTAACTCATCTAAGCGGTGTGTTACCCAAAGAGCCGTGAGATTTCTGCTTTTGACAAGGTGTCGCACTTGCGCTACCAGATCTAACTGAGAATCTGGATCAAGCAGTGCAGTGGGTTCATCTAAAAGTAAAACCTCACACTGACGCGCAATAGCACCAGCGATCGCAATTCGCTGCTTCTGCCCCCCACTTAAAGCATAAATTGGGCGACGTTCGAGATCTAGCAAATTTACTGCTGCTAGCGCCTGCTCTACCCGCCTGCGTACCTCCAATAATGACAACTTTTCTTCCACCAACCCAAAGGCGACATCTGCACCTACGGTGGGCATCACTAGCTGATGATCTGGATTTTGAAACACAAACCCCACGTGCTTAGAAATTTCAATCTCTCCGCTTTTTGGCTGCAATAATCCCGCCAGCAATCTCAGCAAAGTTGACTTACCACTACCGTTAGTCCCCAAAAGCATCCAAAATTCACCCTTGGGGACTTCTAAGGAACAGGTTTGCAGAACTATGTCTCCTTTAGGCCAGTTAAAGCATAAATCCCGCACTAGGATAGCAGAATCAGTTTTTTCTAATGCGGTTGACGTTTTCATTGAGTAACAGCGAAAAAGCCTGGTGCTTTTCCAGCCGCAGATGCCCCAGATTTTTCATATATTTGTACAGCACAAATTTCACTGCTAAATACAGCTACTTTTTTGTCTGGTTGGCGTTCACAGGTAAGTTCCAACAATTGGCTGTCCCCACGTAGGGCTGCAAGAATCTGTTTGTAGACTTCCTCAGCGTCCTCTGCCGACTTACGTTGCACGGATAAAGGTATAGGTGTGTTCTTCAGGGTTAATTCAATGATGTACATGGGAAGTTAAGCAATATATTGGTTGGACTTACTTCCAGTATTGCAAACACCAGTCGGCTATAAGAGTGGAATTCAGCTTTTCCCTATCCCTGGGTTACAACAAATAATTTATTTTTTAATAAAACCATGCCAAAATCTCATAATTTGTACATAATTAAATTAAGCTCAGTAAAGAAACGTAAACTGAGTTGACAGAATAGCTAGTTTTCTGCGTAGCGTTAGCTGTCCACCAGCGAACTCATGTAGATAACTGCACTAATAAACACATAAACTCTCTGGAGATTTGCTCTCTATGACAATAGCAGTAGGACGCGTGCCATCAGAACGGGGATGGTTTGACGCACTAGACGACTGGCTCAAGCGAGATCGCTTCGTGTTCGTCGGCTGGAGTGGGATATTACTATTCCCCTGCGCTTATC
>JAESGO010000118.1_pt1 | contig 24745 bp, 26 predicted proteins | sample 9269701 | NCBI WGS metagenome assembly JAESGO01 (sample SAMN15720690, study PRJNA650881) | algae metagenome | isolation source: Hormoscilla sp. CMT-3BRIN-NPC48 and co-occurring heterotrophs from... | place: USA: Clark Mountains Wilderness, California | collected 2010-04-18 | reverse complement strand
TTCTGGTTGCTGTAGTCGGCAGGTCTTTCCCTGGCTTGTTCTGAGCTATCCACTACTAATACCCACTGCACTAGGGCTTCTTTATATCTTTCCCAATCATCGGATTTTTTTTTACTTGTTCTAAAAGAGACGCGGGTAACAATTCACTTAAAATTTCTATCCAGTCATGGAATATATTGTGTGCCGTTGATTCACTTACCCCGAACTGCACACCTAGTAGTTGAAATGTTGGCATATGGTGCAGATAAACTAAGGTTAATAATATCTGCTCTGTTACAGATAATTTTGGCCTTCTACCACCACCTTTTTTTATTATTCTAATTTTGGCTTCTTCCTCTACAGCTTGGGATCTGTTGAATAGAGCTTCTGCTTCTACGATTAACCATTGCAACTGTTGATAATCAATTCCGAGCAAACGTTTAGTTTCTTGAGGATTAGATGTGATGTATTCCAGTAAAGAACTCATAACCAGCCGTGCAAAAATACAAATTTTATCATCTTTGCGGATTTCTCATTTTATTTTTTGGAGATGTCTTTTGTATCCAGCTTCTCCGGTTCGGCGATCAAGTGTTATCAGTGTTATCATAGATAACCACCCTAGGTGTTGGGTATATAATTTGCAACTCTAAATCCAAAAACTCACTGAGTTCCTGTCCTATCCACCAATTTTCTGCTGCTGAGAGCTCGATAATCGAGTATTTAGTCAAACCAGCAGAAATAAATAATTCTGCTGTGGTTTTAACTACTCCTCTCTTTACTTCTCTTTCCGCAGAATTATGAAACTCATGAAAACTATCAAACTCATAACTAGGCGAATACCCCAACAACGAAATGTCTGAACGAAGATCGGTCAGTATCTTCTTGTTAAAATTATTAAAACCGTTGATTCGTTCGCTGTCAACGATAATTTTATTAAGGAACTCATCCCCAGGGAGAGTAAGGTTTTTCATTATGAATAAAAATACGCAAAAACACCACAAAAAAAGCCAATAATCCGACATTAAATACACCCCAATTTGTGCAAAAAATACTACAATTGCAAACCAAACTGCTAGTGTCATTAGAGAAATAATAAAACTTAAAGATATACGTACTATGAAAAGAAATGTAGGAGAAAAAGGAGGCGGTAAGATTATTTCTAGCCGCTCGCGCTCGCGCTGTAATTTTACTTTAGTCCCTTTGGGTCTCAGCTCAGGATAGTTACCACAGCTATCATCAGGAGAGTTGAGTGCAGTTTGGGCAAGTTTAGCGGAATCAAACCGCCGATCAAGATGAGGTTGGATCATCTTGTTTAACCATTTCTGAACCAGCTTGCTTAATTGTGGAGCTGAAAATTGAACCTGTCCGTTAACTTGAGGGAGTTCTGCTGGATGAGTTCCCGTAGCTAGATAAATGATTGTCATCCCTAAACTATACAAATCGGAAGCCGGTACAGCCTGCCCACCAAATTGCTCTAAGGGAATATAACCATAGCTGCCAACAATTGTAATCGTGCCACTTTCTTTAGTAACAGCCGTTTGCACAGAGCCAAAATCTACTAAGTAGATGTTACCAATGCTATTTCCAGAGCGATTAGTCAGCAGGATGTTGCTCGGTTTGATATCTCGATGAATGACTACAGGTATTTGTCCGTGAAGATAGTTCAAAATGTCCAAGAGTTTATCGGCTAATTCTCTTAACTCCGCTTCTGTAAACTTCTGTCCTTCTCGAATAAGCGTATCTAATGAAGGAGCATCAATATAAGTCTGCACTAAGGCAAAGGCATGATAGAATCCTTCTTGGAATTGAAAGTAATCTAAATATTGCGGGATGGCTGGATGCTCTAGATTTTGCAGGATTTTAGCTTCTCGTTCAAACAGTTTTAGCTCGTCCCACTGAAAATCTTGGTCGAAAAGTAAAATTTTGATGATTACTAGATTGTCAGAATGTGAATCCTGTGCCAAAAAAGTTCGTCGTCCAGCATTCTTACTCAGTTGTTTGCAGATTTGATATCGATTATTCAGTAAACTCTTGTTCATGTTATTTCTCCAAGTTGACGTAAGAATAGTCAGGAGCCATAATTCAGGAGGTCTGCGTGTTTTTTGATATTGCCCTCCTCTACTCTAGAGGACATTAGTTTATCCTCCTCAAAGGATCTCTATTTCAATAAAAATTAATCTGAGGAATTTTGCTTTATTTGATTTAGAGCCTATCCGAAAAGTCCTTTTAAGAGTATTTAACCGCAGATGAACGTAGATATTTAAGAGTGATTATCTATTTTTCGGATAGGCTCTAAGTGACCAAGAAAAGACCTATCAAAAACACTGAAATCATTAGTGGTTATGGATTAAAATGTGATCGCGAGCTTTTAAATCCTATGTATGAAAAAACGTTTATTAGCGTATATAAAATGTTATTAAGGTTTCTAATGGTTGATACCATCAAGTAATAATTTGATGCCTGATGATGAGAAACCCAATTTGTACTACAACTTGATAGCGGTTGTTTTTGTCACGGGTTGCTACAGTTGAGACTAGGAGATAGGGGCAATGAAGGAAAGGAAGCCAAGCAGCATTACTTATGAAGCGGCATCTCAGAATTTAGAGAATAAAGCACAGGCATGGCTCAAGGCTACTCATGAGCTACTAGCAGCCACAAAGGAATACGATCACGTTTCTCTCCTGTTAATCAAGGTGTTCTTTGAGATGGGTCTAGAGTTCCCAGACCTGGGCGTAAGCGGCGGAGCCTTCGAGGTGGCGGGACAATCTGACAAGATTGCGGCAATCCTCGAAAGAATAGAGAAATACTCATAGTCTATATAGACACAACTCTAATTTAAGCAAATAGGCTTTTGCACAGATCTCGCCCGATTTTTCCCCGCCGATTTTGGTAGCATGGCTTGAATTCCTAACAATCTGGTTTGTTACAGGTGATCACGTTTCTTGGTCGGAGTGTAACCGCTCATTTTCATAGGCTTTTGTCAAATCTACTCTTTATAATTCCGAAAAACTACTGATGTATTCAGATAATAGCTCTGCTATTATCAAACAAATTTATATTCCTTGTCATCACAAGCGAAAAAAGAAGCAATATCAAACCTTAATTTGATCTAAGGAATTTTTCTTTTGATAAGTAATCAAGTTAAATCTTTTGTTCGCTCTTTTGTTTTTGCCGGATTAATGGTTATTTGTCCAGTTTTTGTCCAAAAAGTGATGGCTGGAGAGAAGTTGCCATTTGATCCAGGTGCTAAGTTTTCAATGTCTCGCGCAATAAGTACAGAGCACAAAGGATATGATTTTGTACCTCCCAGTGATGGTTATTATGCTCGTTCTTCACGAGCAGGAACTGTTGCTGCAGTTGGTTATGATTCATCAGGTGGGTGTTCTATAGCAAACTTGCCTTCTGGCTTTGGCTATCGTGTTGTTATAAAGCATGAGGATAATACCTATACCATTTATGCACACTTGAAAGAAAATACTTTTAAAGTGAGCCTAAATCAATTTATACCCCAAGGCACCCAGCTTGGGGTAATAGGTAGTTCTGGTTGCTCAACCGGACGACACCTTCATTTCCAAAAATCAGATGAACAGTATGGGAGTAGATATCAATCAGTAGCATTTGATGAACCAATTACTGATTGGTCTTCAATCTATTCCCAGAACTATGGAACCGATATTCTTGCTCCAATACTTCAACCTTTACTTTCCAACTAAAACCTAAGAGACTTTGTAGATCTATAGAAATCAAGGAGATTAGTTATGCTTCGTAAACTTTTAGTTCTTGTTCCGATAGTTGCTGCCCTCAATATCACTCCAGCTTTTGCCCAAGCGATAATAATATTTGCAGTACCAACTGATTGGCGTTTAGAAAATTATCCTGGCTCTAATATAACACTGTGGAATACTGGAAGCAATTGTGCTAGCGGAAAACTTAGCTTTCCCTCAACTGCGACTGAAGCTGATAAAAATCGTTTGTTTTCTATGATTATGTTAGCAAAAGCTACATCAAGACCTGCGGGAATTTATTACATTAACACCAATGGAAATTGTGTAATTCAGAGCTTCTATTTACAGGGTAACAAATAGTAATGGAGTAAACAAATATAAAGCATAGGAACAAATTCAGATACGAAAATCTGCTGAAGTTTAATAAATCAATAGAGGTATCAAAATAGCTTGAGAGCCTCTTATGAAGCTTGGCAACAGCTTGATTAAAATTGTTTCCAAGAAATATAATGTTTGTAGTAATTCCTCACGCTTTGTAAGCACCTGGACGAAAGCGATCGCGCACCACATCCGCCGCCATATAGTTAATACCAGCAACTTAGGCGGCTTGTTCATTCCTTCCTATCATTAATTTGATTTTGTTGCGGTTATAGGGCAATCTGACGGGAGTTTTTCGGAGAGGGTAGCCTAAAAATTAGATGCGACGGAGAGGAAGTGCGATCGCCTTTAATCCAAAAACAAACTGCTAGATTCATTGGGCTTGGCGTGTAGATATTTTGAAGTAGTAGCCACATGAGAATGTCCCAGCGTCGCCTGAACCAAACTAATTGGACAATCTGCATGATTGCGCCTGTTGCGAGCAGCCAAACGGTGATATTAAAGTGTCCTTGCAGCACTCTGACAAATTATCATTGTTAACAATGCAATGACTAAGTAAATTGCAGCATACCAACGTGGCTCTTGAGATGCCAGCACAACTGTGGGAAAAAACAAAATTAGGAGATAAAACAATAGATTAAAATGCCATCTAATACGTTTGTGCTTTTGATCATTCCACTTCTCCCAGTCTGCTGCAAAGTGAAATGTTTTTGTATCAGGTTGAGCTAGCCTTGTTTTAATTTCCGCTTCGTACAGTGTTAGCTGTCCTAGATAAAAAGTAATTATTGATGCTTTCAGTAAATCTCTTATGTTAATAATAGCAATAATAAAGAGAATTGAGATAAATCCAAGTAAAAGTATGTGAGTTGATTTCGCTGCTACAGCATCAGCAATTGGTTTCCAGGCAATTAATACACCAATTGCACCGAGGAATTTGAAGTCATCGAATGTGCTTTTAACATAGGAGTCAAGCTGGTCGCTTAAGCGAGTGTAATCGTTGTAGAGATATTCGATCAGCTGTGATGTCTCTTTATCTGAGCTATTCATCTTGGTGATGTCGATCCTTAGTATCTAGTAATCAACAATGACAATACATAAAAAAACATCACCAATTATTGCATATCTGACACAGCTTTGTATTGGGATGCGGCAGGGAGGAACTGCGATCGCATTTAATCCAAGAATAAACTAGAAGATTCATTTGGCTTGGCGTGTAGATATTTTGAAGTCGTGGCAACATTAGAATGTCCCAAGGTCGCCTGAACTAAACTGATAGGGCAACCTTTATCAAGTGAATGACTGGCGTGAGTATGACGCAGCCAATGGGCGCTAACACTATCACTTGCACCAACTCGTTTAGCTGCTTTCTTGACAAGATTAGTAAGGTACTCACGGCTTAAAAATCCCTTACCTTTACCCTTACGGCTACAGAATATCGGCTCATCATTACCAGCTTCAGCCGTTCGGTAATTCTGTAATTCAGTACTTAAAGAAGTTGTAAGTCTTACCACGCGGGTTTTAGAACCCTTCCCGAATACCGTTAGGCGATCGCCCTGTAAATCCTCCCAAGTCAGCCCTGCCAACTCGGATACCCTCAGTCCTCCATAGTAAAGTACCTTTAAAATAAGTACATTACGAGTATTAGACTCAGCAGCAATCATCGCCTTAACAATATCATAAGATAGAATCTTCTGGCTGAGGGTATCTTTTGACTTAGGCGAAAGCACAGCAGCACCAACATTCACAAAACTTACGCAAGCACGCTACAGATAGTGTGTGCTTGACTCAATTTTAAAACCATTAACTCCGTTCGTTTGGATTCATTAAAGAGTGATCGCCAACTTTGATCGCACTATACATATTGTATTTGCGTAAGTCCTGTGATGAGTGTTTTACATAGACAAGTCCGCTCCTCAAGTTAAAAAAACCGAAGTGGACAACGTTGATCATCATTGACTCCCAAGCTGTAAAAAATATTTGTAATGCAGGTGTGGACTCGAAGGAGTATTGTTTCTACAAATCGACCAATGGAATTAAAAGGCATCTAGCTGTTGATACGCTCTTGTTTTCCCTTCTTTACCCATTGCACAAGAGCCAATATCTCTGATGATGTGGGATTAATTGAGATGTTGACACTCAACATCGACTACTTCAAGTCGAAACCTGTCAACATTCCCAAGATCACCATTTTGCGCTTACCACGGTTATCACCCTGACTATTTGATTGAGAAGCTGGAGTTGGTATATCCCCAGATCATGACGAAAATCAGGTTCGAGCTTTCTAGGAAACCCTCGACTCTATCTCATGCAACCACCAAGCTTAACCTTTGTTTTGTTAGGCTCATGCTTAAGAGGCTTTCAGTCTCTTCTTAAGATGTCAAATGGGTTCTATAACGGCATAAATGAATAATCATAATCAACCGTTAAATAAGGAAACTATACGCCTTTTAGCACTCGATCAGTATCAAATTCTCGATACTGAACCGGAAGCGGCGTTTGACGATATCGCTCGTTTAGCCACGGTTGTTTGTGGAACGCCAATTGCTTTAATCAATTTAATTGATGGAAACCGTCAATGGTTTAAATCAAATATTGGTTTGAATGTCAAAGAATTACCCCTTGTAACAGGATTTTGCCGCATTTGTATTGAGCAAGGTGATGTTTTCCTGATACCTGATACGTTAGCGGATGAACAGTTTGCGATTAACTTAGTCGTACAGAATCAATCCCCACGTGCGATTTTATGCGGGTGCGCCCCTGATTACGCCTGACGGAAATGCCATTGGTACGCTTTGTGTGATCGACACAAAACCAAAAGAACTAAGTGCAGAGCAAGTTGAGGCACTGAGAGCTTTAAGCCGTCAAGTCGTAAAGCTTTTAGAGTTACGCCGTTATGTAACTGGCTTAGAAAGCATGATCGCAAAGTACCAAGTTACAGAGTCAGCCTTACAGGAAAGTGAGGAACGATATCGCTCAGTGGTAACGGCAATGCAAGAGGGCATTGTACTACACCAGGCTGATGGTACTATCCTTACTTGCAATCCTAGCGCCGAAGGTATCCTAGGACTGTCTGCTGAACAAATTGTGGGACGAACTTCTTTCGATCCACGCTGGCGCACCGTTCATTCTGATGGCTCTGTTTTCCCTGGCGAAACTCACCCAGCAATGGTTACTTTGCGTACTGATAAACCTTGCTCCAATGTAGTGATGGGAGTTCATAAGCCAGATGGCGTACTAACTTGGATCTCTATTAATTCCCAACCGTTTTGCTTACCAGGAGAGACAACACCCGATGGCGTAGTGGTTTCATTTTCCGATATCACTGCTCAAAAACTTGCAGAAGCAGCACTGCAACAGGCGAATGAAACGCTAGAACTTAAAGTTCAAGAGCGCACAGCTTTGTTGCAGCAGGCGATCGAGCAGCTAGAAACTGAGGCGAGATCTAGAGTGCAGGCAGAGGATACTTTAAATAAGGAACGAGAATTTTTAAAAGCATTACTAGAAAATTTATCCGACGGGATTGTGGTTTGCGATGAAAATGGAATTTTGACTTTATTTAATCGAGCTACGCGAGAGTTTCATGGAATACCGCAACAACCACTTCCACCCGAAGAGTGGGCGCAATTCTATGACTTGTATTTACCTGATGGCTGTACGCCGATGCAAGAGGAAGATATTCCGCTATATCAAGCATTGCAAGGAAAAACGGTTCGTGACCTAGAAATGGTCATCGCTCCCAGACATGGGAAAGTCCGCATTGTAATTGCTAGCGGACAAGCAATTATCGATCCTTACGGGAAAAAACTCGGTGCAGTGGTGGTAATGCACGATATTACGGCTCATAAAGCAATTGAAGCAGCACTTATTGAGAGCGAGTCACGGCTAAACAGCATTTTGAACTCAATTCAAGATGCTGTTTGGTCGATCGCTTTTGATACCTTTGAGATACTTTACCTGAATCCAGCCAGTGAAAAGCTTCATGCACGTTCTCGTCAAGACTTCTTCGATAACCCCTACTTGTGGTACGAAGTTATTCACCCAGACGACAAGGATAGTGTTGAGAACTATATGAAACAACTCTTGGAAACAGGAAGTTTTGAAAACGAGTACCGCATTATTCGCGCCGATGGTGAAGTACGCTGGGCATACAATAAAGGCTGGCTGGTTTATGACCATACAGGTAAACCAGTTCGGATCGATGGTTTAGCCTCAGATATCACCAAGCGCAAAATTGCTGAAAAAACAACAGCCAGGTTAACCACTATTTTAGAGGCAACTCCTGACTTTGTTAGCATTGCTAATGCCGAAACTCAACGCCTTCTCTACCTCAACAAAGCAGGTCGGCAGATAGTGGGAATTGAGGACAATCAGGACGTTACCACCCTGACAATTTCCAATTTTGTCCCCGAATCAGTTCGGCAGTTCTTTTTCAATGAATCGTTACCGACTGCGGTTGAGCAAGGAACGTGGAGTGGCGAAACATTTTTGCGACATCAAAATGGAAGAGAAATTCCTGTTTCCCAAGTGTTAATGAGTCATAAAGCAGAAAATGGAGAGGTGGAAACAGTCTCTACAATTATTCGTGACATCTCCGAACAAAAATCAGTAGAATTCGCCCTCCGCCAAAGTCAAGCTTTCTTGGCACAGTCTCAAAAAGTTGCACGAGTTGGCTGTTGGGAATTTGATTTAACGACCCAAGTTGTAACGTGGTCGGAGGAACTGTTCCGCATTTTTGGTTTAGAACCGAGTTTTACTCTACTGACTTACAAAGATTATTTGGATAAAGTGCATCCCGATGACGTTGGGGCGATCGCTAAAGCAGTCGAGGTGGCAATTACCGAAGGAAAATCTTACGAATTAGACCAGCGTATAGTGTTACCTGATAAATCGAATAAATATGTATCAGCCCAAGGTCTGCCTATTTTTAATGCAGATAATCAGTTAATTAAGCTTTTCGGGACGGTGCTAGACATCACTGAACGCAAACAAGTAGAAGACAAACTCAAAGCTTCTCTGCAAGAAAAAGAAACTCTGCTTAAAGAAGTTCACCATCGAGTGAAAAACAACCTGCAAATTATTTCTAGCTTGTTGCGGTTGCAGTCTAAGCAAATTCGGGATGCAGATGTACTCGAACTTTTCCAAGAAAGCCAAAACCGCGTGCGGACGATGGCACTAATTCACGAAAAACTTTATCAATCTGATAATTTAGCCAAGATAGATTTTCTAGAATATATACGAACCCTCATTCAGGAGCTATCCCATTCGTATGGCGCTTCCAAGCAGGCGATCGCTTTTAAGCTCAACATAGAGAAAGTTCACTTAGAAATCGATATCGCTATTCCCTGTGGCTTAATTATTAACGAACTTGTTTCCAACTCCTTCAAATATGCCTTTAAAGATTATCAAACAGGTGAAATTGATATTAGCCTTGTTCAGCACAGCGAGAGCAATAGTTTTATCCTTACCATTAGTGATAACGGGGTTGGCTTACCGCAAAATTTAGACTTTCGTAAAACTCAATCCCTTGGCTTACAGCTTGTTTGTAGATTAACTAAGCAACTAGGAGGTAGCATTAACCTTAATCCAAGTCAGGGAACAGCATTTCAAATTATATTTACTACCCCTAGCGAGCAAGAATATAACTAAGCTATGCCCTATACCAAGCTTCTAGTTGTTGAAGATGAAGAAATTGTAGCTTTCGATATTGAAAGTACCCTGATGGCTCTAGGGTATGACGTTATTGCTGTCGTTCCCTCTGGAGAAGAAGCAATCCAAGAAGCTGCCACAAATAAGCCGGATCTCGTACTAATGGATATTAGGCTTAAAGGCAGTATGGATGGTATACAAGCGGGATCGATTATAAAGCAATTCAATATCCCAGTCGTGTATCTAACTGCCCATGCTGATACAGCAACCCTGCAACGAGCAAAAATCACCACCCCTTTTGGCTATCTGGTGAAACCGTTTGAGGAAATAGCACTACAGACAACTATTGAAATTGCGCTTTCCCGTCATCAAGCTGAAGAAATATTAAGGAAATCCGAAGCACAACTTAAGCAACAAGCACAAGAACTTGAGCAAGCATTAACAGAATTGCAACAAACTCAATCCCAACTGATTCAAACTGAAAAAATTATCCAGTTATCTTTAGCTAAAGAAAAAGAACTAAATGAACTAAAAGCTAGTTTCATTTCAATGATATCCCATGATTTGCGTACACCTATGACTACTATATTTGGTGCTACGGAACTTTTAGAAATAATTTACAGTAAATATACAGGAACGAAAGCGAATAAATATATTGAACAAGTAAAAAAAGCTATTCACCGAATGGTTGAATTACTAGACGATGTTCTGCTAATGAGTAAAGCGTCAGATAGAAAGTTAGTGTGTAGACCTGTATCTCTAGATCTAACAAATTTCTGTTTGGACTTGACAAAAGAAGAAAAATTAGGGGCAGGAAGAGATAATGCTATTAGCTTTACAAATCATGGTCAATGCACTAACGTTTTTGCAGATCCCAGTTTGCTATTGCCTATTTTAAGAAATTTGCTTGCCAATGCTATTAAATATTCGCCTCAAGGGGATACTATTCAATTTGAAATAGATTGTCAAAATAATGAGGCTATTTTTCAAATTCAAGATCACGGCATTGGCATTCCACCAAAAGATCTTAATAAGCTATTCACCTCATTTCACCGAGCTACGAATGTAGGTAATATTCCTGGCACAGGACTGGGACTATCAATTGTTAAAAACTGTGTGAACTTACATGGTGGTCAGATTGAAGTTGAAAGTGAAGTTGGAGTCGGTACAAAGTTTAGAGTTAGGATTCCATTAAATTATCAAGGAGCAGTAGATGAAAAAGATATTGGTGATTGAAGATGAAGAAACGATGTAACGGCGTAAATAGATATATTAGACATCTCCAAAAAACAAAATGAGAAATCCGTAAGGATGATAAAATTGTATTTTTGCACTGCTGGTCATGAGTTTTTTACTGGAATACATCACATCTAATCCTCAAGAAACTAAACGTTTGCTCGGAATTGATTACAAACAGTTGCAATGGTTAATCGTAGAAGCAGAAGCTCTATTCAACCAATCATATACCGACATTTCAACTACTAGGTGTGCAATTCGGAGTAAGTGAATCAACGGCACACAATATATTTCATGACTGGATAGAAATTTTGGGTGAATTGTTACCACCCTCACTTTTAGAACAGGTAAAAAAAAAGAACGTGATTGGGGATGGTTTAAAGAAGCCTTGGTACAATGGGTATTAGTAGTAGATAGCTCGGAACAAGCTAGAGAAAGACCTACCGACTATAGCGAGCAGAAAAAGTTCTATTCGGGAAAGAAGAAAAATCATACACTAAAAAACCAATTTATTATCTTACCGGATGGTTCAGAAATAGTCGAGGTAATGATAGGTAAACCTGGCCCAAGTAGTGATATTAATATGTTTAGAGAAAGATTGGCAAACTTTGAAGCTAGTCAGAAGTTTAAAGCTGATAAGGGTTATCTAGGAAAAAACCAAATTGAGACCCCACATAAAAAACGTAAAAATCAAAAATTAAGCCCTAAACAAGAGCAAGAAAACAAGGAAATCTCAACGCAACGGATTGTAGTTGAACATATTATTAGATTGGTGAAAATATTTCGGATAGCCCAGCACAGATTTAGGTTAAGACCACAACATTATGACCAAGTAATCCAGATAGTTTGTGGTTTAGTTAGGTTGAGGATTGGAGCCTTAATGCTACCAATGTAAAAAATCCGAGTTTTTAAAAAATTTTTGCTGTATAAGCCTGTTGCTCTTTGGGTTCTAAATTAACTGAAATTAGCTCAAAGCCTTATTTAGTCGTCTTTTTGATAGAGCGAACGCACAAGCTTAAAATCATCAAAACCTTTCTGTAAAAGGTTTTGATAGTTACTGGAGATGTCTAGAGCTTCAAGAATGTTAAAAAGGCTAGACGTGTATTGGGCATTGGTCACAAGTTAAGGGAAAGAGGCTTGTGTTAAGGCTGTAGTTTACGAGATAGACCAAGGGAACGAAACTAAGAACAGACAAAGCTTTGAGCCATTGGAAAATAAGGGATATAAGTAGCAGACGGCTCAATTCCTAATTCGCTACCGAGGCACCACAGCAAGCGATATGTTTATTATTACCACAGGTTTTGTCTAGTCATTTTTCAAGTAGTTTGAGAAGCTTCAACCTTAGAACCTTAGTTACAACAGTAAGGTTTTGAGCAATGTCCGCGTTAGGTGCAAAATCTGAGTTATACGTTCAACCATTAGCTTTTAAGAGTAATGCTTATGCTTTCGTGTCCAATCTGTCAAACTGAGTACGTTGAAAGCCAAGAAGTCATTAGCTGCAAAGTTTGTGGTTGGGATTTGAAACAATACCCAATAACACTTGAAGGCATTTTTGCAGATAAACAAGCGAAAATTAATTGGGGAAGGAAGATATGGCAACAACTCCAACAGCAAAGCAAAAATCCGAGAAAAGCTGTATCCGCTGCTCAACCTATATCTACTGGCAAACTCATATCCACTAAGGGGAGAGACTACACTGATTTATGGGAATTGTTTACAACTTTCTGAATGTACGATAGTAGAAATATCAGGTTTAGGGAATTAATATGACGAAAGTGGCTATTTTACCTGTAGGTAAATCTGTTCAACTTAGAACTACTGACACCGATCGCTACGGTCGCAAAGTCGCTGAAGTCAGACTAACTAATGGTGTGTTTGTTCAACAAGTGTTAGCCCGTGAAGGTTTGGCACTGGTTTATCAACAGTATCTCAGCAGTTGCCCCAGTACTAGTGTTGTGCAGCAAGCAGAAGCACAAGCAAAACAGCGACGCGCAGGTGTGTGGAATGATTCAAAGTTTGTAGCGCCCTCGAAGTTTCGACACAGTAAGTAATGGCGAACTGACAAGTCAGCGCAAGCTATCACACAACCTAGCTTCGTTCTTACCTAAGTAATTAATGGCTAGAATCATTCCTGATTACTTAGTAGTTAAACCACTTGGCGCGAACCTATTTCGCTCAATATTGAGTACTTTTTTAAAATTAATATTTAATAATAATAGTCTAGTGCAATAGATTGAGTCACATACAGCATATAGGTTTTGCTATTCGCAATATAGTTTTAGCAGTTCTATAAATAGTTTAATTACTATTAATTTAGGCGATTTGCAATACTACTTTTTTTTGCTTTTATCTTCAATTAAACGTTAATAAGTAAAACACTTTTAATATACTTTTTACTGCACAAACATATAGATAATCTGCCATAACAGTAAGAGATTTTAGTATAATTTTGCTGAAAAAAACGTATAAAAGTACTAATACCCTTGGCTAAAGACTCTTAGTATATGGGCGATAGCGCCAGCGCGCTCGCAGAGCTTCGCTCATTATGTTGTAAGGGAGGAGAGGGAAAAGGTGTCTAGTTTATCCACTTAATCCTTGTAAGCAGTGTTACAAGCGTTTCAACTATTCATCCAGTTTTAACTACTTTCAACAATTTCAACTGGTACAAATTCAACAAAGCTGCTACTTCTTGGAGCGTGTACAAAACCTTGTTCTCTAGCAAGACGAAACAATTTATTCACTTCAACTCTTGATGCGCTCTGTGCGATCTTCGCTCTTGCTGACTTGTCAGTTCGCACAGTATAGCTTCGTTCCCCCCTAAGTCATTAATAGCTTAAATCGTTACTAATTAATTATTAGTTAAACCGTTGGACGTGAGCCTATTTTGCTCAATATCGAGTCCGTTTTAAATTTATTTTTTAACTATAATAGCCAGTTAAAACTGCTTAAATTTTATACGGGGTAACGGGTATATGATTTAAAGCTAGTTTTTACTATTACTACAAAAGGTTGAATTGTTATTATTTTGAGTGATTTGACATAAAGTTATTTTAGCTAATACTTTTTGTGCTTTTATATTCAATTAATCGACACACCGCGAGCGCGGTGTTTGGTAGATGATTTGTAACATTACCTAAAATACTCATTGTTACGATCGCAGTGCAAACTCGGCAAAGTTATGATTTGTATTACTGATCAATCAAGCCTAAAAATAGGGGGTGAGTAGTACATATATTATGTTGCCCCTGGTTGCACGAACCTTCTATTTACGCCTATCCGGCTTCCTCTGCTTAAACCTCTGCGTTAGAGATCGCAAGTACCAACGGGTTTTGAACACACCCAAGTCTAATTAGCCTTAAATATATTTGATGATGTAATGAACATAGACATTCTTGGGACGGGTTTCCTCACTGATACGCGTCGGTTCTTGCGGCGCACTTGTAAGAGTGTTGGCTCCATCTACAAGCATTGCAGCTTTACTCTCAGTCCCTCCAGTTGTCTCGCTCAGACGTGCATACTCATGTTTATGAATTTGTAGCGCATCTTCCTGTCGCGATCCGACTCCATCGTTTTTTTCTTTCTGACTAGGAGGTGTGCGCTTTGATATGTCTGGATCTTTTGTAGCATCACTATCAACGCCTCTCAGAAATATTCCTCTATAATCTGGTATATTAAATTTGTCATTCTCCCCTCCATAAAGGTATTCAAGGACAGCAAAGAGGTCAGGATATTGAGATACTTCGAGCGATTTTCCATCGCACACCATCTAACCCAGTGCTTCAATATTGGTTGTATAGTCTGAAGGGGCTTCTGAGGGAGATGATGCAATTTTTCCCGCAAAAGCAACAACCGTACCGACAGGTAAAGCAACGGCAGTAGTTATCCCTCTTTTGTTACTCTCAGTAAAAAATATTCTGTAGCTATTAATTTGTAAAGCTTTCCCATTGCAACACTTAAATTATTGAGAATGGCTAAAATCCAGAAAACGCCATGGGAAAGCCTTTTTCTCTGCCCAAGGTAACAAAAGAGGGATTACACCCAGACCAGGAAAGGGCATAGGGGGGATAGGTAAATTGAACATTATTTTTAGGTATTGTTTGAGATTAATCCAGTTTACTTTCAGAATAGTTTCAAGTTTGGCTTTGACTTCTGTGAAGTTGAATGGTTTAACTCCCCACCAACTACAGGAGACGCAGCAACTACAACTCAAACAGCGATCGGTACCATCTTAGCGGCGACCAATGCCAAGCAATCGTTTGGTGTATTTGAGTCGGGCGCTGAGGATAGCGAATCTGCTTATCAGCTAGTCAACAAATTCCGAGATTTAGGTCTAAACCCTGCTTTTCCTGCCATTCTGGTCAAGGAAACACCATACGAAGAAACCTATCATTTATGTGAAGAAGCAGGAACAGACTTGGGGCAGTGGTTGACTCGCGATCGCACCATCAAGCAAATCAAAGCCTTAGATTACGACTTAGAGAAAGCATTGGGAAGACTCAGTAGCGGACTGTATGTTCTCACGACCAAGAAAGGCAATGTCAGCAGTGCCATGTTTGCCTCTTGGGTGGCGCAAGCTAGCTTCAAACCTTTGGGGATAAGCGTTGTCGTAGCGAAAGACCGCGCTATTGAGTAATTGTTGCACGTAGGCGATCGCTTCGTCCTCAACGTCTTGGAAGAAATCATTATTAACTCACATTTTTAGCCAAGTTCTCTGACAGGTTTTTGTAGGGGTACGATAATATCGTGCCCTTAGTCATTGCTGGCTCACGAGTTTTTGAAGCTCAATCACAAAGCTCCTAACTCGGCGGGTTTCGATTTCTACTGCTCTCGCTCCTCTTGGAGCAGCCCCAAAAGTTGAAAGTAGAGTTTCAAGAGGAAAATGAGAAACCCTGCGCTAGGGTTCAGCCAGGTAGCAAAGCCGACGACGGCAAATTCAACGAATTTAAGCCACTTGCGAGTCTTTCTGGTTTTAGGTGTCGAGTTACTAGGTTGAGTCGCTTGCTTGAGTTCTTTAGCAGTCCGAGTTTCGTTGGAAGTTTTCATAGTTGTCATCTCTTCAGTGAACTCCCAACAATCTGTCAAACCTAAGCCTTGTGCCTGGTTCAGCAAATGAACAAGTACGAACCAACTTGCGATCGCGTTGCGTCCAATTTGTGTCCGCGTTTAGGATTGATAAAGGGCTAAAACTCAGGTATGGCAAAACAAACAGGTCGTTCGCTTCAACTATCGGCACAAAGAAGACAGAAGGCGGACATAGCGCTACAAAAATTTGCTAGCAAACGGGATTTTGCAGCTAATCTGGGGATGTCTCCTACGACAGTGACGAATTTCTTTGCAGGTAGACCTGTTAAACGCAGAGAGTTTCATGAGATTTGTAAAAAGCTAAAGCTGGATTGGAAAGAGGTTGCTGATTTACCCGAAATAACTGAATCTGAACCAGCAGAGAAGTTTCAGGACGACAGTTCTGATATCGGTGAATTGGTGCGGGAGGTGCGATCGCGCTGTTGCGATAAAATCCAGCACTTGTACAGCAAAATCCAGTTGTTGAATCGCCAGCAGATTGATGTAGATAAGCTTTATGTAAATGTCTACGTGCTGGAAAAGCTTTCCAGCGAGTCTCATGCGACCATTCCCGATCTGCTGAAAGACTCAAACTTAGGCAATAGCTTTGAACGTTTGGGGTTGGGACGGCGGCAGAAGCAATCGCCCGGATTTGAAGTAGCCGCCCAGTATCCCAAACTGATGATATTGGGTAAACCAGGGTCAGGCAAAAGCACTTTCTTGCGACACCTAGCGGTTACCTGCTGCAAGGGTGAGTTTCAAGCTGACCACATCCCGATTTTAATTGAACTTAGAGACATCAAAGATGCCAGCCGTTTCGACTTAGTTAACAAAATCCATAAAGAGTTTGGATTGGCTAATCAAGCGCAGACAGAACAAATTCTAAATCAGGGTAAAGTCTTGATTTTGCTGGATGGTTTGGATGAAGCACCTGGTCAGTCAAAACAAGATGTTCAAAACCATATTTATGAGTTTTCCCAGGAGTATTACAAAAACCGCTTTATCCTCACCTGTCGGACTCAAACGACCGAGTACACCTTACCTAATTTCGATTACGTTGAGGTTGCTAATTTCAAAACAGAGCAAGTTGAAATATTTGCCCAAAACTGGTTTGCTGCATTAGTTGAAACGCCTGAACAAGGAGCAGATCTTACAGTAAAGTTTCTGGGCAAGCTGAGATTGCCTAAAAACAAACAAACTGCTGAACTGGCTGTTACACCCATTCTACTGAGTTTGACTTGCTTGGTTTTCAACGAGTTGAAAGACTTACCTGCTAAGCGTTCCGATTTATATGAAAAGGGAATCAATCTGCTGTTGAAAAAATGGGATAAAAATAGAGGAGTCAGGCGGGAATTAGGAAGTGAAGCCTACCGAAAGTTATCGGTTGGAGAAAAAAAGAAACTCCTAAGTTATCTGGCTACTCGTAAGTTTGAGCAAGAGCAATATGTATTGTTTGAGCAAGGCGAACTTCAGGGATACATTGCAGAATATCTGGGGATTTCAACCGAAGACAGTGAAGCAGTGCTGGATGCTGTAGCAGCACAGCATGGGTTATTGATTGAACAAGCGGGTGGGATTTGGTCATTTTCTCACCTGACGTTTCAAGAATATTTCACAGCGAAATGGTTTTGTGATCGCGCTGATTGGGCTGGTTTAGCTACACACGTTAGAAAAAACCACTGGCGTGAGGTCTTTTTGTTAGTAGCTGGATTGGAGAATACTGATGACTTGTTACGCTTAATGAAACATCATATTGATGAGCTTGTTGCTACCGATGAGTTGCAGCAGCTCCTGATGTGGGTAAGCGAGAAATCTGATTCAGTTGAGATTCCCTATAAACTAGAAGCTGTTCGAGCTTTTTATCTTGCTTTTACCCTTGACAACCCTAACCCTCTCACCAAAATACTTGACACTTCACTTGCTCATACTTTAGTAAGTGACCTAATTCGGAATGTTGTCGATGACATCAACGCTGAGCGTGCCAGTGCTCTTGCCCTTGATCAGAGCCTTATCTTTGAGCTTAACTTGGCACGTATTCATGCCCTTAGCGGTTCAGGTGCCAGTAAATATACGTTTGAGCCTGAACTCAAGCGAAGGCTTCAAAAACTCAACAAAACGCTCAAAGACCAACTACCTGAACTAATTAAAGACAGAGAAGGATATAAAGCTTGGTGGAAAGCAAGAGGTCAGGCTTGGACTGAGGAATTAAGAGCAGTGATGATTAAGCATCGCAATATCGGTCATGATTGGCAGTTCAGCACTGAGCAAAAAGCAATGCTTCAGCAGTATTACGATGCCAATAAGTTGCTAGCAGATTGCCTGAATAGCAGTTTTGATGTAAGCGCTGATACCAGGAAGGAGATTGAGGAGACGTTATTGTTGCCTTTTGCAGAGATTGAAAAGCGTCAGCAGCAGATAGCAGATGAATAAGCTGTGAATTTGAATAGAAATATTTGAAGAAAGCGCGATTGCCCCCATAATACTCAAATCTCTAGTAAGCTGTTCCACATTTAAGTCGCTTGAAATAGCAATAAGCTCAACAGGGGTAAGTGCCTTATGCCAGTCAAAGGGTTTCTGAAAGCTGAACAGAAAGGAACTTTACAAAAAGCTGTAAAAGAAAGTGATTGTGCATTGGTCAGAGAAAGAGCATTAATGTTGCTATTGATGAACGATGGTAAGACCTATGCCGAAATAAGTGAGTTTTTGGGATGTGGGATGAGGACAGTTGTCCAAGATATAAAGCGTGGAAAAGCTGGGCCATTTGTAGCTTGTATAAACAATTCCTGAATCAAGCTAATTTCAACTACAAATTACCTTTAGAACATATAGAAATTCTAATAGTATTTATCGGCAAACACCGTGGCGATGGCGAAAATATGATGGGAAAAATGGATTATGAGCCAAACCGAAAACCCCCCAATATTACCAAAAAGTGGACATTAATTAACCCTATAAACGTCATAAACAGAAAATTTTACCCAGTTATGTCAATACAATACAGAGCACAAAGAATCAAACTTTCAAGCCATTTTGACAAAAGCTGTTTGTGAGGATTGCTGATTATGCCTTAAAAAACTCACTATTTTTTATGAAAGGGCTAAATAGCAAATTAATTTCAATTTTCAAGTTTTTATTTTGTAATTTTAAAAAAGTGGTGGAAGCAAAATAATCGGAATTAACTTGGAAAATTTATTATAACTTAATACAATATTTTTCCTCTGTTAAAATCAACAAAAATGTTATTATTTATTAGTTGGGAAATACTTCTATTAATAATGCGCCATTTAATATGACAAACCAACCACCTCAACGGAGAGATTACGATGCCATGCTAGGCAAGCAGAATAGCCCGCATGGAGTGTTGGTATCGCAGCTAGATTTGATGATCAGAGCGCGTTACCCACTACTTTATATTGTTGCTGCTGAAGAAGAACCAGTTGAGGAAGTTTTGCAGCGTGTGGCTGAACACTCAACGCCAAAACGTCAATTGTTGATGTGGGATATTGTGCGGGGCTGGAATGATAATGGCGATGGTAAAGGCTCTGTGATGGCAGCCTTAAATCGTATTGCTAAGGCTTCTGATGGAATGATGTTTGTGATGCGAGATTTGCACCCCATCTTAAAAACTCCGCATAGTAAAGAAAATGCGCCTGTAATAAGAGAATTAAAAAATCTCACACGGGAACTCAAACGCTGTCGTAAAACGTTGATTTTAACCAGTCACGCTTTAGAATTGCCAGCCGAATTAGCAGAAGAAGTAACGGTAATTGACTTTCCGCTACCGGATGTACCAGAGATTAACTATTTAATTGAGCAGTTAGTTGTACCAGAGAAGCTTAAGGTAGTTGGATTAGCACGGGAGCAATTGGTAAAAGCTTGTCAGGGTTTGAGTCGAGCTAGAATTCAACGGGTATTAGCATCTGCACTAGCGGCAAAACAGCAGGTGGATGAGTCAGACATTGATAGAGTACTAGCTCAAAAACAACAAGCGATTCGTCAAACGGGAATTTTGGAGTTTTTCACGACGCGGGAATCTCTCAAAAGTGTAGGTGGGTTAGAGAATCTCAAGCGGTGGGTACGGATGCGCTCTGATGGGTTTACTGAGGAAGCAAGAAGCTATGGTATCCCTAACCCCAAGGGTGTGCTCCTGGTGGGGATTCAAGGTACAGGTAAATCTCTTTCAGCGAAGACGATTGCTTCAGAGTGGCGACTACCTCTGCTGCGTTTAGATTCAGGGCGTTTGTTTGGCGGTATTGTTGGGGAAAGTGAAAGCCGAGTGCGCCAAATGATTCAATTGGCTGAAGCAATGGCTCCCTGTGTGTTGTGGATTGATGAGATTGATAAGGCGTTTGGTAATATCTCCAGTGGGGTAGATGGAGATTCGGGAACTTCGCGGCGTGTATTTGGCAGTTTAATTACTTGGATGCAGGAGAAAACCAGCCCTGTTTTTATTGTGGCTACAGCCAATAATGTGCAGATATTACCTGCGGAATTGTTACGCAAGGGGAGATTTGATGAAATATTCTTTTTAAACCTGCCTACTGAAGTAGAGCGTCAGGAAATATTTAAGGTACATTTGCAACGCTTACGCCCTAGTCGTCTGCGAGATTTTGACTTAGCTTTCTTAGCTAAAAGTGCATCAGAATTTAGTGGTGCAGAAATTGAACAGGTGATTATAGATGCTATGCACCGAGCCTTTGGACTCGTAGAAAATGGTCAACGTCGAGACTTTATGACTGAGGATATTTTACATTCAATTAGAGAAACAGTACCACTAGCTGCGATCGCACGTCACCAAATTGAAGAGTTAAAACGGTGGGCAGCACAAGCAGGAGCTAGAACTGCTTCTATTGATAGCCAGCTTGTTGAAGAGTTGAAGCAGTTTACCCAGCAACGCGGTATCAGTCCACTGGAAGTTGATTAAAAGAGGTTTAATATGTCCCACTTTACTACTATCAAAGTGCAGATTAAAAATGGCGAAATTCTCCAAGGAGTTTTGCAAGAATTAGGGCATCAAGTAGAGCAGAATACAACGGTGCGGGGATATCAAGGTAACAAAACTAATGCTGAATATGTCATCCGTCAGAATAATGGTTATGACTTAGGGTTTAGGCGCAATGGTGAAAATTACGAGTTGGTAGCTGACTTTTGGGGAGCAAAGATTAATCAACAGGATTTTGTTAATTCAATACTCCATAAGTATGCTCATAAGACATTAATGACGACAGTGCAAGAACAAGGTTTTAATGTTGAGGAGGAAGAAGTTTTAGAAGATGGAACTGTAAGAGTAGTTGTAGGTAGGTGGGTTTAGAAGCATTCCGTTCTATCCTGTATTACTCGCTAAGAGCCTATCCGAAAAATCAATAATCACAAAAAAAACATCTGCGTTTAGCTGCGGTTAAATTCTCTCTTAACGACTTTTCGGATAGGCTCTAAATGATGTTGCAATTTTCCAATCTTGAGGAAATAGCAGATAACATAGGACAACCTGTCTGAAAGTCACCTAAGCCCCACCCGATTAACGCACCTCCTCGAGGCAGATGTCCCGCAGGGGCATTTAAGGAAAAGGTAACATCGTTCCACCACAGCCAAGAGTCTTTTACATACCATCCTACGCTCTTACCAAAACGACACCAATCGTGCCAATCTGGATTTGAGCTACCTCCAATTCTTTTCCAAATACGCCTTTGTACGCTCAAGCCAAAATTCCCATGGCTGTGTGCTTTCCAGAGTTGATCTATTCTGGATAAGTATTCGCAAGGAAACTCTTTTATATCAGTTACTGTTAAATAACCTATTTGCTGTTTGGAACATATATTCAGCATGAGGGTCGAAGTTTTTTTATCGGCTTCTTCCCACTTTTCTGCTACTAATAAATTTTGCAACTGAATAAACTCAGACTTACATTTTATTTCTGCTTTCTGCCAGGATGATATAATTGCTTGCTGTACCTGATATGGTTCATTCTGCAAAGCAGGAGCCGCTAAATCTAAACCTGCTTGTCCATATTTGACTAGCTCTGAAAGTGCAGCTAACCGCACTTCTGGAAAATTACTTGTCAAGCGTCGCTTAACACCTTCTAGCCCCCCTAAAACCGCATCATTCACAGGGGGTGGAGTTGCCCCACCTAAAACCGCATCATATTCTTGAGGCTGATTAGGATTGTTTGCCATTAGACTTTTATTCCGACTATTTAAGTGTTACCAATTATTTAAGTTTAGCGATCGCACCTTTCTCCACCAACACTCGCCCAGTCAACAAATCTCGCACCGTTGCTAATAATACCCGTTGTTGATTCACTTCAAACTGCACAGAAATTCGGTCTACACCTAACTGTCCAGGCGGATCTAAATGAGCTATACAAACTGCATCATGGTGACTTTCTAAAGAACGAAAATCAGTTTGTTTGTGCAGTTCGCTACTGGTCATTCTGCCATTAATATCATAGTTGACTTCCGCTTTTGATACAGCAGCAATTTCGCCTATATCTAAACGAATTTCTCGCTGTCCCTCTTTAGCTACTTGCAGTGTTAAAGGTTCCGAACGTTGGCAGGGATATTTACAACCTTGGTCAAATAATGAAAAATATGTATGTCGCTTTTCGTAGGGTTCCCAAAGGCGAATTGCATAGCCATGTCGCAGATAATCTTCTATCTCTACTAATAAGCTAGATGCTAACGCTCCATGCGCTACTGCTTCAAATGGTTTACCTAACTTAACGCGAGATCGCCCAAAATAAGAAACAATTAATTGTTGTACGGCGGGAATTAGGCAGCTACCTCCTACCAACAGCACGTATTGAATATCTGCTTTGTTGATTCCTTTAGTAATTGCGATCGCCAGTACTTCATCTAAAGATTGTCTGACTTGTTCTAATAGTTGACGCGATTCTAATATTTCGGCAAATTCATCTCGATTTAATTTTAAATCGTGGGCAATAAAATTTTCATCATCAAACCAACTTTCCGTAGCTTCATTATTATAAGATAAATTAATTTTTAAACGTTCTGCTAACTCTAATAAATTCAGCCAGCCGATCTCTTTAACTGCATTCCGTGAAGAATTAATTCGTTGTAAATAATCCTCAACAATCCAAGCATCAATATCTACACCGCCAATATAATCATCAGATTTAGCTAAGACTTCTGCTCGTAATACTTGCTGTCCACCGCTAGCTGCTATGGTACGCACTAAACTTAGATCTAAAGTACCGCCGCCAAAATCAATTACTAAAACTAATGATCCTGGTTGTTGAATTGCATAACCAAGTGCTGCTGCTGTGGATTCATCAATTAACTGGACTTGGGGGACATTTAGACGTTCTGCAAAGTCCCGAAACCAATCTAGGTATAGCTCAAACGCACCCACAGGAACTGTAAAGATTAGCCGAGTGGGTTCAATTCCCTGTTGTAATAACTGCTGCCAAACGTGCTTGAGAAACAGTTCTGAGACAACTTCGGCACTATAGTTTATCCCTTCTATCTGACGCGCCGGAGGCTGATATTTTGCTACTAAGTCGCGTTTAAAGGCTTGAAAGTATTGTTGTGGTTGGGAGAATCCTAGTCGGCGCGATCGCACAATTTCTCCAAATAATAAACTATTCTGCCCTTGTACAAAAGCTAAGGTTGGCACAACATTTACTTGGGTTCCTTCAAACCGTCGCGTGATGCCATCAAATTTTAAAGTGCGGGGAGTTTTTGTAACTGGATCTAATGTACAGACAACCGTGTTACTGGTGCCGAAATCAATGGCAACAGATGTCAAGATGCACCTCCTGGTAGTGTACGGCTGACTTTAGCGGGGACTAAAATGCGCTCTTTAATGCGATAGCCAACAAAGCGCACATAAACTAATTCACCTGGTTGAATATCAGTGTTATCCGGTTGATGGAGTTGGGGATTATACTCTACTTGTTCCCAAGCTTGACCAATTAATTCGTAACCCCAAGTTGAGAGTAAATTATCTAGTGGTGTTAATAAGGAAATTATGTTTTTAGCAGGTAGTTCTGGTTTCACCTGCACCATCGGTCGTAAGCTGGGATAGTTGGTTAGGAGTGTTTGTATTTGTTTAAATGTTGACTCTTTAAATTCTGTTGTTAGTTCAACATTTTGCTGCTGTAATTGTTCGCGTAAGCGTAGGCATTCTTGACGCAGTTCTTCTATTTCTGGCTGGTTAGATGCGTTAGCATTTATTATAGGTATTACTGCTGGATCATCAGGTTGCTCGTTTGAATAATTAATTAGGATTAGGAAAATTGAGCTTAAACCTAGAAGGCTAAAGACCCAGAGCAGCCAGTGACTAAAGGTATGAAACATTCACAATCTCTACATTTGATTTAAGGATTGAGTTTCGCTGGTTGTGAGATTTTCGGAATCTTCGTAATACTCTGGTAACAATTCTTGAGAGGATACTTCTCCCAATGCTTTTTCAATTGTTTCAGTGGTTTGAGTACAATTTGAGCCAGTGGCATCGATAACTTTTTCCGTAATTTTGCCGTCTTTGCTAATGCGGTATTCAACTTTTTGATATTCAGCCATTTGTATTCTCTAGTATTTGTCGAAACTGCTTGTTGAAACTGGGTAAATTGATCAGACGATTATTACAGTATTAATACCACTTGGTATTATGTCTTACTTGAACTAATTCCCCACACCTTGATGGTAGTGTCATTACTGCCACTGACAATTGTTTGACTATCTGGACTGATGGCTACAGAATTA
>JAESGO010000117.1_pt1 | contig 25134 bp, 29 predicted proteins | sample 9269701 | NCBI WGS metagenome assembly JAESGO01 (sample SAMN15720690, study PRJNA650881) | algae metagenome | isolation source: Hormoscilla sp. CMT-3BRIN-NPC48 and co-occurring heterotrophs from... | place: USA: Clark Mountains Wilderness, California | collected 2010-04-18 | reverse complement strand
ATGAGAGCATCTGAAGACTTTGGCGTTTTCGGAGCGTGCGCCTCATCGGCAATGTTCTTTCTGGGCGCCGGTGAGGACCATCCAAGCTTGCACAATCCCGACTACGATTTTCCCGACGATCTGATCCGTATTGGAGCAAAAGTGTTTATGCGGGTAGCTCGTAACCTCCTCGATTCCGATGGCCGGAAAGGAGCGGCAGGATGATCTGCCCTCAAGCTGTTCGGCAAATCCAGGTTTGCTAGTGTTCGGTTTTTATCCGACCGTGGCCATTAACTCGTAAAGCCGTAGCTGTACTTCCACCGGTTACTGGCTTCCCCGCATTGAGCCAACCGTCCGCTCTTAGGCGTTCCCGAAGGTCAGTCAACGGCCGAAATGGGGCGTATCGATGCTTGGCGCCCGCAATTCGGTCCTTATGAACGCATCGAAGTTACCAAAACCGTCAATGGCGATCGTCGCGAACGGGACTATCCGAGAGCGTGCCGGGTCAAGTCGATATGGGCGGCGTAGACGTGGGGATGATCAATGGCTCGGCAACCAAGGATGACGATCGCCGTATTGCGGTCTAGATTGCTTGTCCATGAACTGCCGAGGCCTCCTGCCCACCCGACTTCACCCGTCCTAAGAGCCAGGTGTTGTTGATCGCGTCTGCGCCAGCTGATCGCTATGCAAACAGCGACCGCGCACCTGGGGAAGGCACCACAGGCAGGCAATCCTGCTCGGCCTGCCGAAAGCAGAGGAATATATGCAAAAGCTGATTGTCTTCGCGACCGCTTCGATATTGTTCACGGGAGCCACCATGGCGCAAGAAACGATCCTGATCTCATCACCGTGGGGCAATCTGACGGCGCAACTTGCCGACAATGCCTCGACCCAGGCGCTGCTGGAGATGCTGCCGCTTACGATCAACATGCAAGACCATTTGCGCCAGGAGAAAACAGGAGAGCTTCCGGCGTCTTTGCCAGAAGGGAAGCGGCAACTAGACTTCGAAAATGGAACGCTTGGTCTCTGGGGGCCGGATGATTTCGTCATCTACTATCAGAACGGAAGTGTCCCGGCACCGGGTATCGTCGTTCTCGGCCGGATCCAGGGAGACGCTTCCATCTTGGACCGCGATGGCCCAATCACGGTCGAGCTTGACCGATCAGAGTAACCCGCGTCTCTTCTCGAAGATCTAGGATCCTGACCTTGGGGACCGTTGCCAACCCCATCTCAGTCGTTCCGGACATGCAGTGCTAAGCTTGGAAGCAGTCGGAAGTGCGACAGCCGGCCGTGTTCAAAAACTCAATGATGGATGGGTAAAATCGGGTCGCCCGCACTCTTGGAAGACCTTAGCTCCTCGGCTTCCTCAAGCACTGGAGTTAGCCGATGAGACTGTTGGATGGAAAAGTAGCTATTATCACAGGCGCAGGCGCGGGCATCGGAAAGGCAGCTGCCAAACTATTTGCCACAAACGGAGCGTCTGTGGTGCTCGTTGCGCGTCGCCGGGATGTGCTCGACCTAGCGGTCGCCGAAATCCTTGAGAGTGGCGGCGAGGCACTTGCCATAGCCGGAGACGTATCAGACGAGAGTACCCATGAAGAGGCAGTCGCTGCTGCCCGCGCACAGTTTGGTGGGCTGCACATTGCCTTCAATAATGCAGGTCTGGTGGGAACCATGAAGCCGCTGGCTGAGATAAATCCAGCGCAATGGTCAGAGGTCCTGACCACGAACCTGACTGCAGCCTTTCTCGGTGCTCGAGAGCAGATACCTGCAATGCTGGAGACTGGAGGAGGGTCGCTAATCTTTACGAGTAGCTTCGTTGGAAGCAGTGTGGGTTTGCCGGGCATGGGTGCATATGCGGCTGCAAAGTCGGGCCTGATGGGCCTGGTTCGTAGCATCACCGCAGACTACGGCTCCTCAGGAATTCGCGCGAATGCTCTCCTCCCCGGCGGCACTGCGACTGACATGGCGGGTGATGCAGCCCAGCGTGAATGGGCGGCGGGACTCCATGCGATGAAGAGGATTGCTGAACCCGAAGAGATTGCACAGGCGGCGCTGTTCCTCGCCAGTTCAATGTCGAGCTTCGTTGCAGGCTCCGCGCTCTGGGCTGATGGAGGCAACGCCGCAGTCAAACTGTAACCAATAATCCAAACCGGCAGCTTCCAGTTAGGCGACTGGAGCTGCCGGACTGCTCGCGCTGCAGTCAGTCTTCGGTTCCAGCTCGGTCATGCAGAGCAGGCCTAAAAATTCAAAAAAGGACTGCTCTGGTCCAAGATTGAATTGGTGATGCCCCGTGACCTCAGGAACCGACCGCCTTTCGGCTATTTGCGCTACCCCGGAAGGTCTCCGAAAGCCGGCATTGGCTAATCGTGCTCTCGACACAACCCTCCGACCATCGGATGCGGCGTGGGATCGACAAGTGCTCGAAAGGTCGCCTGGACGTCGGGCGATCCATGATCCGCTGCGTTTGAGATGTCGCTCGGTAGCGGAGCATGAATTTCAACGATCAAGTGACTTCATTCCATTATTCATCGGCCTTTGAGGCAATGTTCAGTTAAGGGGGATTGCCTTTTAACTGTTTATCTCACGCTTTCAGCTGTTGCTGAAGGCGCGAAGCGTCGTTCGGACATGCTTCACGAATGTCGCCGGGTTCTCCATTGCGGCGAAGTGCCCACCGCGCTCGGCTTCGCCGAACCAGCGCAGGTCTGCAAAGCGACGCTCGGCCCAACGCCGCGACAGGCGGACCTGCTCGCCAGGAAACATGCTGACGCCAGCCGGTAGCGGGATCGGATTGTGGGGCATCCCGCGCGCCATTTCCTGCGCGGCTTCCCAATAAAATCGCGCGGCGCTCGGCCCGGCATTAGGTAGCCAGTAAAGCATTACATCATCGATTATGTGGTCGAGTGGGATCACTCGCTCGGGCTTTCCTCCACTGTCGGAAACGTCCTGGAACAGTGCGTAAATCCAACTCGCCAACCCGACAGGTGAATCCGCCAGCCCGAAGGCTATCGACTGTGGCCGGGTACACTGGAGCTTCATATAGGCCGAGTATTCTCTGTCGTAGCGGGCGGCATCGTGGAGCATTTGCTGCTCGTCCGGCGTGGCATCAGCGATCTCTTGTGGTGTGGGCTGAAACATCACCATGTTGAGGTGGATGCCGACAAGGCCAGGCGCCCGCATGTGCGCCAGCGTGCTCGTCACCACGGCGCCCCAGTCGCCTCCCTGAGCCATCCAGCGTTCACCATAGCCAAGCCGATGCATCAACTGCGCCCACGCCATGGCGGTGCGGCCAACGCCCCAGCCGGACGTGGCCGGCTTGTCGGAAAAGCCAAAGCCCGGGAGCGCCGGGATGACCAGGTGGAAGGCGTCCGCCGGGTCACCGCCATGCGCCGCCGGATTGCTGAGCGGGCCCACCACGTCGCGGAACTCCAGGATCGAGCCCGGCCAGCCGTGGGTCAGCAGCAATGGCATTGCGTTCGGCTCAGGCGAGCGGATATGCAGGAAGTGGATGCCCAGTCCGTCGATCACGATCCGGCTGCTGTTCCAGCCGTTGAGCATCGCTTCGGTCGCCCGCCAGTCATAGCCGCCCTGCCAGCGCTCAACCAAGCTGCTCAGCGCTTCCCTGGTCGGACCCTGGCTGCCGTCGACGGTTGGGCCCGCATCGGGCCAGCGAACCCGCATCAATCGAGTGGCAAGATCGTGCAGGTCGCCGTCCGGCACATGGATAGGAAATGGTGTGGCCGCGTCAAAGGCGGCCGAAGTGGTGTCAGAACTCATCGCAATTCCCTTGGTTTGTTCGATAAGCTAAGGATAGCCGTTGCACGCGCATGGGATTAGGCCAATTAGGTGGGACACATGTTGCAGACACTGGAACGAGGATGGATTTAGACGACCTGCGCGCCTTCGTGCGCATCACCGACCTCATGAGCGTATCAGCGGCGGCCCGCGCGCTGGACGTACCGAAGTCCGGCGTCAGCCGTGCGCTGGCCCGCCTAGAGCGGCAGGTCGGTGCCGTGTTGGTGGACCGCTCGACGCGGCACATGAGGTTGACCGATGCTGGCACTTTGTTCCGTCCGCACGCCCTTCGTATCCTCGCGGACGTGGATGAGGCCGGCGCGGCACTCGATGGGCTCGCAGCAGTGCCAAGTGGCACCCTGGCGGTAAGCCTGCCGTTCACCGTTGCGGCGGCAATAGTAGCGCCAATGCTGCCCGGTTTCGCCGCCGCTTTCCCGCAGGTGCGGGTGATCCTTGCAGTTGAGAACCGCGTCATCGACATGCCGGCTGAAGCAGTGGACCTGGTGATCCGGGTCGGTGCGTTGCCTGACAGCGATCTTGTTGCGAGGCGCTTATTGACCTCGCAGACGTGGCTTTGTGCAAGTCCCGCCTATCTTTCGGTCCGAAGCACACCGTGCCAGGTCGCCGATCTCAAGGAGCACGCGTTGCTTAGCTATGCGGATAGGCCCACTACGTACACCGATGGTTCGCCAGGACATGCGGGCGTCGCCGCGTTTGCGCCCGGCACCGTCGTTTCCGACGCTGCCGCTATGCTGCCGGCTGTACTAGGCGGCCTTGGCATTGCCCACCTCCCGGATTTTCTTGCCAAGCCTTATGTTGCTGATGGGCGGCTGATCCGGCTCTGGCCAAATAGCGCCGGCAATGAGGTCGCCATTCACGCGCTCTATCCCAGTCACCGGGCCCTGTCGGCCAAAGTCCGCGTATTTATTGACGCCCTTGTCGAGGTAATGGGGTCATCCTGAACGACAGACCTCTCATATTCCTGCGCCAATGGCTGGCTTTATTCTAAGCTATCCTGTTGAATAACCAGCATCGCATATAAAGATAGCCGATCCTTCAGCTGCCCATGGCAGTTTAGCTATCGTCAATTTTTGAAAGCGGAATGTCAGCTTTCCACACCATCAACGCCGGTTCGTCAAAGGCTTAGGGCAGGGTAGGGGCGTTGCTGAACTGGAAGCCTTTAATCACCCTTGGACATCGATGATCGCTCAGCAACCCGGCGGAAAGGAGCTGACAGCGGTTCATTGATTGTCAGAATACAGGCACGATAAAGCGGATTTGCAGCCGCGGTTCGGCCGCAAGCAGCTTTCGGCCAAGATCGCACACGGGCGAGTGTTCTCTCGCAGGTAGACTCTCCGGCGTTGTGATCCAAGGATCTGTGGACGCGATTACAAACGTGGGATACACAACAAGCTACAGGCTTGCTTTCCCACATAACAAATTCAACGGCTTAGTAGTGGCGGGACTTTGTAAGGGCGGATCCTAGCACCCCAGCCAGATTTCCATTCCACTATGTTTTACTTAGGTCTGCGAGGGTCCGCTCCTCTCAGCTGGGTATGTTGGGATGTGGATTGGCAGTGACTGGCAAAGGCAGGTGAGGCCTTTCCCGACCTCCTTTATGCTTCTGGACGACGGTGATCGAACACTGCCTCTTACCGGCAATCTGCTCAAGCAGGTTGCAAAAGACGGAGGCGACCGGCGTGACTCTCACGAGGATGGCCAGCGACGCCTTGAGGGCAGTGTTCTCCCTCATGGTAGGGCTGGAGACCAAACGCGAGATGGTTGTTGAACTACTGTCCATATGGTCGCGCCGCTTCTGCAGGGCAGTGCTGCCCTCGGCAGCATGATCGGGCCTGCCCTAATCTCCCTCACCTTCAACATAGGCGATGCCAACCTTCTTCCGGACCGGCCATTGCCGGGCCAGTCCAGCTGAAGCGGCATTCCCTAGATGAAAGCGGTGGAAGGACCTTGAACGAGGATCAATGGTGAATGATTCCATGACATTGTACTTGCGGAGATTGTCTCGAGCTCCTGTTTGGCTGAACATGCCTTCGACGGTTAGCTGAAGCGGTACCTGTAATCACCCTGTTCAACGTCTCTGGTTCTCGACCTTTTCCGCCTGTGAGCAGCGAAAAGAATGAGGAAAACATCAAGATTGAACCGACAGGGAACAGTTAGCAAGGTAGCGTCCGAATGCCGCACTCAGGCCTCACAGTGCTTGGCCCGTTCAGAACGTCAGCGGATGGATCGATGCGATACCAATTGGAAAAGCTTAGTCAATCAACCGGCCTGGTCCCGGAAACGGAAGTTTCCTTGGCGGCGCTGATCAAGCAGGTCAGCTCATTGCCAACAGGCGTACGGCCGCGTGGTTTATCACGTCCGGCAGCCGCAGCCTATATCGGGGTCAGCCAAAGCCTCTTCGATGAGATGATTCGTGATGGGCGAATGCCGAAGCCCAAACTTGCTAACACCCGCACCATCTGGGATATTGTGGAGCTGGACGCCGCGTTTGATGCGCTGCCCACAAGAGGCGTGGATAACCCTTGGGACGCCTCTTATGGCTAAATTCCGCATGGCCGATGGAGGGGAGCTTTCGCTTAAACACACCATCGTCGATATAGATCGGCACGGCAACCAGCGGGTTTACTTTCGCAAGGCAGGAGCAGCAAAGGTCAGGTTACTGGAAAAACCCGGAAGCGAGGCCTTCCTCGAAGAGTATCGTCGCGCGGCGATGGGAGGTCTATGTCGCACTGATGCCGGGGCCGCCCGCCCGGCTGGGGGAAGCTTGGCCTGGCTGATCCTGCGTTATTTTCAATCTGCGGAGTTCAAGCGCCTTCATCGCACTACACAGCGCGTTCGCCGATTAATCCTTGGTCACATTGCACATGCCGACGGTGAAAAGCCTTATCACTTGCTTCACACCAGACATGTCCGGCGAATGCGGGATCTTAGGTCGGACAAGCCCGAGGCTGCTAATAGTTATCTCAAGGCCCTGCGTGCTGTTTTCAAATGGGCAACTTCGCCCGGAGTCGATCTGGCCACTGAGAACCCAGTGGAAAAAGTCGCCTATTTCGCTCCTAAAACGAGTGGGTATCATTCGTGGACCGAAGCTGAAATAGCTCGGTTCGAGGCCACGCATCCAATTGGCACCAAGGCGCGTCTGGCGCTCGCCCTGCTACTCTATACCGGCCAGCGTCGAAGCGATGTAGTGCTCTTAGGGCCATGTCACAGCCATGAGGGATGGTTCCACTTCACCCAACACAAAAATAAGGATCGAAAACCGATCTATTTGGAGATTGCTGTTCAGCCAGCACTTCAGTCAATACTGGACACCACTGAATTGGGCCAGTCGACCTATTTAGTGAATGCTCGAGCGACACCGTTCACCGTAGCAAGCTTTGGAAACTGGTTTCGGGTGCAATGCGATCTGGCAGGACTGAAACATTGCTCATCTCATGGACTGCGCAAGGCGGCCGCTCGGCGACTTGCCGAGAATTACCGCACGGGACATCAGATCATGGCTGTCACCGGACATCAAACATTGAAGGAAGTTGACCGCTACACTCGGGCAGTCAACCAACGGAGGCTTGCGGCACAAGCTTTCCAAACTGGCAACGCGTAAAGTGTATGACTACACCGACTTCATTTCCCCGACCAGGGATCCTTGTGGTTGCCAAAGTATCGGCTGACGAAGTCACCTATTTTGCTCCGTCAAACAGGTCTGGACCTTTCGCGCGATGAGGGAACCGGGCCAGAAGCAGCACAGATCAGTCGCAGGTGATTTCTTGATTTTGCAAGCGCAAGCGCAACTCAGGCAATCCCACTTCTCAGCGCTGGCCGGAAGACCCTTTTCCGGCTTGCGGACTGAAATTCCATCACCTATAAGGCCGTTGGTTCGAAGCAAGGCGCATCTTCCTTCAGACGCCCGGGTAGCTCAGTTGGTAGAGCAGCGGATTGAAAATCCGCGTGTCACTGGTTCGATTCCGGTCCCGGGCACCATTACTCCATCCGCACATGTTCGCAGTTGTTAAAAAAACCCCAAGCGCCGTGCGGGTTTGCGAGTTTTCCACATGCGTGTCTGTTCGCCGTTGTTCGCCCCTGACGCGTGCAATTGTTGGTAGTTGTGCTGGTACGCCTTCGACGTCATCGCTTGCATACCAACAAGCGGAGAACAGGCATGCCGATTACAGACCGCCAGGCCAAGACGGCCAAGGCTGAGGCCAAACCAATCAAGCTTAGCGACGGCCAGGGTCTACAGCTTTGGATAATGCCGACCGGCTCCAAGCTATGGCGCCTTGCCTATCGCCATTGCGGGCAGCAGAAGACTCTCGCCCTAGGCAAATACCCGGACGTGTCCATAGCGGACGCCAGGGCTAGGCGCGATGAACAGCGCAAAATACTTGCCACCGGCGTCGACCCGTCATTGATCCGCAAGGTGTCCAAAGACAACAGCTTCAACGTCATCGCCGACGAATGGCTGGTCCGCCAAAAAGCAGAGGGCAGGGCAAGCGCTACCCTTGAGAAGAATGCGTGGCTGCTGGGTTTCGCCCGTCCAGCAATCGGCGGTCGCCCTATAGCGGATATCACAGCAGCGGAAGTGCTCGCAGTGCTGAGGCTGTTTGAGGATCGGAACAAACTTGAAAGCGGACGCCGAGCCCGTGCAATCATGGGCGCGGTCTTCCGGTTTGCGATATCTACAGCCCGAGCAACTAACGACCCGACGGTGGCTCTTAGCCGCGCAATCAAGCCGCCACAGGTGAAGCACCGATCCAGCATCGTGGATGCTATGCAGTTCGGCGAGTTGCTTAGAGCCGTTGAGGGCTTTCAAGGGCAACCAACCACCACTGCAGCCCTAACGCTGTGTGCGCTGCTGGTGCCACGCCCTGGCGAGCTTCGCCTTTCAGAATGGTGCGAGTTCGATTTGGACAATGCGGTATGGACTGTGCCGGCCGGAAGGATGAAGATGCGGCGCCCTCATCAGGCACCACTTTCCACGCAGGCCGTTGCCGTCCTCAAGGACCTTCAAGCCATCACCGGGCGAGGGCGTCTGCTGTTTCCCTCGCTACGTTCTAGAGAGCGGGCCATGAGCGAGAACACGCTAAATGCTGCCTTGCGCCGGCTCGGGTTTGCACAGGATGAAATGACTGCCCACGGGTTCCGGGCGTCGTTCTCTACGCTCGCCAATGAGAGCGGCCAATGGAACGCTGATGCAATTGAGCGCCACCTTGCCCACGTGGACGAAAATGAGGTCCGTCGCGCTTACAACCATGGCGCCTATTGGGATGAGCGGGTCAAGCTTTCTCAGTGGTGGGCGGACAGCATCGACAAAATGCGCGATGGTGGCAAGGTGCTGCGCTTCGAGGTGACAGCCGCCGCATAGAAGTGAGACGTTGATGACCGAGTTCGAAATATTCACACCAATTTTAGAGGTGTCCGGGCCGACCTGGTCTGATTATCTTGCATTTATATCTGGGATCGGCGGCGCGCTGCTCGGTGCTGGAATAGGTGCCTGTGTCTCGTTCTTGACGGCGCGACAGGCGTCTAAGGAGACCACTCGCCGTGACGTTGAGGCTCGTAAGGCAGAGCAGGCAGCAAGCGCCTTAAGGCTGGTCGTTAATGTGCAGATGATGCATGCCGACCTAACTTCGACTTTGAGAGCAATCAACGAGTGCATTGCTGACTCAGCTAGGGAAGGTTTGACCGCCGAGAACTCGCGCCTCTGGCAGCGCGTCCCACCAATAGCCGTGCTGCCTCACGACATTGCATTGAGTGCAGTAGAGATAGCGCCGTATATCGCAGCCAAGGCACCAGAGGTCGCAAACGGCTATATGCAATTGGTGGCGAGCCACAAGTCAGACTTCCATGCTCTTGCACTGTTCAATCAGCTCAGAACTGCCATCATGGACGACCTGCACTCAGTGCAGCAGGTCAGCGGCAACGTCTTCGGTTCCGTGCTAACCGTGGAAGATTTGGGCGGGCTCAAGCCGAAGTGGATACCAATAGAAAATCTCATCACTGCCATTGTTCCCGACTTAGAAGAACACATCGAGTTAGCTAGCAAGGTTGTCTCGCTCGCGGGTCCGGCGATGCGAAAGCATCTGGGCGATGACACATTCCCAATAGTCAAATTCAACTCACCGACATATCCCTAGCTGCGAAAGCGAGGCACTGAGAGTAAGGGCATGCAGTCAGAACAGAATCTCAAGCTAGCGGCGCATGACAGGTTCGCCGTTGCCCGAGCAGCAGCGATCAATGACTTCGCCACACTCGAGTACCATCTAGGACTTCTTTTTTCAGATCTTTCCGGAATGGAGGTCTCGAACGCGTTCGCTATCTTTGCCGCAATCCAGAGTACCCGAGATAAAGCGGGCGCTACAGCGCGTTTGCTAACGCTTGCGCATGGGGACAGATACAAGGTCTTTTTTCAAGATTGGACGTCGAAGCTAAACGGCGTGAACAACACCCGGAACAAGGTAGTTCATTGGATTCAGGTCGGCAGCACTACGGGCGGACAAGAGTTCCGGGCAGACAGAGACGTATTTCTGTTGCAGCATCCCGACCCCTTTCCCGGTGGAAAGCTCTATCTCCATGAAGTCGTACAGTTCCGGAAAATAACCTACTTCCATGCTCAACTTGTGTTCGCTTTTCGATTTCACCTAAAGCTTCAACCCTCGGGTGAGCATCCCGTGGCGCCTGGCAAGACCCCATGGGAGGAGGTTTTTGGCCAAGCAATCACAATGCCACCTTACCCTGCTCACCCTTTGGCCGAGCACTACGCAAATCATGCAACAGAGTAGGAAAGCCGCTGCCGCATCAATACGTCGAACCCTAGGGCGTTCGCCAGCGCTACGAAGCTGCTCAACCTTGGCGACTGCTTGCCTAGCGCCACTGCCGACCAGCAAGCCGCAGACACGCCGGACTTGGCCGCCAGTGCAGGAAGGGTCAGGACGAGCTTGCGGCGCCGAGCATCGAAACGGCCGCTCACCAGCGCCGGTACATCCTGCACTACGATCTCGGCACCGTTTACGCGCACGATAATGTCAAAGCCGAGCGCTTGTGCAACGCAGAGCAGCAAGGCGATGCTTGGTTCGCGCGCCCCGGATCTCCACCCGTGCCATGACGATCTAGAAACACCGGCCCTTTCCTCTAAGGCGTCAAATATTACCTTCTGGCGAAGCCGGGCGGCGTTGAGCACCGCCATGACCGTGCGGGCGCCATTTCGGGCGATTGGCAGCGGCGCCAGGTGACTGCCTATCGGTACGGGCAGGCTATTCATAATGCGGATATCCGTGCGGAAGCGGTGCGCAGGCGATGCAGACAAACGGCATAGCTAATTCGTTGATCGTATTTGCCAAACCTAGATATAGTATATGCGTGACGCATAGTATTCGTGACATCGCATTTGCCCTGTCGCTAGGGCTTTCATGGGATGCCACGCTCCCCGCATGGGTGGGGCTATTACCAAGGACCCGTGAATGGGCGTGCCCGCCCTACATGGGGACGCAGGGCGGGCACAAGCCGGGGCAGGTCCGGCTATTCGGAAGGCTTGTTGCTGACGGCCTTGCGCCAAAGCTTGCGCTTGTCCTGCTCGGGAGGTTTGGCAGCAGGTGCAACTGGCGCTGCTTGTTGCGCAGATAAGAGATACCTGCGGGCGTACTCAGTCGGGTCCTCGCGCATTAGTCGGTTGCGCGCTACCTGCGGCTCGTAAAGCCGCTCAAATTCCCGAGGGTTTTCTAGATACAATTGCTTGTACTCGCGCCTCGCGCGCGCCGCTAACCACGTCTCTTTCTGGTGGTCAGTCAACTTCGCCCACATGGCCTTATGTGCATCGGACCAATGCCCTTCTGGAAGATCCACCATGTCCCTTACCTCAGCGCCGCAGCGCGTTCGCCCAGAGCTTGAGAATGCTGACCGGCGGCTTGTAGCCAGAGGCCACAAGGTCCCGTCCACGCCGCAATTCACGCTGGCGCCCTTCGTCTAGCTCGGCTTCGGTGGGCGTTGGGGAGTTCGTCATAGTCTATCCTTTCAGGGCGAGTGCCGGCAGAACGCGGCCGCTATGCGGTTGCGCTCTCCTTAGCCGTCAGCAGCATTTCAGGGCGTGTGCAGATAAACAGCGGGTAGCTGTAAACCTCGGGGCGAATCCACGAGTCGCGGGCCGTGTCGCGAATGAGCATCGCGTAAACCTCACGCCCTTGCGTATTCGCGAACTCGAAGGACTCGCCAGGGGCAAAGGCCGCTCGGAACACGCCAGGTGCGTTGACGGGGAAGAACTTGCACCGCTGGTCGGGGATGCCAAGGGAAGCCAGGCCGGTGGCGCTGCCTTCGGCTGCAGCAGCGTTGAAGGCGTCGGCGCCACGATAATTGTAGAAGCGGATGCCTCCGCAATCGAAGTAGGCATATGCGCCCGGCGCAAAGCTCTGTTCGCCGGCGCCGAAAGCCTGGTTTAGCGATTGCGCCTGTACCGAGTTCAGGAAGACTTCGCGTACTGAAGCATGTCCGGTGAGCTTGTCGAAGAAGGAATTGCCGGCAAGGCCGACGATGCCTGTCCGAGACTGCCAAGAACCATTAGCTTTTGACTGCATGGTGCGCAGCACTTGCCGACACTTCAACTCAACGTTGGTGGTGGCGACGTCCAGTTCGAAGTTGATTTCTTCCGGCTCGGGGATGCCCCAGGCCGAGAACCAGTCGATGATGAGCGATCCATCGGCATCAAGCACTTTGCCTTGCACGGCGCCAAGCTTCTGGAACTCCCAAGTGAGTTCGACTTCACGCATAAGGCCGGTCATCTCCCGCCCGACAACCTGTATAACGGTTTCAAGCTCAGACTCTTTGCCGAAAGCGCGAACGTCCTGCACTGAGTCGGACAGCAGGGTGTGGCCCTTGGCAATACGGACGGTGTTGAACACGCGCAGGTTGCGACCATCGCTTCTGCCTTCCGGCAGCGGTGCGCCACGGGGCGTGGTGGGGATAAGCTCGAGTGAGTTGCCGCGCTTCTCAATCGAGACCTTGGTAGTTGTTACCGGGACGGGCTCAAAAAGATTGAGCGAGCCGATAAGGTCCGGCTTGAAGTCATAGTCTTCAAGCGCTTCCGTCATAGAAACGGCAGTGAAAGCATCGTCGTCAAAGATGTTCATGTGCATAGGATTTACCCCTTAAAGGTCTTTGGCCAACACGTGGCGCGGATCTGCGTATGGGTCTCGGTCGATGGTGCTGCCGGTATCCTCGGCGCCCCTGATGATGAGTTCGATAGTCGCGCCAATCGTGTCGGTCTCGGCGTCGATCCGGTTGTATTCGCGCTGGCGTTCTTCGAAGCTGATAGGCTCCAGATGAGCGGATTTCACTGCCTCACCCACAAGGGCCTCGCGAACCTGCTGACCGAAGCCAAGCAGTGTAAGGGCGCCAATGGGGTGGTGGGCGAACGCGGCTTTCATCGTGAAAGCTGACGAGTCCGCCGTGACCGGCGCCCCTAGTGCGCTAAAGGTCACCCAATCGCGTGCTCGCAATTCCTCGCCGGCAATGAAGTCTTCTACTCGGGCGCCGATCTCGTCTTTGACCATCGGGCGCTTGGCGAGCATCGCGCGAGCCGTTGCAAGGTCGCGCAGTTGACTCCGCAGCGTTTCAATATCCTGGCGGGCATCTGCAATGCCATGGCGAGTGCTCTTGGTCATCTTAGGCCTCGCAATCTTTTGGGATAGGCAGTTTGTACTGCCGGCAGTAATCGAGGCAGCGGCCCGCAAGAATGCCCGCAGCCTTTGCCCGGTCTGCGGCCGCATCGCGCTCGGCAACGAGGAATTTGTGCGACTCTCTAGCCTGCGACAATGCCAAGCCGGTACGCTGTTTCACGCTGGTGCGGGTCTCTGCTGGCTTTTCTTTGGTCTTCGCGGCCGGGTCGACAGGCGCGAAGTGACCAAAGTGCGAAGTCTCGCCGTCCGCTTTTTCTGCCCGCTGCAGTTCAAGCCGCGAGCTAGCGACTCGCTCATCCAAATTGTGGAGTTCGGCGGTAGCCCGACGGTGGTCAGCTACGACTTTGCGCAGGCGGTTAGGGTCAATTTGTGGGGCCTTGTTCATGCCCACGAGTATGTCCGCCAGAGTGGGCAGAGTGTCGAAAATCTCTGCCCACTCAGAACAAGGCTCGGAGCGCCCGTTCGCTTAGGGGCTCGCCATCATTCAAGTGGATGATGCGAGCGAGGCTCATCTCAGGTTCTTGGGTGAACGTCTTGCTGGAGTGTTTCATGGCAACAAGCGCTATTCTCATCTTGGCAGCGGCGCCGCGAGCAGAAGTCATGTCGCCATAATGCACAGCGCGAAGCCAACGGATGCGCTTGTCTCGCTCGGTGATGCGCTCGGCACGTGTAAGGTCTTCGTTGATCTGCTTTTCGAGCCGCGCCAGGACACGAGCGGCGCCAGGCGTCACATGTTCGGCGTATCGCCGAAGCACGTATTGAACTTCGTTGAGATCCGCTTGAGTGGGTGGCGGGGGTACAGGTTCAACCGCACTCATTTTCTACACGTTGCCCCGGCTTAGCATCCGCACCGCAGTACCGCGCCGTACTATAGAGAGTACGGCGGCGGAACTTCGGCCTCGGCGGATTTTCGCACTTCCGAGGTCTTCCGCAGTAGGTTTTCGAACCTCGGAGGAAGTCACGGGGTCACCCATTCGCCAACATCAACTACGGGGCTTGGCCTTCCATTTCGAGCATCGTGAAGCTCGCTTGTCACCAGGGCACCCGAAGCCATCCACGCCTTGAGCGCTGCTTTCAGTTTTGCCTTGCCGGCAGATGAAGCGGCGTCAATGGAAAGAAGGTCTGCAATGGCATAGCCGACCCATTCCTGGGCGAGCGGAGAGGCGCGATAGTTCTTTCCATGAACCGCATGCTGAACTGCGGACAATTTGGCGACTGTGATGCCTTCCATCAGGTCAGGGGGGGACCAAGACACCGCAACAGCAACTTGGTCGCTTTGACGCTCTGCGGTAGCATTTGCAAGGTCAACAGACGCCAGCCTAAACCATCGGGCCTTGCTTGGTGGCGCCAGGTTCGCCTTAGCACTGTCTCGGCGAACAAATCCCCTCCGGTCCGCCTCGTGGATATCCCAAGTTTTAGCTACTTCAGCAGACAGCCCGTTCAGCACGCGCGCGCTGCGCACAGCGCTGATAATCGCCGACCCGCCACGAGCGCTGTCAGCATCAGCGTCTTGGCCATTCAGCTTGCGGACATGGTGAACTAGCTCGATAGCGCAGTTGCAATCATCGGCAGATTTGGCGAGCCGCTTCACCAGCATGTCCATTGCACCGTTGGCGTTCTCATCAAGCCCGTGCAAACTGACCAACGGATCAATAAGCACGACGTCGATTTCGTTGATCTTGATCGTTCGCTCAAATGCAGCGAACGCGTCTACCAGCAACGTAGGTTTGCCGCCTGCCAAATCCGCCAGGCGCAAAGGCATTTCCCGGCCTGAGTTGATGAAGAGGCGGTCGCCAATGTGGGCCGGCGAAACTCTGTGTTCCAGCATGGCGGCCACGACTCGCCGCTCTATCTCTTCGTGTGGGTCCTCAAGGTTGATGAGCCAAACCTTGAGGGCGCCATGTGGTTTGTCACCTAACAGGTCGCGGCCCGCTGCCATAGCAATCGCTTCGCTGACGCCAAGGGTGGACTTGCCCGCGCCGCCAGGCGCGATGGTGGCGCTGACGTATTTACGGGCAAGGTGATTGCCATACAGCCAGGAGCGTGGCGCTATGGTGCTCGGCTCGATCCACTTGAATGGGGTGGCGTCGATACGAGGCGGCGCCATGATGCCGCTAACGGGTGACTGTCCATCGCTGCTGCTGCTGGCACTGCCGAGGGAGAACCACTTGAGGTCATCGCTCATGATACGCCTATCAACTTGAGCTTTATTGCCCATCTGCGGGCGACTAGCTCAGGCGGCTCGCCAATTAGGAAGGATATTAGGTGAGGGAGACCAACACCGGGCAAGCGCCACCCTGGCGTCCCTACTGACGCGACCCAATTGTCATTGCGCCAGACAACTACTTCGTAGTCCTCATCGCGCCTAGCTTCTCGGAAAGTCCCGTCTTTTTGAAATGATCCATATCGCAAATAGCGGCCTAGTATCTTGGCGCGATGCTCGTGCATTGCCGCTTCGATCTGCCACATGGGCGGCAAATCTTGCATCTCCAGTATCGAGGTTAGGTCTTCTCGCCCCGCCTCATAGATGCCGTCTCTGGCAAGCGTGATATCCAACCTGGCGGACGTGACTTTGCCTTGCGTCAAATCATCTTCGACGCTCTCAAGGGCGTTGATCAATGCGATGTTCGCCAGTCGAGACGAAGAAAGACGAAAGTCCCGGAGTTGCGGCAGTCCGCGTGCGGTGGTATAAGCAGAGTGCATTTCGTTGACTTCCAAGGCCCTTGGCGCTCCAAACGCCGGGGCCTTAATTTTTAAGAGTTGATGAGGTCGCCGAGGGCAAAACGGCGCAGGTCGCCGACGCGGTAACTCACAGTGCGCCCTTGCTTGAAGAACCGGATCGCCTCGGGTTTCCGGTAGCGATATTCGTCAAGTGATCTGCTGCTCAAAGGGCGCCCGTAGTACCGCAGCAAGGGAACCGCTTCGGCCGGCGTTACCAGTGCAGTGTCGGGGATTTCATCGTACGCCCTCGCATCAGCAGCAATTTGCTCTGGGGTGCGAATCGTTCGTGCGCTCATTTCGCATGCTCCACGGTTGAATTGGTGTGCAGCGTAGTTGAAGTTCGACGTTTCCCAAATTCCGGATGTAACAAGAAGTATGCGCGGCGCATACGCGTGGACACTTTTGTTTGCAAAACGCAAATTCCGCCCGATCAAGATTTGCATCTTAGCGACAGACACTTGCGATATGCAGTGATATCCTCTGATATGTTGGTTAGAGGATCAAAACACCATGGAAATGACTTTAGAAGATATTGATCGGGACAATGCGGCGCTTGCAGCCGAGGTAAGTGCACAATTGGAATTGCTCGCCAGCGCCACCATGGCGGACATGGCTGGGCTCGCCCACGTCATGAGGATCGCCGTCGCCGATGGCGGTTCGAATGATCTTCGGCTCAATCTGGGCGTGGCGGCCATTGAGCGCCTGTTCGGGAAAGAGAAGGCGAGCAAGCGTGCAAAGCATCAGGTGCCAGCGCGCTTGTTGCGCCTGGTACGCCAGCGCCAAGTTTCGGCACCGGCCATCCGGCCCCGCATGTCAACGTATGGGAGGAAAGGCTTTGCCCGATAACGTTCACCTGACCACGGAGGCACTCGCTAAACGCTTGCACACATCCACTGTGACCCTTGCGAGGTGGCGAGGACAGGGACGCGGACCCCGCTTCATCAAGGCTGGCAATCGGGTGCTCTACCCGCTTGACGAGGTTGCTGCTTATGAGGCCGCGAACGCACGTATGTCCACGCGCATGCTTGATGGGGAACACTAGTCCTCTTGTGGAAAGAGGTATGCGCCATTGACCAGCCAGCCTGTTGCTTGCTTTGATCTTTGAATTGGAGCGCAGGTATGACCGACCAAAAAACCGAAGAAGAGAAGAAGCCCAGCCTGCCTCAAAGGCTGGGCGAGTTTGCGGGCGGTGCCACCAAGGCGTTAATAGATGGAGTAGAATGGACCGCCTTACCTGGCGCAGTTCGCGCTGTGTCAAGGTTCGTAACCGGCGTCGGCGATATGGGACACGCTTATGCTAAAGTCGGCCAGGCGCATGCAGGGCTCTTGCAGCAACGCGTAGACCAACAGGCGCTCATGGAAGCTGACAAGTTCCTCGCTGCTAGGGCTTCTGCGGTAGGAATAGACCCGCAAGTTGCTATCCGATCAGAAGAACGAAGGCTTGCCGAAGGGGCCGCCGAACAGGAAAACCGAGAAGCAATAGGGGCAGAAACCTTATTGTTGATCGCAGAGAACCCACCCGACAAAAACACGCCGGAAGTTGAGGCGGATTGGCTCAACATGTTCTCGTCGCATGCGAAGAAGGCGTCGTCAGTCCGCTTGCGAAAGCAGTTCGCGTCGATTCTGGCCGGAGAAATTCGAAAACCTGGCAGTTTCTCTTTTGCTACTCTTCAGTTGATGTCTGTGATGGACCAAACGCTTGCCGAACAGATCAGCCAGCTCAAGGCGCATGCCGTTTACAACGTAATCTTTATGACTCCCCGTTACGAGAAGGGAGATGACTATACTCGCTTGCTGGACCTGCAAGCCGCTGGTGTGGTGAGTCTAGGGCACACTAAGTACTATCCTCCCACAAAGCCTATTGTTCAAAACGACGTTCAGCATGAAGGTTTCGCGCATTATCCGGTTGGCGGCGCCTTTATCTACGTGCGGTTTGAAAAAGAAATGGCACTTAGGGCTGCGCTCATAACCAAAGTTGGCACCGAGGTACTGAGCTTGTTACCAAATGACATTGATGACGACTTTGTTGGCGAGGCAGTGGAAATGTTGCGCGCAAACGGAGCCGCATATGTAGGACGCGAGCCGCCTCTCTTGGAGCCGATTTGAACTCAGTGAGGTTGTCGTGCGATGATTATGCTGAAAGCTCTACCGCCCTATGCAGCATCTAGAACTAGCCTTCTTCGCGGAATAATAAATGAAGAACGTTGATCGATTTGGTCAGATGACACTGGCGATCTTCGACCAGCTACTTGAAAGCTTCCCTATTCCAACTGCCATAGACCAGGGCGCGATGCTGACGGCGATGGGGCTAACACCCTCGCTCACTGATAACGGTGACGGTTTCGGTCCTAGGGTAAGGAACTGGCGCGAGTTGGATGCCGATGTGCCGTTGTATCGGGTGTATATCAATACGCTTGACTGGCTTTTGGACGAGAACTTCTTGAGGAAAGACGGAGATGAGTTCGTACTCTCTTCTAAGGCGCTCGCGGCCCTGCAATCAGTGCCGCCGGCTGTTGGAGGGCAAAGCCTAGGAAGTAAAGTCAGCAGTACCGCCAAGGATATGGCGGGCGAGGCTGGACGTAGCGCTGTCGGTGAACTCGTCGGGCAGGTCATCGGCGCTGCAATACGGTCGATGAGCAGTTAAGCGCTCAAGGCAATGGCGATACCATCGCCACCATAAGGCGGTAGCGATCCTCATTAACAGTCAGTTTGGGAACTAGCTGCAACGCGAGGTACTCACCGCGATTCATCTGCTCCAGTTGGCGGCCGGCATGCTCATTGCGGCCTGCCATTATCGCGAAGCCTACGACGAGCCCTCGGCGGGTTTGGTGCTCTATGCGAAGGCCGGCCATGCCCTGCATCGGCTCAGTTCCGAAGCTGCCCGGCAGGATATCAACCCGCGTCGGCCGTAAGTAGGTGAAGTCGTCTGCCTTGACGCCCAGAACAGCGGCGAGGTCCGGCAATGGCAGAGTTTCGTCAGTCATCTTAATCGCTCAACGACGACAGCATGTTTTGACGGTGCTTTTCCGCCTGCTGTCCGAACGCGTTCTGTATAGCCGTCTGCACTTGTGCTGCCGTCACGCCCTGCACGTGGATAGTCACCGGGCCACCATTGTAGGGAGCATTCACTGTCTGTGGCTGATGCGTCAACAGCGGCTCGGGCAACGTCATGCTTGTGGCTGTGACAGTGCCGGCTTGTACGGTTTGGGTTTGAACCTCGGCGGGGGCAATCTGGCCGGCGCCGCCGAGGTCGGCACCAACGCCAAAGTTGTTGCCCGACTTGAGTTGCGCGTTCTGGATCTGCAGCCGAGCAATCTCGGCAGCATACGCGTCTTGGAACGCACGGTTCCGCGCCTGTTCATTGGCGGCCACCTCTTCCGCTGAGGCGCCGAGCCCTGTGCCGAAAGCCCCCACACCCGGAACTTGGCCGCGTGCAAAGTCGCCTTTCTGCCGCGCCATTGCTTCGATTTCGTCATTGCTCTTGAGAGTGGGTGCGATTTCGATCCCGAGCGAGCTTTTTATAAAATCCGGCAAGCCGGCTGTAAGCTCGGCAATTTTGCTGTCCAAGAACCCGGTCAGGTTTGCCCAAGCTGCCGTAAGGCCATCAATCAGAGATTGCACGATGGCCGAGCCTACGGCGTAAAGATCAATAGCAAACCAGCTTCGGATTTGATCGCCGAGGCCGGCGCCCCACGCAACGATTTCATCCCACTTGCTCACGATGGCCACACGCGCATTCTCAAATGCGGTGCCAAGCTTGATCTTGATCGTGTCCCATTCAGCGGTCATGTCTGCAACGAAGTTCGTCACGCCGGTGCTGATGTAGTCCCATGCAGCTTGCCAGGCAGCGACCACCGCGTCCCAATTGTCTATCAAGAGGTAGATTGCGCCAGCCAACAGGGCGATGCCGCCAATGACCCAGCCAATGGGCGTTGTGAGCAGAGCTATTCCCAATTTCACTAAGGCCGGCGTGAGCGCTGCGATGGCATTGATTAGTGGACCACCAATCCAAAGCGCCAGAATGCCGGCAGCGATGTTAAGCCCGCCGATGCGGCTGCTGAGTGGCTCCACCACTCTGAGAAAACCATTAAAGCCTTCCACCAAGCCTGAAATCTGGCCTCTGATATCGGATGCAGGGTCCAGCAGTTCTCGGATGCCGCTGGCGAGTTTGGAAACCCATTCGCTAATGGTGGATCGAATAAGCTTCTGGTTCGCCGATACCCATGAGGTTACGCGCTGCACAAGGTCATTGAACACCGGCAGTAATTGGACGCCAAGGAAGTTCCGCAAGCCTTCCAAGCGTTTCATCAGCCGGTCGACGTTGTCCCCAAACTCGTCGCCCATTGCGGCGGCCGCTTCGTCCATGACATGGCCGGTCTCACGCGCCTCCTGGCGCATGTCGATCAAGCCCTGCTCGCCATCGGCAAGCATCTTGACCATATCGACGCCGCTCTTGCCGAACAGCTTGAACGCAAGCGCGTTGCGGGCGGCGGGATCTTTCACTCCCGCGAGCGCCGCCAATGTGTCATCGAGCACGGACTCTGTGTCTCGCAAATCGCCAGCGGAATCGCGGACAGACACGCCAAGGGACGCGAAGGTTTCCGCGAGCCCCTTGTTGCCGTTGGCCGCGTTAGCGGCATTGATCCCGAGCTTCTGAATAGCGGTGTTGAGCGATGCGTTCTCTATACCTGCCATGTTGGCGGCAAAGCGATATTCCTGCAGCGCTTCCACACCAATGCCGAGCTTGAACGAAGACTCGGTGAGTTCGGCACCGATATCCGCCACGGACTTGGTGGTGCCATACAGCACGGCGCCAAGACCACCAGCGCCTAGCCCGAGCAGTCCGGTGAGGGTAGACAGGCGGCCAATGCTGCTTGTGAGGGCAGGGCCGAGGCCATTGATGCGAGCGCCAAGGTCGGAAAAGCTTCGCCCGAGCCGGCCAACACCGAGGCCACTGGTGAGCCGGTTCAAGCGTGCTTGGATACGATTTAGGCCAGCGGTGAGCCCGTCATGAAGGGTGAGTGATACGCCAGCTTCTACGACTTTCTTGCTCATCGACGCGCACCCCGGCGGCCGACTGACGCCTGCACCTTGGGCAAGTTCTCAATAAAGTCGTTGAGGTCATGGCTGGCGACAACCGTCTTGGCGCCAATTTTGCGCAGCGGGATATGTCCCAACGTGGCCTGCTCATACAGGCTCGTGCGGCTAATCTTGAGCAGGGCGCAGACTTCCCGCACCGAATACAACTGAAGGTCCATGTCCGACTCCCGAAACTGCTTGTTGGAGTCAAACATACAGTAGCGAACCACCGCTAACAGGCTGCAATTGCTCATCAATCCGAGGCGCGGCAGGTTTTGCTATCTAACGCTACGCAGTGCGACCCGCTGCGCAGCGCTGATACACTTCAAAGCTGTGGATAACTTTTGGGGTTGCCGCTTGTTGGTATTTTTGTTGGATCGGGCGCCGACTAGGCCAAGCTAAGCAACTGGCCACAAAGCGCTTTCAGCGTTCAATAGGGTGCCGGTCCCGGGCACCAATTTTCTCAGCCAAGTCTACGATTTGCAGTGCGACTGGAACGCGCTGCCAAGACCGTTGGCGATTACCAGCTAGAACTTGGGTAGCGGCATGGCACACCTGCACAATGAACCAGGGCCTGTGTTGGCAAGCAAGGTTCGCTTTGTCTAAGGCCACTCCAGCCGCATCCATCACGCTTTGAGAACGTGGCTCTCTTGCGGTATGGCGTAGCTGAAGCCGTCGTGTTCCACTAAGTGGGAACAAGTAGTCACTTCAGGCGGGGCTCGATGCGCATCACTATGATTGGTACTGGCTATGTAGGTCTGGTCTCGGGAGCGTGTTTCGCCGACTTTGGCCACACGGTCACTTGTGTCGATCTGAACCAAGGCAAAATAGAAGCTCTTCGTGAAGGCAAGATGCCTATCTTCGAGCCGGGCCTTGACCAATTGGTCGCCAACAACGTGAAAGACGAGCGCCTTCTGTTTACCACTGTGCTTGAGCCAGCTGTAGTTGACGCAGACGTGGTGTTCATTGCTGTCGGTACTCCCTCACGACGGGGAGATGGCCACGCTGACCTATCCCATGTGTACGCGGCAGCCGCATCGATTGCAAAAGCGCTCTCTGGATTCACGGTGGTGGTGACAAAGTCCACTGTCCCAGTTGGAACTGGCGATGAGATCGAACGCATCATCAAAGAAGTTAATCCTGAGGCCGAGTTCGTGGTGGTGTCGAACCCGGAATTCCTAAGAGAAGGCGCAGCTATCAATGATTTCAAATTGCCGGATCGGATAGTCATCGGGATCGAAGACGAGCGGGCACGCCTACCCATGACCGAAGTGTACCGCCCCCTTTACCTCAATCAGGGCCCTCTCATGTTCACGGGTCGGCGCACGGCAGAACTCATCAAGTACGCGGCAAACGCATTTCTCGCCATGAAAGTCACGTTCATCAATGAAATTGCGGAACTTTGCGAACAGACCGGTGCGAACGTGCAAGACGTTGCACGCGGCATGGGCCTCGACAATCGGATCGGTACCAAGTTTTTGAATGCAGGCCCTGGTTACGGGGGGTCGTGCTTCCCAAAAGACACATCAGCTCTAGCTAAAACCGGTCAGGACTATGGCGCTCCGTTGCGCCTTGTCGAAACGACAATCGCCGTTAATGAGAGCCGCAAGCGGGCCATGGGCCGTAAGGTTATTCAAGCGATGGGCGGCGACGTGCGCGGTAAAACCGTCGCGCTATTAGGTCTCACATTCAAACCGGACACCGACGACATGCGGGATGCGCCGTCCCTGGCGGTCGTACAGTCGCTGGAGGATGCCGGCGCAATCATTCGAGCGTTCGATCCGCAGGGTATGGAAGCTGCAAAACCTCTGATGCCGAACCTTCAATATGCCAACGACGCTTACGACGCTGCCAAGGGATCCGATGGCATAGTACTGATTACCGAGTGGAGTGCGTTCCGCTCGCTAGATCTTTGCCGGTTGCGTGAGGCCATGTCTGGATCAGCTTTCATCGATCTGCGAAACGTTTACAGACGAAAGGAGGTGGAGGAAGTTGGCTTCGCTTACACAAGTGTCGGTCGGCCGGAACAAGTTGAGCGATCGAGCAGCGCTGTAGTTGCTGCTGAGTAGGTTCTGCATGTTGAGAAACATGGGCGGCACGGGCATCTTGGGCGCCAATAGGACAGATCTAGACAAAGTCTGGGGAAGTTGTCGCATCGCGTCGTAACGATCATCGAGGGTTTGTCAGGAAACCTTCGCGAGGATGGGCCGGAGCCAGTGTTGCCGATGTCAGCTTTGTGCAAGAAAACCAATCAGGTGAGACCTGCCTGCAAACGGACCCTGGGGGTCATCATGCCCCTCAAGCAACCAATGCCACCGAGTTGGAGACAGAGTTGGGGTGGCGCAGCAAGGAGAATTTCCATCCTGGCATCGAGGAGACCGTCGTCTGGTATCTGAAGAATAGCCCGGGGCGGCGACCGTTACGAGAGCAGTGAGCGGATGAACGCTTGGGTGCGCTCACTCAAGTCAAGGCGAGCTGATGCGCGTTGTTGTTGCCGAAAGGACCGGCCAGGTCGCTACCGCCTTGCTCAGTGCAATGGGATCAATAATCAGCGTTATCGATCATTTGCTTGTCACCCCGGGGATGCACATCCACATTGGACACGCGGCAAACCCTTGGGGGGAGTCCCGGGCCGGTAAGCGCTGATGGCAACCGGGCCACTTCAAACCGGACAAATGCTGGCGTACCACTGAGCCAGCATGTCGTCCGCTGTCGACAAGAATGCCCTTGTGAGGCAGTTGCGTGACAAGAATTTTGTCCAACCTGCGCTTGGGCACGGGTCGGAATCCGGCCGACTTAAACCCCGTGCTGAGTGGCGAAAGGGAGCACTTATAGCTGTCGGCAAGCAAGCCCCGCCACAGCGTCGCGCACAGGGCATTGGTACCCTGCAAATCCTGTCGCTTTATTTTTAGCATTATTGCAAGTGCTATGTGCAAGCACGGTGGATAACACCGGAGATGAACGCCCAGCTCGCCGCAGAAAGGGGCTGCGAAGTCAACATCCCTGTGCATCTGGCGCCGCAGTCTATGTTGGGCAGTTGGTGGTCGTCAATTGGGTGGCCGAGCCGCTCTTCTAGACCGCGCGTCGCTGGCAGCGGAAAGAAAGCACAACAGAAGCCGTCATAGACAGCAGCGCTTCAGCACTGGCTGCCTCGATCCAATCGTCGGCGGTACAGCTGGGACCTTCGGAAACAACGCTACGCACCAGCTGACTACTCCGAACTAATTTCCCTTGTTGACATGCCCAAGCCTGCAACCTGTAGGACTACAACCGGTCGGGCGTCTCGACTAGAAAAGCACCGATCGACTGGGTTTATGCCGCTTGATGATTGTGATCACTCAGGCAGGTAAATGTCGGTTTCTTGCACCAGATTGGTCGACCGCGGTGCCCGCATGTCCGCCGTACGCTCTCTATTACCGAAGCATATGGTCTATTCATCGCAGAAGCTAATCCGGTGTTCGAATAACAATTCTTTAACCATGTTGCGCTAGTTGTTTGTCAAAATAGCCCTGCTCATCAAGCGGTTGGTCTTGACCAGGCGGCACGTTCCTCAAAAGCTTTTTTGTTCCGCACGATCATTTATTTGCATGAGCAGCACGTTTCCACTGCACCGGTCATCGGGTTCTGCTTGATTTATGAGGCATATACAGATTAGTGACGCGTCGCAGGCATGGAGAAGCTAAGTGATTTGGCAAGCTAAGCTGCTTTCCACAGCCGTTACGTTTTGCGGCGTCCTATGTTGTGTAACGAGCGTACAGGCGCAATCGATCACTCAGGCACTCACCCGCGCCTATGATTATGCGCCTGATCTCCAATCAGCGCTGCTTTCAGCCAAGTCTGCGGCCGAACAGGTGGCGTTGGCCAAGGCCGGGCAGCG
>JAESGO010000116.1_pt1 | contig 25852 bp, 20 predicted proteins | sample 9269701 | NCBI WGS metagenome assembly JAESGO01 (sample SAMN15720690, study PRJNA650881) | algae metagenome | isolation source: Hormoscilla sp. CMT-3BRIN-NPC48 and co-occurring heterotrophs from... | place: USA: Clark Mountains Wilderness, California | collected 2010-04-18 | reverse complement strand
TTCATGCACTAAAGATGTTTGCGAGTTAATGAGATTAAAGCCAAATAAAAGCTTAAATTTTTACAGAGGTTTAAAAGCTGCATCCCTTATTCAGTCTTGTCTTTGACGGGGTTGTCACCCCGTCAACTTGCCTACTCCCTACAAACAATTACTTCACAGTTCAAAAGAACGGGTAACAACCAACTGTACGGTTTGATTAACTGGGATATACCAGCGTAAGTTCTGCCTATTCTTCCAGGTTAATAGCTACAGCTTGCAGATCCTTAGCCTTCTCTTCAGGAAGAGCATCATTGGCAAACATCCCTGCTGCTAATTCTGTCCCTGCTAGATACTTCAACCGATCGCTTGTGCGATAAGGTGGATAAAATTGCGCGTGTAAATGTGCCTCTGGATGCAGTTTCCCATCAGTAGGTGCTTGAAACCAAGCCATTAAATAAGGAAAAGGACGATTCCACAAGCCATCATACTTGAGAGTCACAGTCTTTAATGCTCTCGCAAGTCCTACACGCTGAAATTCTTTCAAATCTATAAATGTAGCAACAGGCTCAATCGGTGCAAGCCAAACTTCATAAGGATAACGGGCGCAAGCGGGTACGAATGCGATCGCATATTCATCTTGATAGATAATCCGCTTATTATCCGCAATCTCTTTTTGAATCAAATCTTGCAGCAAACCGCGCTGATTTTCCTGGTAATATACCTGTTGCATCTCCAGCATTCGTGCTGGAACTGGTGGCACAAAAGGATAAGCGTAAATTTGCCCATGAGGATGAGATAAAGTCACCCCCATTTCTACACCTTTATTTTCAAAGGGCAACACATACTGAATATTAGAGTGTTCACCTAGTATACGAGTGCGATCGCCCCAAACTTGAAACAGCAGTTCTATATGCTCCAACGATAGAGAACTCACAAAAGCCTGCGGATCTTGAGTAAACACTACCACCTCACACGCACCATTAGCGGGGAGAGTGTCAACAATACTCACAGGCGGATCATGCGCCTCTAAATACATCGACGGAAAGCGGTTATCAAATACCGCAACATCATATTTCCCTTGAGGAAGTTCTGTAGGAAAATTCGGATCGCTCGTAGGTGCTAACGGGTTATATTCCGCAGGGGGCATGAAAGTACGCCCCTGACGATGTGAAGCGTATGCAACCCATTCCCCCCGCAAGGGATGCCAGCGCAAATGGGGATTTGCTACCACTGGCTCCTTGCTAGGGCTGGGAGCGATAATATCATCAGCAATCGGATTGCGACTATATAAAGTTAGCTTACGCCCGTCTGGCTTTAACAGCTTGTAGGAGTACATCTTTCCCCTCCTGCGAGTGTCGCCGCGCGGATGGCTTCGATGGGAAACTTCGGAGTGCGATCGCTATACAGCAATCCATTAGCTTCCTGAAATGTATCAGTTAACTGTGTATAACAAAAGCCGCTAAACATTTCTACTGTGCTTACCGCCTGCATGAGCGCCGTATATTTCATTTGTAGCTCAGAAATATTCCAGCAGCGCTCATATCCCCAAGCTTTGTCCGCTTCTGGCGTTTCTCCAGGCGCGAATGCAATCCCACCAAATTCAGTGAGCATCACTGGTTGCCCTTGATGAGGATAACCGTCAAGCGTCAAAACCCGCCCACCTGGACGACGGCGATCAAATAGCTCCGATGGCTTGATCTCAGAATTATAACGACGAGCTAACTGTAAGGGATTAGTATCATAATCATGGATAGCAATAATGTCGGTTGTTGTACTTTCCCAACCATCATTACCAATTACTGGGCGAGTCGGATCTAAAGTTCTAGTTAAGTAATATAAAGCTTGAACATAATCTCGGTGAGCTTGAGACTCTACCAAATTAGGAACTCCCCAAGATTCATTAAACGGAACCCATACCACAATACAAGGGTGACTGACATCCCGCTCGATTACCTCAGTCCACTCCTTAGTAATGCGCTGCACCGCTTTAGGAGTAAAACGATAGGCGCTGGGCATTTCTTCCCATACCAATAAACCTAGAACATCTGCCCAATACAGGAAACGCGGATCTTCAATCTTCTGGTGTTTGCGTACACCATTGAATCCCATCATCTTAACTAGCTCGACATCGCGGCGCAACGCTTCATCAGAAGGTGCAGTCATCAGCGTGTCTTCCCAGTAACCTTGGTCTAGAACTAACCGCAGATAGTAGGGTCGCCCATTTAAGGTAAAGCGATCGCGCTGAAGAGTTACGCATCGCATCGCGGTATAAGATTTGACTTCATCGATCAGCTTGTCATTTTTCCAAAGCTGAATCTGTGCATCGATCAGCGTTGGCTTTTCAGGACTCCAGAGCAATTCATTACGATAGTCATCAAGACCAGGATCGGATAGAGCAATGCGTCGATGAATCTCTCCGTTAATGACTTGGTAGGAATCGTTGACTAAAACCTGCTTGCCAACACTGAGTTTTACTTTTAATTGCAATCCACTTACTTGTAAACCTGCAATAAAAGCCTCAACGCCAATTTCCCAACGCTCAAACTGAGGAGTCCAGCGAAGGCGCTCAATATAAGTTACGGGAACGTATTCAAGCCAGACTGTTTGCCAGATACCAGAAGTGCGAGGATACCAAATACTATGAGGTTCGAGTTTCCAATCCTGCTTACCGCGCGGTTTAGCAAGGTCGTGAGGATCATCACTTGCACAAACTGTGATCCGAGTCAGTTTATTTTCATCTAATACTGAGGTAATATCTATTGTGAAGGGAGTATGTCCACCTTCATGCTCACCCACGAAGTGACCGTTAACCCATACACGGGCATGATAGTCTACTGCTCCAAAGTGTAGCAGTACCCTACCTTCACCGCGTTGAATCTCAACTTCTCGCTCGTACCAGCAGTTGGGATGAAAGCCTGTATCACCAACTCCACTGCGAACAGATTCAGGAGCAAACGGCACTTCAATAGTGTGCGTCCACTCACTTAAATCCCTTGGACAAGCATATTGCCCCTGATCGTCAAAACTAAATTTCCACTCACCATTTAAACTTTTCCAATTGCTGCGCTGCAACTGTGGTCGTGGATACGCGGCTGCTGAAGAATCAACTATAGCCTCGGCATCTAGCTTAGATGACTCCTTTACCTCACGATTTTCTATAAAGTTACCCAACGATTGCATAAAGGCATCTATCCTAGGTCAGATATATTGTTCCCTGCTCTATCTTCAATCTAACTTTTTATGGTCATAATTTCCTACCTTTTTAGTAGGTAAAGATCTACCTTAAGGGCAGATACGGATTAAGACTAATTGGGCTTAGGTGCAAAGTGTTATAGCAATTAGCATTCAGCTTAGGTTACGCCAAGGCGCGGAGCGCATACAGTAGTCAACTTTTGTATTTTCCTTAGCCTGTATAGGTTTCACCCTTAGAAGTTGTCAATCGCTTTGCTTCCGGTGCTATATATATATCTCAAATAATTAAGGGGTAGGCAAAAAACCTATCCCTTAATTATAAATAATTTCTTTGTCAATCTTTTGAAATGAGTGTGGTTATAAGTAGTTGGCGCTTTCTTTTAACTCCCCCTGCTGCCCCTGTTTATCACCACCAAGAGGTTTTAACCACACCCTTTTGAACGTAGCTGAGTAAATTACCACAATGCTCGCACAGGAGTAGATTGCCTACTGCGATTGGGAGAAGTTGTATTAGATTGATTGCTGCGAGGTTGTTGACTAACACGCAAGATCGGGCTGACTAACGCTAATACCTCATCACGTGTCGCGTAACCATCAAAGGCTTGTGAATTAAATGGAATAGGGGAACCACTGCGATTTTCTTTGTAAATGACTTCACTAGGATTTCTAATCCAAGGTCGCACGTTACTACCAAGTAGAGTTTGGCGCAAGAATCGGATACCCGCAGCATGACGAGCTTCTACAGAGTGTATAGCTAAAGCTCCAGCTAGTACTGGTTCAGCAGCTTCCCCTGCTGCGAGTAAATTCTGTACTTGCCCTTTATAAGCTGCTACTCCTAAATCTTCTACATACTGTCCGGCTAGGAGAAGATCAGCAGCATTAGCAAAGGGATTTCGACCTAAGATGGCGTTGTAATTAGGATTTTCGGGAATAATAACTGCATCTGGATTGCCACCCAGGGATGTCAATATCGGCGATAAATCTGCAACGTGGCTAGCTTCATCTTCTCCGTAAGAAACTAGCGCGTCTTTAGCTCTTTGGGGAATATTGGCTAACCTACCGTTAACAACTTCATTGTTGGCACGACGATAAAAATCAGCTTCCAACTTTTCTAAAGTTAAAGCGTATTCTACTACTTGCCGAGGTGTCAGTGTGGCACTTTGAGCGTAGGCTGATGCGGGATTTGTAAATAGTGATAGAAATATTGCGGGCAATATTAATAGAGCGATATTAGCAGGAACAAAAGTTGCAGCGATCGCCTTACCAATCTTACTGATTATTTTTGTCAAAAATTTGTGGGCAGGTTGCACATTTGCTAATGCCCGATTTACCACTAGGGCTAAAATGTTTTTCATTTTAATTAATTCCTTCGTTCAGGCAAAAAGCGAGCCAGTAATCGGGTTGTTCAATATGTTGAGCGAGCTAACAATTTCTAGCATTTGCCCAGTCGTGTATAATTCATCGTAGGCACGACCTTTAAGTGGGTTAATATCGGGGACTAATTCTGTGTCGTTCACAGCGCGCTCGCTATCTGGCTCTGTAGTTGGTCTTTGTAGTAATGACCGAATTCCGGCAACGTGACGAGCTTCTACTGATACAATTGATCCGGCTGCTAGAAGGAATGTCGGATTAGTTAGCCTAGTGCCTGCACCATTGTAGGCGTGTATGCCTGCATCTTCTAAGGCAACAACAGTATTCAAAATTTTACTGCGATCAGTTAATATAGCTGCTAATCCAGCCTGGTTAAAACTGAGATCTCGTGTTTGAAAGATCGCATTTCTGCCTAGTACCTGACGGAGAAATGCCGCATGAGCAGATTCGTTTGAAACCAAGGATTTCATGTAATCCACTTCGTTGCGATCGCGAAGTTTTCCACTATTTACAGCTGCTGCATAAAAGGTTGTTTCTAATTCTTCTAGCATCAGAGCAAAATTAAGAATGCCAAAATCATCAGCATTAAAATTTAGAGTTTTTATACTATTACTTGGCTGGGCATTTAATGCTTGAGGTATGGTTGTGGCTGCCATTGCTCCTATACTTACCAATCCCCATTTTAACAACGTACGACGCGATGAAAATATTTTTTCCATCGGCTTTATTGGCAAAACCATAAGCTAATTCCTATCAGGATTTTAAAGTAAAAGGAAATGTTTGCTATATAAATTAGTAACTTACTAAATCACACTCAGTTTATAGCCTTTGGTAGATAAGAGACGTATCTTTAGATAGATGGTAAAAGTACTCAGATATCCAAATCATTGACAATTGTCACAATGTCCACAACTAAAATTAGTTGCTTCTTTGGTAAACCCAAAAGCGCGTAACAAAAACTGCCAACGACACCCCCGCGTTTTGAGATATTCACTCATCTGAGATTGAATTTGTTGCTGTAATTTATTCAATTCGTCAAAAGCTCTAGATTTTTCGGAAGAATGGCGGATATAATTAAAAGGGTCTTTCCACTGTAATTGTCCAGCACTGTGCAACAAAGCAAGAGCAACTGCACCATCATTAAACTGCTTGGTTACTGTTGTTAATTCTCCCTGTTGTGGAATTTTTTGAGCAATTTGTTGAGCGTTTTGGTATTGTAAGCGCAACTTTTTAGCAAAAAAATTCTGCCTTTCCTTATCCTCTGGATTGAAAAACCCAGTTGGTTCACTAATTAACGTAAGTGCGTCTGCTGGTTTCCCATCTCGTCCGGCGCGTCCTATTTCTTGCACATATTCGGATAGCAAAAAAGGCGTATGAAAATGGACTATCCAACGCACATTTGGTTTATTAATACCCATACCAAATGCACAGGTACAAATAACAAAAAGTATTTCCCCAGTTAACCAGCTAGATTCTATTTTACGTCTTTGTTCAGGACTTAACCCTGCATGATAAGCTGCGGTTGCATAATTTTGTTGCTTTAACCATTCTGCTAACTCCTCACTATCTTTACGAGTGCGGACGTAGACTAAACCAGCTTGCTTTAATCTTGCTTGAATAAATTTTAATAATTGTTGCTTGCGTCCTCTAGGTGTCCAAACAATTTGCACCTTGAGGTTAAGATTATTGCGGTAAGGATTAATTAAAAATACTTGTGGTTGTTGTAGTTGTAAAACTTCTCGAATAGTTGCTTGTGCCGTAGGATCTGCTGTAGCGGTGAAAGATGCGATCGCCATCTTTGTCCCAGCAGGTTTAAACTTAAGTAAAGCTGGTCTAACTGCACCCAGTCGTCGATAAGCTGGTCGAAAAGTTTCCCCCCATTGCACCAAGCAATGCGCCTCGTCTAAAATTAACCCATTAATCTTTAATTGCGGTTGACATAATCTTTCCCATACTGGCGTACTTAATAAAGTTTCTGGTGATAAATATAGTAATCTTAGCTGTTGTCTTTCCAACGCTTGTAAAGTTTGCTTGCGTTGGTAAGATGGTACTTCGCTATGTAATAAGGCTGCTGGTAATTTTCGCTCTTTTAATTCCTGAACTTGATTTTCCATTAATGCTACAAGTGGAGAAACTACCAAAGTTAATCCTGTTTGTAGTAAAGCTGGAAGTTGAAAACAAATTGACTTTCCTCCCCCCGTAGGCATCACAATTAAAGCATCTTGCTTTGATAGCAAACTGCAAACAATTTCTCCTTGAGGCGGGCGGAAATCTTCATATCCCCAAATTTGCTTGAAAGTAGCGCGGATATCATCCCAGGATGTTGTTTCAAAATTATCCATAATTAGGTAAGAGAGGCGAAATACGTGCAAGAATTAGAAATAATTGCCCATCGGGGTTATTCAGCTATTGCACCAGAAAATACTATGGCAGCTTTTTACGCTGCTATTCAACATCAAGCTGATTCTATTGAGTTTGATGTCCAATTATCTGCCGATGGCGTACCTGTAATCATTCACGATCATACTTTAGATAGAACCACAAACGGGACAGGTAAAGTAATAGAAACAACTTTAGAACAACTTAAAAAACTTGATGCTGGATACTGGTTCAATCCTGTATTTGCTAATGAAAAAATACCCATATTGCAAGAAGTATTAAGCAGCATTAAATCTGTCAAAACCCCAAATTTAACAGGATTAAAAAATATTTATGCCGAAGTCAAACAAGCAGAATTGTGGACTACGACTAATATAGAAAAATTGCTTCAGATACTTATTGATGAAGAATGGGAAACTCAATGTATTGTTGCTTGCTTTAACCATGATTTTCTAAAAAAAGTACGGGAATGTAATTCCACTATTAAACTAGGTTATTTAGTTGCATCAATTGAAGAATATACCGAAAAGTTACCCCAAGCTACTGCTGATGGTAATGCGATGATGTTGAGTCAATATAAGATTTTACTAAATTACCCTAGCTTAGTTCAAGATACTAGAAATATTGGTATTGATGTTGGCGTTTGGACAGTTGATAATCAGGAAGAATTTCAAAAATTAACTAATCTAGGCATTCAGCGAATAGTTACTAATTCTTTGCTCAATCTAACTTTGTAATGTTATACCTGATCAATTCTTCTTCACTTTGCAGACTTTGCGTTAAAAAAATAAACCCCCGCCCTTTACCATAAAATTATTAATAAACTACCAATAACCTTTCAATATCGTTAGAATAAAAGATTGCAGCCTCACTAACTCAGATTTAGATATGTCCTTGCCCATTGTTGCTATTATTGGTCGCCCGAACGTGGGCAAATCTACCGTAGCCAATCGTTTAGTTGGTGCTAACGATGCTATTGTGCATGATGAACCAGGCGTTACGCGCGATCGCACTTATCGTCCTGCATTCTGGCAAGACCGCGACTATATCATCGTAGACACTGGAGGCTTGGTGTTTGATGATGATACCGAATTTTTACCTTTAATCCGCGAACAAGCAATGGCAGCCTTAGCAGAGGCAAGTGCGGCAATATTTGTAGTGGATGGACAAGCAGGACTGACTACGGGAGATCAAGAAATTGCTGAGTGGTTACGTCAGCAGTCTGTTCCTGTAGTACTGGCTGTTAATAAGTGTGAATCTCCACAGCAAGGTTTAGTTCAAGCATCGGAATTTTGGTCACTAGGTTTAGGCGAACCATTCCCCATGTCCGGTATACATGGTAACGGTACAGGGGAGTTACTTGAACAGCTAGTTACCCATCTACCATCTGTAGACGAAATCGAAGAAACCCCAGAAATTAAAGTTGCAATTGTTGGACGACCCAACGTTGGCAAATCCAGTTTATTAAACGCCTTAACTGGGGAAAACCGTTCAATTGTCAGCCCGATTTCTGGTACTACCCGCGATGCGATCGACAGTGTAGTTGAACGTAATGGCACAACATACCGTTTAATTGATACTGCTGGCATCCGCAGAAAGAAAAATGTGGAGTATGGAGCCGAATTTTTTGGAATTAATCGCGCCTTCAAAGCAATACGTCGTGCTGATGTGGTTTTGCTAGTAATTGATGTTTTAGATGGAGTTACTGACCAGGATCAAAAACTTGCTGGGCGAATTGCTGAGGAAGGACGCGCCTGCGTGGTAATAGCCAATAAGTGGGATGCTGTAGAAAAAGACTCCTACACGATCTATGAACACCAAGCAAATATTAGAGATCGACTAAGCTTTGTTGAGTGGGCAGAAATAATTTTTACCAGTGCTTTAACCGGACAGCGAGTAGACAAAATTCTAGATTTAGTAAATGCTGCTGTCGAAGAGCATAAACGCCGTGTATCAACTGCTGTGATTAATGAAGTGCTAGAAGAAGCAATTAGTTGGCACTCTCCTACAGTTAGTCGCCAAGGACGGCAAGGCAAAATATACTATGGTACTCAAGTAAGCACACAGCCTCCTAGCATTGTGTTATTTGTAAACGATCCCCAACGCTTCAACGACAACTACCGTAGATATATAGAGAAGCAGTTCCGACAACAGTTAGGCTTTAAGGGATCGCCAATTAAATTAATGTGGCGAGGTAAAAAAGTGCGTGAGATGGAAGGAATGCAAAACCGTTCTAATCGTGCCACCCGCGTATAATTTTGGCTTGGGAGTAGATTTGTCTTGAAAATAGGGAAGAGGGAGAGTGAGAAGAAATTTTCACTTCTACTTCATTTATTCATAAGTAAAAACTTATGAGCGTCTCTTGCACCCATTCAATAAAATCTTGGGTGACATCTGCGTCCATCTGGTCACATCTGCGATCAAAAAAAGCCAAATTTGTGATTTTTGCTCTTTGGTATAGTCGCCAGAAGGCAAATAAGAAATTGATCGGTGTAGATGACGATCGCTGATGTAAATCTCTAGAATGACTTGTGGTATAGCCAAAGATACAAAGCTATTGATAAGTTGTTGGGGTGTTGCTGATACAGCCTCATAAATATATAAAAGCTAACCACTAACCGCTAACTGAAAAGATGGATTTACTGCGATCGCTTCCTTTAGGGTTGTATCTGGAAAAACCTATTACCTGGCTACATCATCTTGATCCCAGGGTAAAACTAGCTTGGTTAATGAGTTTTCTGTTTGCCCCCATTCTGGCAAATCCCTTTTTTCGGGTGGCGCTAGTAGTATTGCTAATCTTAATGACCTTGACAGCAGCTATTCCCTGGCGAGTGTGGAAGCAGCAAATGGGTTGGTTGCTGACGCTGGGTGTGTTGGTATTAGTTCTAACAGCGATCGCACCTGATGGACTAAATATCGGCTATCAACCGCGCTTACCAGCTAGTAATTTAGAACTACCTCAGCCTACCTCTTACCAATACATCTTATTGAAGTTAGAATTAGGCTCAATGAAGCTGTTAATTACCCGCAAATCTCTAGATTTGGCGATTAACGTCAGCACCTTACTATTTACCTTAATTTACAGCACCAACCTTTTCTTACTTACCACCGCCCCAGAAGAAATTACTGATGGAATTGAAAGCTTAATGCGACCATTGCGACGCTTCAATGTCCCAGTCACAGAAATTATCTTGACATTAACTTTATCTTTGCGCTTCATTCCGCTAGTTTTGGAAGAAGTACAAAACTTAATTCGTTCTGTCTGGACACGGGCGATCAACTGGAAAAAGTTGGGCATCCGCAGAAGTTCCCAAGTATGGTTAATGGTAGCTGAAAGATTATTAGAAAATCTGTTATTGCGTGCTGAACAAATTGCCAGCGCGATGAATGTGCGAGGTTTTACCACTCCCAATACTCATAGAGTACAGTGGCATGAATTGCGACTCAGAGCAAGCGACTTTGTAGCCCTGGGCATTTTAGTCTTATTATGGGGAGCTAGAGTGTTTTTTGGTTCGGAAGCGTGAGGCATTTAGGTAGAAAGCTTGTTTTAGCCCTTGACAGTCACTACTCTTGATGCTATGCAACAAATACAACCTTGGTATTGGCGATCGCTTCCCCTAAAACAACGAACCGGAAGCGAAGTATTTAATCTCCTATTTAGACATCATCAAATTGCCACTCTCCTAGAAAGCCCATACCCTTCACCATTAGATCAACCACAGTTAACTCAATATTCCATCTGTGCAGGTGCACCGCGAACTATCCAAGGACAGCCGCAGATGTGGACACCACAAGTAGGGGAAATTCTACCCTTCTTAAAAAACTTGCTGCAACAGGGACTTATCAGCCAGCAACAAACACCAACTACTAACCTCACCCATCAACATTTACCCTTCACAGGTGGCTGGTTAGGTTGGCTAGGATATGATCTTGCTTGGGAAATTGAACGACTTCCAAGTTTAAAAGTTGATCCTCTACCTTTTCCTGTGGCTTATTGGTATGAACCAGCATCTTTTGCAGTCTTGGATCATTGGGGACAAACGCTTTGGTTAGCGGCAAGCACTGAAGCCGAACTAAATTTATTACAAACTAACCTAGCTAAAAAGAGCAAGCGTGGAGAGGTGAAGAAGGGCCGTGAAAAATTCTTAACTTTCTCTAGTGCCGATCAACAACAGATTTCTAGTAGTCAACCTCGTTTATCAATGTTGCAGTCAGACTACGAAACTGCTGTCAGACAAGCTAAGAAATATATTCAGGCTGGCGATATTTTTCAGACTAATCTTTCACTGAGATTTGAAGCGCAAACAACAGCAGATAGTTGGGCAATTTATCAAGCATTACAAGAAATCAATCCTTCCCCTTTTGCTAGTTATTGGCAAACACATTGGGGTGCTGTCATTAGCTGTTCTCCAGAACGTTTAGTGCAGTTGCAGGGAAACTTTGCACAAACACGCCCGATTGCGGGGACGCGATCGCGTGGCGCTACTTTAGAACAAGATCAACAATTAGAGCAAGATCTGATTGTCAATAGCAAAGAAAGAGCCGAACATATTATGCTCGTTGACTTAGAGCGCAACGACTTAGGACGAGTTTGCGAGTGGGGATCAGTAGAAGTCGATCAGCTACTAACTATAGAGCGATATAGCCACGTCATGCACCTAGTCAGCAACGTTAGAGGCGAATTAAATTCCAACTGCGATGCGGTTGACTTAATTCGCGCCCTCTTTCCTGGTGGTACAATCACTGGCTGCCCCAAAGTTCGATGTATGTCCATTATTGAACAACTAGAACCAGTCCGCCGCAACTTATTCTATGGCTCTTGCGGCTACCTAGATTGGCGTGGCAACTTAGACTTAAATATCTTGATCCGCACCTTGCTATATAGCACTCCAGACTCAGGAATAAGTACTGTTTGGGGTCAAGTAGGAGCCGGAATTGTTGCAGATAGTAACCCAGAAAAAGAATGGTACGAGTCCTTGCAAAAAGCGCAAGCTCAACTAACAGCTTTGAAGCTTGTATAGCTGTCAGCTATCAGTAGTCAGCTATCAGCTATCAGTAGTCAGTTATAAATTTATTTGGTCTTAACTGCCTTTGCTGTTGCTATACAATAAATTAGCTAAACGACATAGGCAATAATTTGAATCAATTTCTAGCTATTCTGTAACCATTGATCCATATAAACACTCTTATGCAAAGGTTAGGACAAATCGTAAGACTGAAAATTAAACATAGCAAGTAAAATAAAAAGCTAACTGCTAATAGCTAAGTGCTAACTGCTATAAATAAATATCCTCCTAAGCCCCTTGTGGGTTCAGACTTCATGCCTGAATTTTGATGAGCAACGAAACCTATCTCAATCACCCAACCTTTGGCTTACTCTATAGAATCTGTCTACTTGACGACAATCAAGAGTTATTCACTACCTTGTATGCCCAGCGCATCTTTTTTTTAGTGAAAATGAATTCTAATGAACAAACCTTTGAACCAATTACTCGCGCTGATGCTCGTTTGATGGTAGAAAGCCGCCTCCGCAACTTTCGTCGCAACGGTCAAGCGCAAGATTACCAGCAGCTTCAAGCAATTCATCAAAAAACATTCCAATGACTGGTTTGATTACACAACGTCTTGTTGAGATTCGGCAACAGCTTCCTGTATCTGTGCGATTGATTGCCATCAGTAAACAGGTATCTGTGGATGATATTCGAGAAGCTTATGCTGCTGGGATCAGGGATTTTGGTGAAAGTCGTATTCAAGAAGCCGAACTCAAACAATCACAGTTACAATTACCAGATATCACCTGGCATTTGATTGGACATTTGCAAAGTAATAAAGCTCGTAAAGCTGTCGAAAAATTCCAGTGGATTCACTCATTAGATAGCTTAAACTTAGCTCAAAGGCTTGATGAAATAGCTGCCCAGATCTCCCGTCAACCTGAAGTCTGTCTGCAAGTTAAAATGTTGCCAGACCCTAACAAATATGGCTGGACTGTGCCTGAATTGCTTGCCGATTTACCAGCACTAGATAAATTTGAGCATATTAAGATTAAAGGATTAATGACAATTCCGCCCCAGGGGCTTCATACCTCAGAGGTATTAGCATTATTTCAGCGTACGGTTGAATTAGCTGATCAAATTAAGCAAGAAAACTGCTTAAATATTCAAATGCAGCAGTTATCGATGGGAATGTCAGAAGATTATCAGTTAGCAGTGCAAGCAGGTGCCACGATGATTCGTCTAGGACGCATTATTTTTGGTGAAAGGACGGTGTAACTAACACTATAGCCCTGCCATTGATAATCAACATCTGTATAAATAAAGTATGGGTCAAGCAAGTCTATAAGCTAAGATATTGCCAACAGCAGTTGATAATCAGTACTTAGAGTTAACCGAAATTTCTTGAGGAGCATGAACAGTGAATAACATTTTTACGAAGTTACGAGATTTTGTTGGTCTTAATGAACCAGCAGAATATGAGTACGATTACGAAGAAATGGACGGTATAGAACAGTACCCCAATGAATATCAAGAACAGCGTCCTCAACCGATACAAGAGGAAGATAACCGTTCACGTCGGCGGATTCGTGAGCGGACAGTTATAACAGCAGACTTAGGAAGAGGAGCAGCAATGAATAATGTGATTGGTATGCCTGGATCTGTCAACGGTGCTTCTGAAGTGGCGGTGATTGAACCCCGTTCTTTTGAAGAAATGCCCCAAGTAATTCAAGCTTTGCGGGAGCGCAAGTCTGTAGTTTTAAACCTAACAATGATGGATCCAGATCAAGCACAGCGTTCAGTTGACTTTGTTGCTGGTGGTACTTACGCGATTGATGGTCATCAAGAACGCATTGGCGAAAGTATTTTCTTATTCACACCTAATTGTGTTCAAGTTAGTAATCAATCAGGTGTCACTACCGAAGTACCACAACCACAAGTACGAGTTGCTCGTCCAGCGTCTCCTACTCCCGCTTGGGCAACTGAACAAGTTCGTATGGCTCAGTAAATCAGCACATCAGCACTCAGCACCGTCAGTTACAACTGGTATTATGCCAGAAATTGTACTTGCTCTAAGGGCTTTGGGCTGATAGCTTTTTGATATTTGTGAGACGGAGAATAGATTGTCTATTAAGTTTGGCATGATCGGTGGCGGGGTAATGGGTGAAGCATTGTTATCCCGCTTAATTGCTCAAAAAATTTATGATCCCGATGCAGTGTTGGTGAGCGAGCCATCACCTGCTAGGCGGGATTTTTTAGTTTCTCAATATCAAGTCCAGGTAACAGATGACAATTCTTTGGCAGCAACCGCAACAGAGGTGCTGTTACTGGCAATTAAACCCCAGGTTTTTAATACGGTGGTTTCAGATTTAGCTGGAATAGAAGTTGAAGCTGGGCAATTAGTAATTTCGATTCTGGCTGGAGTTCCTTTAAAGCAATTACAATCGGCTTTCCCAGCACAGCCGATTATTCGGGCAATGCCTAATACTCCTGCAACTGTAGGGGCAGGAATTAGTGCGATCGCAAAGAGCAATAATACTACTGAGCAGCATTTAGACCAGGCAAGAAAGATTTTTCAAGCTGTTGGGCAAGTGGTGGATGTGCCAGAAACTTTGATGGATGCTGTCACTGGTTTATCTGGTTCGGGGCCTGCTTATGTGGCAATTATGATTGAAGCACTAGCTGATGGAGGTGTTGCAGCAGGTTTGCCTAGAGCGATAGCTTCTCAGTTGGCTTTACAAACTGTACTGGGAACAGCGCAATTATTACATACTTCAGAACTGCACCCCGCAGAATTGAAAGACCGTGTTACCAGTCCTGGTGGCACGACAATTGCTGGAATTACTCAGTTAGAATTAGCTGGTTTTCGCTCTGCATTGATAGAGGCAGTAATAGCAGCTACTAAACGTTCTCAAGAGTTAGGGAAGTAATTTTTAGCCGTTAGATTCTATCGGAATAGTAAATTAAACATAAAACCAAATTCCTCTCCTCGTACACGGGGAGAGCTTGGGTTTAGCTTTTTTTTAATGTGTTCTAACTTAGTTAATCACTAACAGCTTCCTCAGTTGGCACTTGTTGCCCAATCTGCGGTTCTGTACCAGCAAGTAAGCGTTGAATATTGCTGCGATGCCGCCAAATTACATAGAAACCAGCAACAGCACCGAATAGTACGTATGGAAGAGGCTGTTTGAACAAAATCATCAAAATGCTAACTGCGATCGCGCCACTAATAGAACTTAAAGACACAATCCGAGACAAGGCAAACACTACGCCAAACACTCCTCCTGTTCCCAATCCTACTTGCCAACACATAGTTAATAAAACACCTAAGCTGGTGGCGACAGATTTGCCGCCAGTAAAGTTCAGCCAAATTGAGCGACTATGACCGAAGATTACAGCGAATCCAGCAGCGGCTATCAACCAAGGTTGCCAAGTTATAGGTAAAGGCATCAACTTGAAAGCATAAAACGCATTAACAGCAGAAAGCGCGGCTACTCCCTTGAATGCGTCAACCAGTAAAACTACTAATGCAGGGCCTTTGCCTAAAGTTCTTAGCACGTTAGTAGCACCAGTAGAGCCAGATCCTTGCTCTCGAATATCTATTCCCTTGAGTAACTTACCTGCTGTATAACCAGTTGGAATTGAACCGAGTAAATAAGCTGCAAGTAACAGCAGACCGCAAATACTTAACTCAAGAAACATATATAAATCAATTAACAATTATCAATTAACAATTATCAATGATTAATTAACAATTATCAATTAACGAATGCCAGTCTTTAACTATTGTGATGAAAAATCAAAACATTCTTCTATTATTTTCAGCCCCAAAATTCAGTGGCAGGGTAGTTAATAATTCTTCATTGGTCATTGATAATTGTTAATTGTTCATTATTTGGTAGCTAATCACTTAGAATCTAAAATCGCTCTCCCTAGGCATTTGCTGAGGATCGGGAGCAAAAGCTAACCACAGGGGAAATTGTAGCAGTGATAGATTAATTTGTTCTTCGGTTTCATCAACTAAAACCAGAGGCATTTGCCCTTGCTTAACCAATCTGTCTGCTTTCAAAACTAATGGTTCTGGGTCTTCAAACAAAATGAGTCCGCGCTCTGGGCCGAAGTCGCTGCGTGAAATGCCTAAACAATCTTGCAAACCACGTCGCCATTCTCCTAATCTTTCTGGGGAGTTGGCAAGCACTAAGGTACGCAAGCGATCGCTATATAGATCGCGTAATATGGAAATCACCGCCGAGGCGATCAAAATATTTTGTAATCTGCTGCCCATAGTGCGAATTGCACCGCGCCCGCCTTGGGTCAAGAACCAATTAGAAACCCGTTCTGCGTGAACTGGTTCAAATGTGCGTCGTAGTTGCCAAGCTGCGCCGTAGTAGTCTGGTGCGTTGCGGTATTGATCTATTAAGCTGCGAATTTGCTTGGCAGTCTTTTGAAAACTTTGTTCTGTAAATTGAGGAGTTGCGCTTGATGCTGTGGATTTTGCAGGCGCAGGTGTGACTACAGTAACTTGTTTTACTGGTTCCGGTGCTGTCGGTAGTTCTAGCTGTTCGGCAGCTACGACTAAATCTTGTAAACTACCAACTAAATAATCTTTAAAACCTTGTACCCGAATTGCTAGATCTTGGGACACACCAGCAAAACTTTTACGCATTTCCTCGTTAATGCGATCGCGCCTTTTTTCCAGTTGTTCAACAGTAATTTGCAGTGTTTGTTTACGTTGCTCTAGCTCAGATAAACCTTCTTGTACCATCCTCCCCAAAACTGCCTGGTTTTCAGCTATCTGTGAAGTCAACATTTTTTGGGAAGCTTGCAGCGTAGCAACTTCTTGAAGTAATTCCAGTTTTTGTTGCTGTAGTTGCTCTACGCGCTCTGTTAATTCGGCTATTGTGTTTTCGGCTAATGCTGTTACTGCTTCAACATCTTCTGCTGCGGTAGCTTCGTCGGTTTCATCTGCCCCTAATGCCGTTGCTTCTTCTATCTCAGCGGCTATGGTGGTAAATTCAGCCGTTTCGTCTGTCACCAATGGCATTGCTACTTCAATCTCTGTTGCTATCACGTCATCTGTACTAGCTTCGGCTGGTTCTACCTGTGGTGTTTCTACTAGGGTTTCTGCTGAAAATTCCTCAGATGTAGGAGCTTCCTCTTCTGAATTCTCTACTACCTCAATAGGTGACGGTTGCTCGTGTTCTGGTACTGATTGGGTTTGAGCTTCTTCTAAATTCATTTAACAATTAACAAATAACAACGAATAAACAACTAATCAGTTTATGGTTTAGAGCTAACTGGGCAGCGTTGCTCTAAGCAGGTTTTTAACATTTTAGGGTCAAATAAAATTGGGAGAAAGTGGATACTCTTGACTTCTTTGAAGTAAAACAAAATTGGCACTGGTGTCCAAAAAATCTCCCAATTCTGCCAGTCTTGGTAAGGAAAGCGCCGAATTAACTTTTCTGATCGATAAACATCCAATGCTGTTTCAGTAAATTTTAGACGGATTGTTGCAGCCTGAAACAACAAGAACAATCCAAAAGCTGCGATCGCTAAACTCGCAAATGCTTGCACTAGCAGCATAGGGATAGCAGCAATCACAAGCACCAAAGGTATTGTATAACTAGGTTTTAACTCAATGTCTTGGGCTGGTATTGTCGAAGATGTTGTGGTCACACGCTTCCACCCTGCTATATAAGGTTACATTTTGCTAATTCTATTTTATTAGCATCATTTTTTTATTTTGAATTTAATAAAATACGCTCATTCGCGTTCAGCATACTCAAGGCAACCGCCTCCGCTACTCTAATGCCATCAATGCCAGCAGATAAAATGCCTCCAGCGTATCCCGCCCCTTCTCCAGCCGGATAGAGTCCGGCGGTATTGATACTTTGGCAGTCTTCTTGGCGCTTAATCCGAATCGGCGATGATGTGCGGGTTTCTACGCCAGTCAAGACTGCATCATTCATGGCAAAGCCTGGGATTTTTTGATCGAAGGCAGGGATTGCTTCGCGGATAGCTGCGATCGCATAATCCGGCAAGCTTGTACTTAAATCCCCCAATTGCACCCCTGGCTTGTAGGAAGGCTGCACCGTACCTAGTGTAGTAGAGGGTCGTTGGTTAAGAAAATCACCCACCAGTTGTCCAGGGGCATAGTAAGTTTCACCGCCCAGCTTAAAAGCTTGCTCTTCCAGACGGCGTTGCAAGTCCATTCCTGCTAAGGGGCTGCCAGGATAGTCATCGGGGGTAATGCCGACAACGATCGCGCTGTTAGCATTTGACTCGTCACGGGCGTATTGGCTCATCCCATTTGTTACCAGTCGCCCAGGCTCAGAAGCAGCAGCAACCACTGTACCACCAGGACACATACAGAAACTATAGACGGAGCGACCATTTTGGCAGTGGTGGACGAGTTTGTAGTCTGCCGCACCTAAAACTGGATGACCAGCACGGGAACCAAAGCGGCAACGATCAATGAGAGATTGGGGATGCTCGATCCGAAAGCCAATTGAAAAGGGTTTAGCCTCAATGTACACACCCCGATCTAGTAGCATCTGAAAGGTATCTCTGGCGCTGTGACCAACTGCCAGCACGACATGATTGCTGGCAATATATTCTCCACTGGCTAGGGTGACACCGCGCACCTGCCCTTGGTCAATATGAATATCTTCTACTCGGCTTTCAAAGCGAATTTCGCCTCCCAAAGATTCGATCCTGGCACGCATATTCTGGACAATTTTCACCAGTCGGTATGTGCCGATGTGGGGTTTATTGATATACAGGATTTCGGGATCAGCCCCAGCATTGACTAACTCGGTAAGTACTTTACGCCCGTAGTGATGGGGGTCGCTCACTTGGCTGTAGAGTTTCCCATCGGAAAAAGTACCTGCGCCGCCTTCACCAAACTGAGCGTTAGATTCAGGATTAAGCCTTTTTTTGATCCAAAAACCAAAGGTATCGACGCTGCGATCGCGCACGGATTTGCCCCGTTCTAGCATAATCGGGCGAAACCCCATTTGAGCCAGCAACAGCCCTGCAAACAGTCCACAGGGGCCTGTTCCAATTACGATCGGGCGATTTGCTAAATTTTTGGGAGCTTGGGCAACAAAGCGATAAGTCGTTTCGGGAGTCGCCATCACGTGGGGATCTTTTTTAAAGCGTTGCAGCAGGCGTTTTTCCTTGGTGGTGTCGATATCCAAGATATAAACTAGGAATATTTCTCCTCGCTTGCGGGCATCGTAGCTGCGCTTAAAAATTGAGTAGCTGATTAAGTCTGCGGCTGTGATTTGCAGTTTTTTGAGAATGGCGGCTTGGATCTCACTTTCGTCGTGATCCAGGGGCAGTTTGATTTCTGTGAGGCGTAGCATACTAGGTGTTTTAGGCGAACTCACTGGTCGGGTAGGGCAGGTGCATCACTAACCCTCTAATAGGTGTTTGATACTGGTTTCGAGACACTTAACCTTCTAGCTGTGAAACTTCCTTATTCTCTAGAGAAGCATCTTCAGGCGGGTACTGGTTTGAACACTAACGAAGGATTCCTTTAATTGGTAGGAATTCACTTTTTTCGCGCGACCTCGAATCGCACTTCACTACTTTAATTTTAACCCTCGTTATGCCCTTCAAGATGTAGTATGCCAAATCCTTTTTGGGCAGTTTGCCGTTGGCGTTGCCCCCCGTCGGCAAATCGCTAAACTATTGAAGCTCGATATACTACTTTTGCCTGACAAACTGAAGTGCAGAATGTGGGCTATAAAATAGCGACATTAGAGAGCAGGCTTAAGTCTACAGGTGAGGCGATCGATGTCACTGAATATAGCGAAATTTTATCAAGCGTGTAATCCTAGCCCTTTAGTTGTAAGCAATGCTGAAGATCGCAAGTACTATATTGATTTCTCATCGGTACGAGGTGTCAATATTGTTCGAGAGTTGGGGCGAAGCATCAAGCTTTCTGTGGATCAACCAACTTGCAATTTATTTACAGGGCATATTGGTTGTGGGAAATCTACAGAATTGCAGCTACTTAAGGCAGAGTTAGAGAAACAGGGATTTCATGCTGTTTATTTCGAGTCTAGCCAAGTTTTGGAAATGGCAGATGTTGATGTCACAGATATTCTGTTAGCGATCGCTCGCCAGGTAAGTGAAAGTTTACAAGCTATTGGCATTAAGCTACAACCAGGTTATTTTGCTGATTTATTTACCAGTATTCAAGAATTATTACAAACGCCACTAGATTTTGAAGGTGAGTTTAGTATAGGAATTGCTAAGATTACCGCTAAAACAAAAGACAGTCCTAATCTTCGTAGTAAATTAAGACAATACCTAGAACCACGCACTAACAGCATCATAAATGCGATTAATCAGGAAATATTAAAACCTGCTCAAGAAAGGCTTAAACAGAAAGGTAAAAAAGGTTTAGTTGTTATTGTTGATAATCTTGATCGCTTAGATAATTCCATTAAACCAAATGGGCAGATACAGCCAGAATATTTATTTATAGAACGGGGCGAACAGTTAAATCAACTGCATTGCCATGTAGTGTATACAGTGCCATTAATATTAGTTTTTTCTAATGCTTTGGGTAGGTTGGCGAATAGATTTGGTCGAGATCCCAAGGCTTTGCCAATGGTTCCTGTAGAGTTGCGTCAAGGCGGTGGTGAATGTAAAGAGGGGATGGCACTTTTATCACAAATGGTGATGGCGAGGGCTTTTCCTGATGAAAATATAGTTAAACGCTACGATTTAATTACTGAAGTTTTTGATAGTAATAAAACTTTAGAAAGACTTTGCCGAGTTAGTGGCGGTCATGTGCGAAATTTATTGATGTTATTGCGGCGCTGCTTGGAAAGAGAAGATCCACCTTTATCGCAAGCGTGTATAGAAGATGTAATTAAGCAGCGACGAAATGAATTATCTTTAGGAATTGACGAGAACGAATGGGCATTATTACGGGAAGTAGCACAGCAACAAATTATTAGAGGTGAAGAAAAATATCAAACTCTTGTACGGGATATGTTTGTATTTGAATACCGAGATAATGAGGGGTCTTGGTTTGATATCAATCCAATTTTGAAAGAAGCTAAAGAGTTTCAGCTATGAGTCGCACTGAAGAACCGGAAGATATTAATGTCTTTAATGAAAATTCTCTAAAAGCTCTGATACGGGCAATTAGGCTATCTCAGGGGCAATTTTCGCTAATTTTAGCACGTTGTAATTATGCTGGGTTGCGCGATCGCATGGCGCAACGCCTAAAAGAATTATCTTCGGTTCCAATTCAGGAAATAAGTTTAAATCAACTTACCAAAACCCTATATACAGCTATTCAAGAAAAACTCGGTTCAGAACAGCCACAAGCATTAATGGTATTTGGTTTAGATTCTGTAGTTGATATTGAATCATTGCTCACTTCTGCCAACCAAGTACGAGAAGAGTTCCGCCTCAGCTTTGCATTTTCGTTAATTTTGTGGGTGAATGATGATGTGCTAAAAAACTTGAGGCGGTTAGCACCAGATTTTGAAAGTTGGGCAACTACAACTGAATTTAAACTATCTCAAGATGAATTATTAAAATTTCTGCGTCAAAAAATTGATGAGGTGTTTCAAAGCCCAAAACCTAATCTAGCAATTTGTCAGGAAATCAAAGCAGCTTTTCAAGAGCGTCAAAATGGTGAACAAATATTAGAGCCAGATTTACAAGCTAGTAAAAAATTCATTTTAGGGATAGATAATTATATTAATAATTGCCTAGATGATGCTTTAAATAATTATCAGGAAAGTTTAGCTTATTGGCAGCAGTCCGATAATTTAGAACGGCAAGGAAAGTTATTGCTTGATATTGCTCTCTGTTACGAATCTAAAGCGGAAGAAAACCGCATATCTAGTCGGCAGTATTGGCAAGAAAGTAAAAACTATCTTCAACAATATATTGATTTATTTGAACAAGCTAAACGTCTAGATGTAGTAAATCAACATATTAATAAATTAGGAAGAATTTTACGACGTTTAGAAGCTTGGGAAGAGTTGCAGATACTTGCAGAAAAAGCGATTCATTCGGATAGCTTCGCTAACGCACTACACCAACAAGATAGTAATCTCAACGCACTGGCTGAAAATTATGGATTTCTAGCAGAGGTAGCTTTAAATCAGTCGGACTGGGAAAAAGCAAACAAATTAGCTCAACAAGCACTGCAAACTATAGATAAAGTTAATGATAGTGCTGATCGGCGTGGTTTGTATCAGTTTTTGTTAGCGCGATCGCAGCAGCATTTAAACCAAACTAGCGAAGCAATTAATAATCTAGAAAATGCTCTACAAGCAAGCGATCCTGAATATGATCCACAACTTTATATCAATATTTTAGAAAGCTTGCGTTTTATTTACTTTCAACAAAGTAAATATCTAAAAGCATTCAGATTTAAGCAGCAACAACGAGCTATTGAATCGCAATATCGTTTTCGACCTTTCATTGGTGCAATTAGGCTTGAGCCTTTAAAACGATCCATTAATACTTCTCTAGAATCCCCGGATATTAATATCAAAGAACGAGAAAAGATAATTGCTACCAGTTTGCAGCAAGATGTCAAGCTCTTGATTAATAAACTAAGTCGAAATGATCAAAAATTAATCATAATTCACGGTATTTCTGGGGTGGGTAAAAGTTCTTTATTGTTGGCGGGTTTAGTTCCAGCTTTGGAAAAGCAAATAATTGATAGTCGCAATGCTTTACCTGTATTAGTTAGAGTTTATACAAATTGGCTCAGAGAACTAACTTTTTGGTTGAAAAAGCGGTTGAATCAAAGCAATCTCAATCCTGATACTGCATCTTTAGAAGCTATTATTGAGCAATTAAAACAGAATGCCGAACAAAATTTATTAACTGTTTTAATATTTGATCAGTTTGAAGAATTCTTCTTTGCTTGTACTGATATAGTTAATCGGCGCAAACTATATGAATTTATCCGAGTTTGTTTAGATATTCCTTTTGTAAAAGTAATATTCTCTTTGCGGGAAGATTATTTGCATTATTTATTAGAGTTTAATCGTTTAATAACTTTAGATGTTATCAATCAAAATATTTTAGATAAAAATATTTTGTATTATTTGGGCAATTTTTCAGTTGAACGAACTAAAGCAGTTATCGGCGAATTGACAGAGGGTTCACAGTTTACGCTGTCAGATGAATTAATCGCGCAATTAGTCAAAGATTTAGCTGGGGCTGCGGGAGAAGTGCGCCCAATTGAGTTGCAGGTAGTGGGAGCGCAACTGCAAACTGAGAATATTAATAATCTAGAAAAATATCAGCATTTAGGCGAAAACCCTCAAGAAAAATTGGTGCAAAAGTCTCTAGAGGAAGTGATTAGAGACTGCGGAGGGGAAAATCAAGATATTGCCCGATTGGTTTTGTACTTTTTAACGAATGAAAACGGTAATCGTCCCCTAAAGACTCGCAATGAATTAGCAAAAGATTTAGAGGCAGCAGGGTTAAAACTTGATTCACATAGACCCCCCTTAGAAAAAGGGGAATATGAACAACCAATTTCATTAGATTTAGTATTAGAAATTTTAGTCGGGTCAGGCATAGTATTTTTAGTACGAGACTTTCCAGCTAATCGCTATCAATTGGTTCACGATTATCTTGTTCCCTTTATTCGCCAACAACAAGAAGCAGGATTATTAGCACAACTACGGCAGGAAGCAGAGTATCAAAAAAAACGGGCAGAAGATTTGCAACACAGCCAAATTGATGCTCTGAGTCGCTATGCAGATGCGCTGTGGCAATCTCATCAAGAACTAGATGCACTCAGAGAAGCTATCCGTGCAGGGGTAACACTCAAGCAGATAGAGGGAATAAAAATTGATACTCGCGTGCGAGTTGTAACTGCACTGCAACAAGTGGTTTATGGAATTAGAGAACGTAATCGTTTAGTAGGGCATAGCAGTCCTGTCTTAAGTGTCGCCTTCAGTCCCGACGGTAAAACTATTGCTTCTGCAAGTGACGACAACACAGTGAAGTTGTGGAATTTAGCTGGTCAGGAACTGCAAACTCTCAAAGGGCATAGCAGTTCTGTCTATAGTGTGGCTTTTAGTCCCGACGGTAAAACTATTGCTTCTGCAAGTTGGGACAACACAGTGAAGTTGTGGAATTTAGCTGGTCAGCAACTCCAAACTCTCACAGGGCATAGCAGTTATGTCTTAAGTGTCGCCTTCAGTCCCGACGGTAAAACTATTGCTTCTGCAAGTTGGGACAACACAGTGAAGTTGTGGAATTTAGCTGGTCAGGAACTCCAAACTCTCACAGGGCATAGCAGTGCTGTCTTAAGTGTCGCCTTCAGTCCCGACGGTAAAACTATTGCTTCTGCAAGTTACGACAACACAGTGAAGTTGTGGAATTTAGCTGGTCAGGAACTCCAAACTCTCACAGGGTGTCAGGAGTGTCGCCTTCAGTCCCGACGGTAAAACTATTGCTTCTGCAAGTTGGGACAACACAGTGAAGTTGTGGAATTTAGCTGGTCAGCAACTCCAAACTCTCACAGGGCATAGCAGTGCTGTCAGGAGTGTCGCCTTTGCTCCGCAACGCGATGCGAACAGTCCCGACGGTAAAACTATTGCTTCTGCAAGTGACGACAACACAGTGAAGTTGTGGAATTTAGCTGGTCAGCAACTCCAAACTCTCACAGGGCATAGCAGTTATGTCTATAGTGTCGCCTTTGCTCCGCAACGCGATGCGAACAGTCCCGACGGTAAAACTATTGCTTCTGCAAGTTGGGACAACACAGTGAAGTTGTGGAATTTAGCTGGTCAGCAACTCCAAACTCTCAAAGGGCATAGCCGTTCTGTCTATAGTGTGGCTTTTAGTCCCGACGGTAAAACTATTGCTTCTGCAAGTGACGACAACACAGTGAAGTTGTGGAATTTAGCTGGTCAGGAACTGCAAACTCTCATAGGGCATAGCCGTTCTGTCTATAGTGTGGCTTTTAGTCCCGACGGTAAAACTATTGCTTCTGCAAGTGACGACAACACAGTGAAGTTGTGGAGTTTAGCTGGTCAGGAACTGCAAACTCTCATAGGGCATAGCCGTTCTGTCTATAGTGTGGCTTTTAGTCCCGACGGTAAAACTATTGCTTCTGCAAGTGACGACAACACAGTGAAGTTGTGGAATTTAGCTGGTCAGGAACTCCAAACTCTCACAGGGTATAGCAGTGCTGTCAGGAGTGTCGCCTTCAGTCCCGACGGTAAAACTATTGCTTCTGCAAGTGACGACAACACAGTGAAGTTGTGGAATTTAGCTGGTCAGGAACTCCAAACTCTCACAGGGCATAGCAGTTCTGTCTCAAGTGTCGCATTCAGCCCCGACGGTAAAACTATTGCTTCTGCAAGTTGGGACACCACAGTGAAGTTGTGGAATTTAGCTGGTCAGCAACTCCAAACTCTCACAGGGCATAGCAGTGCTGTCAGGAGTGTCGCCTTCAGTCCCGACGGTAAAACTATTGCTTCTGCAAGTTACGACAACACAGTGAAGTTGTGGAATTTAGATTTAGACTGGAATTTAGATTTAGATGATTTGCTTTTCAGCGGCTGTAATTGGGTGTGTGACTATTTGCAAAACAACTCTAATGTGGAAGAAATCGACAGGCATTTGTGTGATGGTATTGGAAGTCAGCAGTAGGGGTAAGCTATGAATGCTGGCGGGGTGACCAACCTTGTCAAAAGCAAGACTGGATGAGGGATGCAGCCTTTAATCCTCGGTGAAAATTTCAGCTTTTATTAGGTTTAAACAGAGTCTGAAACTGAGAGGCTGGGCGCAAGAAGAAATAAAAACCTTGACGGGGTGACAACCCCGTCAAAGACAAGACTGAATAAGGGATGCAGCTTTTAAACCTCTGTAAAAATTTAAGCTTTTATTTGGCTTTAATCTCATTAACTCGCAAACATCTTTAGTGCATG
>JAESGO010000115.1_pt1 | contig 26005 bp, 22 predicted proteins | sample 9269701 | NCBI WGS metagenome assembly JAESGO01 (sample SAMN15720690, study PRJNA650881) | algae metagenome | isolation source: Hormoscilla sp. CMT-3BRIN-NPC48 and co-occurring heterotrophs from... | place: USA: Clark Mountains Wilderness, California | collected 2010-04-18 | reverse complement strand
AGTGTCAGTTATGGGTAGAGGAAATGCTCAACCTTATTGCGAATAAAAAGTCATTTTATCAAAGGGGCTTGAGAGCTATAAGCCTTATAGACCAGCCGCTCTAGCGGCGTGGTCGCCCCCAAAAGTTCAAATGCTAATTTGGCAGCGCCAACCATACCCGCTTGATTACCTAATTCTGCCCTTAACAGTTGCAGTCCAACACGGGAACTAGGAAGCACTCGTTTTTCTATTTCTGCTAATGCCGATGGAAAGAAAAATTCTGCACTTGCGCTTATACCACCACCAATAACGATCGCTTCTGGCGTTAAAACATAGATTAAACTAGCTAACCCAATACCTAAGTTACGTCCATAGCTTTCCCAGAAAGCTAATGCTTCAACGTCACCTAATGCAGCCAAAGCACCTAGCTGATCTGGTTCTTTCCCTGTAATACGTCGAATTGCTTGCACTGAAGTATACTGTTCTAAAGAACCTTGATTACCACTATTACACGCCGCACCATCTGGATACAAGGTGATTAACCCTAGTTCACCTGCTGCGCCTTGATGCCCTGTAAATAATTTGCCATCAAGGATAATTGCACCACCTACGCCAGTGCCTAATGTGAGTAATATTAGATTACGAAATTTGCGCCCAGCACCTAACCAAGCTTCTCCTAAACCTGCACAGTTAGCATCGTTGGCGAGAATGGTAGGTAATTTTGTTTTTTCTTCTAGCCAATTAGCTAGGGGAACATCATGCCAACTTGCTAGGTTAATTGCTACTTGAGCAATTCTACCAGTAGCATCGACGGGGCCTGGAGTACCAACGCCGATCGCGATCACACTGTTTGTTCCCAAGGATGCGATCGCGTCCACAATAGCATCCACAACTGCTGTCGGTGTAGCAGGTTGCGGCGTTGGCACACTTAAAGACTGCAAGCAAGTACCATCTTTGCGAAACCGTCCTAATTTAATTGCTGTTCCGCCTAAATCAATCCCAATTACTTCAGAATTTTCCACTATCTCAATTATCAATTATCAATTATCAATTATCAATTATTAATTCAGGAATGCAAGCCCTGCACCTTTAGTTATAAAAAATCGCCGCAACTTCAGTTCTGGGGGAATTGATAATTGTTCATTGATAAACAACACACTGGTAAAATTTTTCCAACGCTACTACACAATTTTTATCTTCATAAACGCGGTCTTGGTTTTGGTTAATTTTATTGATAATACTTTGTCGCCACTCTTGATCTAAACCTAGTCTCACAGCAATTTCAATATATTCTGCTTCATCTTTAGCAATTGTGTCTGTAACTCCAAGCATCCTGAGAATACCGTAGGAGTGACGACCGCGCATAAATTCACCTGGACAAGTAACAATCGGTAAATTGCAGGCGCTCGCTGTCAGTGTTGTCTTTCACCTGACCAACTCAATATATCTAAATAAACATCTGAAAGTAAATTTATGCTGGGATATTCCAATCTTTTTAATCTCGGCAAGATCACATAATAATCTTCGCTTTTTTGCTTTTAGTTGTAATTATTGTAGCACTCAGCTATTAATGAGCTATCGCTCATCCTCTAGAGCTTGTTTTCAAAGATACAATCTCACGCTACCTGATTGACCAGCAACAGAAGTGGGTATGCTAAATTTAGCGTTGGAATATTAATTATAGCCTCTGTAAAGGGAAATAGACATGAGTAAGATTGAATTAAAAGCCAATTCCTTACAAAGTCCTCAATTAGAACAACAGAATCAAGGTTTTACCCTGTTTGAACTGCTTGTAGTTATGTTAATTATTGGAATTCTCGCAGCAATTGGGATACCTAGCTTTATTAAACAAACTGTTAAAGCTAAACAATCAGCAGCCAGAGAAAGTATTGCTCGTGTCAACCATGCTCAAGTTGTGTATCGGATGGAGAACGATTCTTTTGCTACTAATTATAGTACTCTCTTGGTTGGTACACTCGACAATAATAGTAGTGTTGATACTTATAAGGGCTACACTTTCCAAATGAGTTCTAGTGCGGATACCACAAGCATTATTGCCACGCCTGTAGATCCTTCCCTAAAAGCTTATTCCGGCGGAACTAACAGGTATGTTGATAGCAACTATCGAGAGTTTGTTGTTAGCATACTCTGTGAAGCAAACACCCCTGGTACAGCAACGGCACTACCACCTACTTTACATAATAATGCCGATCCCGATTGTCCCAATAACTACAAAAATCTCAATGGGAACTTCTAACGACTGCTCATAAGATTGATGCGCTCGCCAACAAAAATTTAATTAAGTGTTTTATAATTTACGCAGATTTTAACCCACAATCCTGGCTCTCTCTTCCTTAAAAGTAAAAATCTTATCGAGAAGAATTATTACGTGGATTAATTAGCTCACTTAATCCCTCTCCTAAAAGAGACAATCCTACTACCATGAGTGTGAGAGCCAAACCAGGAAATAAAGTTGTCCACCAAATACCAGTAGGTAGAGCATCGAGAGCTTGACGTAAATCATAGCCCCATTCAGGAGTTTGTTCTGGTAAACCTAATCCCAGAAAGCCTAAACCTCCTAAAATCAATACGGCATCGGCAGCATTGAGTGTAAATATTACTGGTATACTCTGAATCACATTGAGAAACAAGTAGCGAGACAATACTCTTGATGTTGAGGCTCCCATTGCTTGGGCTGCTTCTATAAATAATTCATTTTTCACACTCACAGTTTGGTTACGGACTACGCGATAGTATTGGGGAATATAAGAAATACTAAGTGCGATCGCGGCATTGATTACCCCTCTTCCTACCACAAAAGCTAATGTTACTGATAGCAGCAACCCAGGCAGTGTATAAACAGTATCCATAAAAAATAGCAATATTTTATCTATTTTGCCGCCAAGATAACCGCTAATCATTCCCAGAGGTACACCCACGATCATACTTATCGCTGTAGCTAAAATCACTACCTGCAACGCAGCTTGGGAACCATATAAAGCACGAGCAAACACATCGTAACCTTGACGACTGGTACCAAACCAATGTTTTCCCGAAGGCGCTTCATGAATTGGGTTACTCAAAGACTCTAGTGGGTTTTGTATCCATCCCCAAGTTTGAAAAGCCGGAGCTAAAACAGCAATTAGTACAAACATTACAGTAATTACAATACCTACTCTCAGCAATTGCATAGAGAGGCTGCGACGCTCAGAAATTCGTAAAAATTGGGGTAGTCGGAGTTTATTTGTGCTTGTCATAAATTAAATATCGAGAGCGGGAACAGGGGAAGCACAGTGTATTAACTCCTCTATCCTCTCTATTACACCATTTATAGGGGTCAACTTAATTTGACACCAACGCCCATACTATATATAGTATCTCTGCGTAAGTCCTTATATTAATACAGTTGACCGATGACCGATGACCAAGGAAATTTTTTTTGTAAGGGTGATATGAAATTGATCACAAGTGGGTAAGCTACATTCAGAAGCGAAAAAAAGCATCCCCCCTCAAGGAAACAATATGAAACCCGAATTACAAGCTAAGTTCCTGCAACACCTGAACCGCAAACAAAGCGACAAAGGTTTTACCTTAATTGAACTATTAGTAGTTATCATTATTATCGGTATCCTGGCTGCTATTGCTCTACCCACCTTCTTAAATCAAACTGCTAAAGGCAAGCAATCTGAAGCTAAAAACACAGTTAGCGCAGTCAATAAAGCCCAAGTAGCATATAGAACTGAAAACCAATCTTTTGCTTCAGATATGACTACTTTAGCACTTGGATTGCCTACCAGCACAACCAATTACGGCTATGGAATTACTGCTGGTACAGATTCAGCAACGATTCTCGCCACAGCTAAAGATACTGGTTTGAAAGGCTATACTGGTGGTGCTTTCAGATATGTCAATACCAATAACGAAACTGCTATTGCCACTGGACTATGTGAAGCACTTAGTCCTGGTATAGGTGCACAGACTGCACCTACATTAAGCACCAACACCGTAAGTTGTGGAGCAAATTACAAACAACTCTAAGCTTTCCTGAAATATTTTCAAAATTGTTGCAGGGTAATTCTGATAGGAGTTACCCTAATTTTTATTAATATTTATAACTAAAAAAATACTAAACTAGCACAGAAATAAATTTTTATCTCTTCTGCAATCTATTCCGGCTCATTGCTCTCTACCTCTACTCTAATAAAAATTAGATTCACAAAAGCTTACAAATGAATTATCAACATGAAGCTCAAAAGTTACTTTTAGAAGCTCGCTACGAACAAGTAGCAAATATTTATGAGCAAGCAATTGCTACAGAACCTAATGTAATTACTAACTACTGGTACTTAGGTTTAGCCTACTTACTACAGAAGCAAGAAGAAATAGCGCAAACAACTTGGTGGCTAGGAATGTCTCAAGCTGCTGAGGAAGAAGTTGAACAGTGGACTAATGAAATAATTCAAATTCTTGAGGCAGAAGCTTTACGCCAAGCAGATACCGAAAATTTAGAACTGAGTTGGTTAATTCGCCAACATATTAGAGAACTAGACCCCACTTATACCCAAAATTTACTACATTTAATTAACCTGGCAATTGATTTAAATAACTTTGCACCAGAACAACTTAATGATTGGCAAGTAGTAGAAACTATACAACAAACCGTTACAGAAGAATTAGATTTAGATTTCCTTTTACAGTTAGTTAACAAACTACTAGAATTTGCTTGCCCTCAAAGTTTGGCATTTTTAGAAGCCTGCTTACCCCATTACAAACAAAAGCCTTTACTTTTGATTGATGGAGTGATGGTAGTTGCGATAAAACTAGCTTATCAAGTTTGTATACCTAGCTTTGCTGCTAATATTGCTGAGATATGTTTGCAGTTAGAGCCGGAATATCCAGAAGCCTTAAGGCATTTATCTGCCTTTTATTCTAATGCGGAACTGCACCAAAAAGCCATAGAAACAGCTAAACGTTTCTTCAATACCTGTACTACTACTCCTTGGCAAATTCTTGGCGGCTATATAATGATGCGTGCTTTACTTAGTGCTGGCGCTTGGAGGGAAGTAGAACCTGTTGTCGAACGTCATCAATCCTTAATTTTGGAATTAATTCAAAATCCGCCTGAACAAATAGACCCATTTGTAGCTTATTCTTTATGTATGGTGAATTATTTCTTACCATCAATTGAGGATAAGCCACAAAAAAACCGTTGGTTGCAAAATCAGGTAGTTAAACTGTTTCAAAAGAGTATTGAAGATGCTTGCCCGTCTGTAGGGGAGTTGCCTTGGAATAACTCAACGGAAAAAACGAGAAAATTAAAAATTGGTTATATCGCCCATACCCTGAGAACTCATTCTGTTGGTTGGTTATGTCGTTGGCTATTCCAATACTACGATCGCGAGCAATTTGAAACACATCTTTATATTATAAATCAAACTATAGAAGACCATCAATGGTTTAGAAATCAAGTAGATTTTGTATCTAACTTTGGTTCTGAAACACCAAGAATTGCTACACAAATCAAACAAGATGGCATTGATATTTTGGTTGATTTAGATAGCATGACGTTAGATATTACTTGTCAAGTTATGGCTCTCAAACCTGCACCTGTGCAAGTAACTTGGCTAGGTTTTGATGCTTCCGGTATTCCAGCAATTGATTACTATATTGCCGATCCGTATGTTTTGCCAGAAAAGGCTCAAGAGTACTATAGCGAAAAGATTTGGCGTTTACCTGAAACTTATATAGCAGTGGATGGTTTTGAAGTAAGTGTACCAACTTTACGGCGGGAACACTTAGATATTCCTTCAGATGCAGTGATTTATTTTAGCGCCCAAAATGGATATAAGCGTCATCCAGATACAGTGCGCTTGCAAATGCAGATTATCAGCCAAGTACCTAATAGTTATTTTTTAATTAAAGGTCGTGCCGATGAAGCAACTCTGCAAGAATTTTTCTATAAAATAGCTGAAGAAGAAGGAGTTAGTCTAGACTGCTTTAGGTTCTTACCCAGAGTTACTACTGAGCAAGTCCATCGAGCTAATTTAGGCATTGCTGATGTTGTTTTAGATACCTATCCTTATAACGGAGCAACTACAACTCTAGAAACTCTGTGGATGGGGGTTCCTTTAGTTACAAGAGTAGGTCAACAATTTGCTGCTCGTAATAGTTACACATTTTTAAAGAATGCTGGGATAAATGAAGGTATTGCTTGGACAGATGAAGAATATGTTGAGTGGGGAGTTCGTTTAGGACTCGACCCAGTTTTAAGACAACAAATTTCTTGGAAGTTACGGCAATCAAGGCAAACATCACCGTTATGGAATGCTCAGAAGTTTACCCGTGAATTGGAGAAAGCTTACAAGCAAATGTGGGAAATATACATTGAAAGTAAATAATCTTTATATTTAAATATTGAGACTATTTAGCTCAAGTAGAGGAATATTTTCTGCTCCTATTCGGGCGATCGCGTTATGATTTTCTTGCTCTAGAGCAACTCTACCGTAAACCTTTGTTAGCAAAGCTTTCCACTCAAGCTGACCTAGATTTTCGATTAAAGAAATTTCTGGCCCTTCTGTCACATCTACATCTTCTTCCATGAGCAAATTCATAGCAACACTAGATAAAGCTAGATTTGCATAGTCTTGATCTGCAAGATTACTGGTATCTATTAACAGCGTAATTTGACTTTTTTCATGGTGAGATGCGATCGCGCTAATCACACTAGCTAAAGAGAGGCAGAGCAATTCTTCTGGCTGATTCCAGTCAGGGAAAATAATCAGGTTAATTTCTCTGAAATTAAGGTTGTTGCTAAGATTCTCAGCCAAATATTTTCTAAATAGTTCTTGGAATACCGATCCCATTTGAGCGGAGTAAGCGCGACTATCCAGAAAACTGGGATTACCCTGCATTTTCTGCTGAATCTGCTTGCTCTTGTCTTTGCGTAGTTCAGGATTTTTGCCCAGTGCGATCGCACTTTGGATGTAAGACTCCTCGCTATCTGCGACTAAATCAGGAACGCCCAGTGCTTGCAGCATTGCTGCACCCATTGTAGAGCGAAAACAAGTGCCCTGTCTGGCAATTATTGGCAGATTAACATCTAAAGGTTCTATCAGCGAGCTTGTCCCAGAAAACGGGTAAGAATCCAGATAGATATCGGCAATCTTGAAGTATTCCTTAACCTCCTCCAGATTTGGTACTGGCTGAGGATCTAAGATCATCAGACGGTTTGCTGTTACTCGATGAGCCTCAAACTTTGTATTGATGTGCTTGAAAAAAGCTTTCTTAGGGTAAGCGTTTGACCAATTCGGCCCAAATGGCAGAAGTAGCAAAACTGAGTTAGGCACGGCAGCAATGATTTTTGCCCAAGTATCAATCAGTTCAGGGGTAATTTTGAAAAAGTTAGCTCCAGATGTAAAAACGACAGTTTCTTCAGAGATACCTAAACTTTCTCTATCAACTTTGATATTTACCTGCTGTTGTTCATGCCCATAACTAAAACACTGAGCAGTCCCCTCCAGTTTCACCAACTTCTCTGTATAGTGTTCTTCTGCCGTTATTAGAGCATCAGTCAACTTACCGGAAATGTAGTAATCAACGTGCCGCATTCCCGTTGTGACAACTGAGGACACACTGGTAACTTGTACCCTAGCTAGTCGATGCAATGATAGAAGACATAATGGATTTGTTACAGCCGTAACATTGGTAGCAATGAGTAGTATATCAAGGTCATCAGCGCGAATATAGTTGACCTGATCTACCAAATCTTTCGGCAGCAACTTAACTGAGTTAGCGCAACTTTGACAATATTGCTCTAGTGAATTATTAGTCCACGTTAGAGGGTACAAAATCACTTCAAAATCTCTGCTGATATACTCATAGGCAGAAAGTGTAGCGAATGTTTCGGCAGTAGGCGTAAAATGAGCAGCTAGAATACCTAACCTAATTTTTTTTCTAGTTACAGATCTATCCGCAAACTCATAATCGACCTCATAACCCTTAAGTTTTAGGAAAAACTCGATAATTTCTGCACGCTTAAAATAGATATTTTTAAGATTGGTTTCATTAAAATATAGGGGAATAAAATTAGCGATGGGGACAAACTGTGTGACCACTTCATGCCATAAAAGCGAATCAGGCTCACTCAATATGGATGCGTGTAAGTAATCAATCCACCTCTGCATATAGTGGTAGTAATTATCTGCTTCTCCAACTTCCTGGAAATTGGGTGGAGAGGCAAACAGGAATTTCAGATAGTCATTGAGCAACCAAGGAGGAATGCGAGAAAAGTCTTGCGGCAAGGGTAACTGGTCAGCACGGCGGTACAGCATAGCAGCCAGTAAATACTGAAGTGCTTTTGGCTCATCAAAGCCTCTAGAAATGTTTGTGATGACTTCATCTAGAAAAGTTTGTTCAGTAGCAGTGAGTGACTCATTTCTTATGCCTATGCCGAGCAATATTTGGTGTGCCCTACCCAGTTCTCCTGCGTAAATACTCTCAAGTTGATTTACTGATTCTGTCAGCCACTGGGCGGCAATTTGATAGCGAGCCTGACGGAGATTGGCTATTGCCGAGCGTTCGGTCGGGTCTTGTTGATACTGTTGGGCGTAGATTGAGAGTAGAGAAAAAAACTCTTGCTTGTCTACAACTTCAGTATTTACTTTTTGATTATTTTCCTGCCTATATTCCAGGTTGTTTTTAAAATCATTTCCCAAAATTTGGTTTGGTATTGAATTAGATACTGGCTTCACTACTAGCAATTCAGCCAGGACATGAACTACTCCATCGGCAGATTCTTCATGTTCAAGTTTTAAAGCCTTAAATTCGCCTTTAAATCCATATCTTCTACAAAGTTCTATGTAAGCTGGGAATTCATTGCAATAGTATAAAAAAGAATTAATATTCCAAAAACTAATATGGGTCGGGTCTTGAAAGGCTCCTCTACCATCTGTAGATGGTACGCGAATGTCAACTTTTGCACCAGGCTTACAAACTCTCCAAATCTCATTCATTGTGTGAATTCGCTCAGGGAGATGTTCAATAATGTCGTGTGCCCTGAGCTCATCTACTGAACTATCAGGGAAGGGGAATTCTTTACTAATATCAGCAACAATGTCAACACCAACTCCAGGATATATGTCTACCCCAGTGAAATTCGCAGGTTTATTAGTTCCACAGCCTATATCTACACGCAACATATCTGACTCTGATCTCACTTTTAAATAATCGGTTGATGAGGAACTACCAAAGTTATTATGGAAGTCAACTTTTGTCTTGACAAAATTTATAATACGCTCAGTTGCCTTACCATCAAAAGGGCCTAGATATTGCTGCGTAAACACTTTTTGTTTTTCCTGCTGGCGATGTCGTTCCTCACAGTCGTTGAGTAGTTTTTCAATAGCAGGAATTAATTCTTCGCGATCGTATACCCCAATGGCTGCACCCTCAAGAGCATAGGGCATAAAATCTCTCAGTCCCAACAAATCTACAAAAATGCAAGGTTTTCCCAGTGCGATCGCATAACTCAGTACACTTGTTGCTGCACCAAGAACAATATCACTTTCTTCAATTTGCTGAAGTAAAGCACTGGCATTATCTATTTTGATGTTTACTCCTATATGACAGGCTAACTCATCAAGTTGAATTGTGTTTTCAGTACCATGAGGTCTGATGACTAGCTTGGAGCCAAAATATTTAGCTGCTTCAAAAAGCGTTTCATACAAATAATTGGAAAATTTGTATGTTGATGTACTCAAAAAGAGTAACCTTAGTTCCGCATGGTCATCTACTTTTGTCTTTTCACTGCTGAGATGTTCCCTGATCTCCCTTTCAATCCAAGGCCAGCCAGTAGGAATAACACGTTCTGGAAGCCAGCCCAGGCTTTCTACATAATAACGTTGAGCGTAAGCACCCCATACAGCTACATAATCAGGAGTTGTCTCGCCGTAATTTTGCTGCCATCTGTACAGATATGAGCGTTCCTTTCCTGATATTCGAGGATCAAAAGAGATGGGAGCGCCATGCTCAACTACAAGTTTTTTTATCCCTTGTAGTTGTGCAACTTTCCCTAGTGTACGCGCTGGCAAAGAAACTTCTTCCGCCATTACGATTAATTTGGGACGTACTTCTTTTAGTACCCAGTAAGCACGGTCTATCCAGGAGCGAACAATGGGAATATCAAAGCACCATAAAAGGTCTACTCTTGGTTGAACAATCCTCCAAATGTCTAGTGGGTAATCCCAGAACCCACTATAGAATCGGTGATCGTTCAACAACTGATTAATTTCTACTTCACCTAGAGCGCCTACATCCCCTGTCAAGGGCACAGGGACTGAACTTGATTCACCATACCATCCCGAACAGAAAGTTCCTTCATTTAAATCAAGCGTTTTGAGATTAAATGAATTTGCTAACGCTTGACCAATCGGTGCATAATTGTTTGTAAAGTTTCTTTGAAGTGCGAGTAAAACCTCTGACTCTAAAGAGTTTATACTTTTATTCCAGGTGTTTTTTTGGCTATTTTGAGGCTGCCAATGCTGATATTGCGATTTATAAATCAATTTACCTAGCTTTACTGTACTAGGCGATGATTCTAAAGTATTAGGAATTTCTAGGGGTTTTATAACAAATCCTTTATTCCTCATAGCACCCCATACTTGATTTTCATAATTAGTCTGGGGTGGAGGAGCTAGACCCCACTGTGTCACAGGAGTAAGGGGCAATTGATTTACCCAAATTTCCTTGGGTTTGTATTTCTGAAGAATCGCTACTGCTAGGTGATAAGAAGTTATTGCTTCGTAGAAGAAGTAGTAGAGAAGATGTACAGAACAAGATAGAACATCAATGTCTCGATAAATGAGCGATAGCCCATAGTCAGGGCTAACCTGGCGGCATATTTGCTCAAATTTGTCGCGTAAATTGTCTACCTCAGTAGTTATAGTGCAAAAGTCTAATTTTAGATAAAATTTCACTGCATCTTGTGCTGGAATTTTCGCTGATTGAAAGACTAAATGAGCCTCTATTCCTGAATAAACAATTTCACCTGTTTTCAGCAGTTCAGGATGTGAAACTAGCCATTCAGCATCAGCACGTGTATAGGCTAGATATAGTCGCTCAACCATTGAACAAATCCCAACTTATTGGTGTTCCCATTTTGGCATTCTGCTTAATCTGTTTGCCTAGTATAATATCGTAATATCGTGGTGGCAAACCGAGTCCAGGACGTAGTGATTTCAGGTTGTCTGAGGTAAAAATATCGCCTGCTTTCATATCTTGAGCAACGTAGAGCGATCGCCTAAATACTAAGGAACTTTTTTCAGCTTTTGTTGCGCCGTAGTGAATATTACCTAACGCCTGCCAAGCTCTTTCGGTTTCAATTACCAATTGTTGCATTTCTGCTGGTTCCATCGAAAAAGTAGCATCTACACCACCATCGGCCCGATTGAGGGTAAAGTGCTTTTCAATCACAGTCGCCCCTAAAGCAACACTAGCAACGCCAACTCCAATGCCCAGCGTATGATCTGATAATCCCACTTGCACGTTAAATAATTTTTGCAAGTGAGGAATTGTTAATAAGTTGGTTTGCTCTGGTGTGGATGGATAACTGCTAGTACATTTAAGTAAAATTACATCTTGGCAACCTGCTTCTCTTGCGGTGCTAACTGCTTCATCTAATTCTGCAACTGTTGCCATGCCAGTAGACATAATTATCGGTTTTCCTGTACTAGCAACCTTTTTAATTAACGGTAAATCAGTATTTTCAAATGAAGCGATTTTATAAGCTGGAGTATTTAATGATTCTAAAAATTCTACTGCTGTGGAGTCAAATGGGGTACTAAAAGCAATAATTCCTAGTTCTTGGCAACGATCAAAAATCGGTTTGTGCCATTCCCAAGGCGTGTAAGCTTGTTGGTAAAGTTTGTATAAAGAATTACCTTTCCATAAACTATTTGGATTATCAATAAAAAATTCGCCGTCATCCACATCTAAAGTCATGGTATCGGCAGTATAAGTTTGCAGTTTTAGGGCGTGCACTCCAGTTTTAGCCGCAGCATCTACAATTTCTAATGCCCGTTCTAAAGATTGATTATGATTGCCGGACATTTCCGCAATGATAAACGGTGGATGAGTAGCACCTATTTGTTTATCACCTATTGTAATTTTTTTCATGCACCCTACTAACAACCCACATTTCTATCTTACCCAAATTTAGTTGATTGTTTACAAGTATGAGTATCAATTTATTTACAATTAGATCCTGTAGTTGATTTTAATTACTACTTCAACAAGTGTATTGATAGTGCAGAGATAGATTACCTCTATAATTTGCTAGATCTATTTTCTGAAAGTTAGCTTTTTCAAAAGCTTTTATAGATGCGTAATTGTGTTGTTTAATATAAGCGTGTATAGTGGGTATTTTTGTGTGCTTGTAAAATTTTTCAACAGCAGTTTTAATTAAAATACTGCTATAACCGTAACCTCTGTGTGCAGCAGCAACACTAATACCCACCTCTGCTTGTTGATGATTAAAAATATGAAACCGTACTTGCCCAATTAGTTGATTTTTTTGATCAATGGCAATAAATATATAATAATTTGGGTCGTTTAATTTGTCTGTAAACCAATTTATATGCTGTTTCCAAGGAATAAAATCTGAGTTGAAAGAAGCTTTTCTAACCTCTGGATCGTTTGCCCACTCCCACAGTAAGTGACAATCATCTTCACAGATTGCTCTTAATCTCAAAACTTGATTTTTTAAGGGCATTAATACTCTATTGCTACCTTCACCATCAATTAACTGCTGACTACTAACAGACATAGCTTTACGTGCTGTCAAGTCTGGTAATAATTGCGAGAGTCTTTTAACTAGATCAATAAAAGTAAAATGAGTATGCCAGCCCAAGTTGACGGCTATATTCATTGTATTTAAAGTTTGCGCGATCGCTTCCTGATTATCTGCCAAAACTATCAGAATACTCGGTACGCCCATGAAAGCTAGTTCCCAGGTAGTCGAACCTGTGGCAGTGATCGCGATATCCGCCCATGCCATTAATTCTGGCATATTTGTCACATTTCTTTTTAAGCAGATGGAGATACTCGCATTTTCGCAAGCTGTTTGTAGTTTTTCGTAGTGAGGGTTACTACCTCCGACTACAACCAATACTTCTAATTTTTCTATCTGTAATAGCTGTAAACCTTGAATGACTTTGAGAGTAACATTATCAGGATCGCTACCGCCCATTGTTACCAAGATTTTTGTAGCAGTAGATGGGTGCGATCGCTTCCATCTTCGCCACTGTAAAAACTCACGTCGCAATAGTGTATAGCTAGTACCTAAAAATAGCCGCGTATACTCTTCCCGCTTGGTATACATACCTTCATCAGCAGATATATTTTGATTTAAAACCACATCTGCATAATAGCGATCTGAATGTCCATAATCATCAACAAATAACAAATGCAATCCAGCATCTTTAATCGCACGTTGATACTCAGCATCGAATTGATAGCCATCAACTACAACCCATTGAGCCTCATATTGACGAGCAATTTTAACTGTTTCCTCCGCATCTTCATTTCTGTTTAACTCAACTGGTAAATATACAATCTGCATACCTTCAGATTGCAACTTATCTGCCAGCACTGGTACTACCATTTGCATGACAAAAATAGCCTGCCCTTTTGCATCTTGCCAAGCTTGAGCTAAAGCCAGACAACGCATTACATGACCAGTACCAATCGCTATATTCGCATCTGTACGAATAATAATTTTCATGCTTCAGGCTTTTGCGCCACCAATAGCATATTCGATGAAAGTTTACTAGCAGATAAAAAATTTTGAAACTCCTCTCCTTTTGCTTCCCATTCATCTATTAATATTTGCTTTAGGAAAGGTTGATTACTAACATCAAAATTTCCTGCAATAATTTGTTTTCGCACCAACTCAGCATCTAACCTTCCAGGTGTTTGCTGCTCAACCACCTCAAAACCGCAGTTTTCTAATAACTTTGCTAGGGAATTTAGATTAAACAAATTAATATGCTCATTATCAACAGCACTAGATTTATCGCCTAAATTGACAATGTCAAATCCCTTAGAATTAGGGCAAGTAATGATTAAAATTCCTCCCTTACTTAACAATTGATAGCACTTTTCTAAAAACTCTTTTGGGGAAAATAGATGTTCAATTACTTCAAAATTAACAATTACATCTATTTGTGTATTACCAAAATCAACTTGTTCAATCGGTTCTTCAATAATTTCTATGCCTCGATTGCGGCAAGTTTCCGCCAAATCAGGAGTAGGTTCTACCCCAATCACCCTTTGAAAAACTCCTAATTTTTGAATTTCTTCGCAAAATATCCCAAATCCTGTCCCTACTTCCAATAAAGTATTTGTGGGTATATTAAACCTTTGACAGATATCAATTACCTTTTGCACCCTTGGCTTAAATATTTTTTCCCGCCGCGCCGCTTCGGATGCGGGAAAAATATATTTATTCCAATAAGCATAATTTTCTGACTTACTGTAATACTCGTCTAAATGTTCTGGTTTTGGTCGCGGATTTGCATAAATAGTTTCGCACTCCTGACAAAGAACAAACTGTATACCGTACTTAGTATACAGTTGGGCGAAATTGTTAGCAGCACAAGCTGGACAGTTAACAGAGATGAAATCATCTTTGTATTGCAGTAGACGCTGCACATCGTTAGCTAGTCTTTCTGCTTGTGCTTTCATCAATTCATCAGGTCGAATCTCTGATTCTTTGAGCATATAATTTTGATGTTGTGTATTATCCCAGTATAAAATTATGCTCTTGCGCTAATTGCAGTAACTCTTCTGGATACTGATGATTTTTTAAATAGTGATAATCTGGACGGCTAGCAATGTAATTTTTATAATGCCAAGCGTGTTCATTATTAGCACTAGCAGCAAAAAACATGGCATACTTACGATGTTCTTCCGGTACATTTTCCACAGCACAATTTAACGGGAATGATGCTCTGTGATCTACTCGAAAATGGAATAAAACTAAATCCCCAGCTTTACCAGGAATTGAATACATTGACGGTTGCGGCGAGATATTCTGCCAAAAAGCATGAGCGTTAGGATTAGTGCGAACATCTGGATATAAATGAGAACCAGGAATTACATCCAAACCGCCACCATATTCATTATTATCTTGCAGATATACAGCCGTTTCAATCAATAAATAATTAGGCTGCCATTGAAATGTATGCCCCATATATTCTTGGGACGTTGTATCTTTATGCCAGGTGGAATAATTAGAACGATGTGCTGCTGTTTCTGGTAGATAAATAAAATCATCTCCCAATAAAGACCTTAACGTAGAGAGCATTGGTGGATGTGTCAGCAGCCAACGCAGTTCTGGATATCTAGTACAAATATCTAAGCGAAAATTACCAGTATCACCGTGATATTGGATATCTGATTCAAATAATTTAATTAAATATTCTCTTAACTCTCCAATTTGCTCTTGTGTAAATACGGATGGAACCAATAAAAATCCATCTTTATGAAACTGTTCTATTTGGCTATGGTTTAACATAACTAACCTTTTCCCCGATTGAACTAATAAAAATGTGAACGTTTATTTAATGGACAACTCCATAAGCGGAGGGTTCACCCCAAATGTTGTCTTTTACCCATTTTCCATTTTCCACACGCCAAACCCGTGAATCGCGGAATGTATCGCAAATAGCATCAAACTCCTCCTCATCCATCCCCACATACTCTAACCAACGTTCTAAATCTCGACGTGGCTTGACATGATCGTATTTTCTCACCATCTCAATCCCTTGTTCACGAGTCATCCCACCTGCACGTATATCTTTACAAGCATGATCTGAGCCACGACCATAACCAAATTTAATAAATTTTAGGTAGTCGTGGATGCCATTTTCGTGCATATCGTCAAGATTAGAGATTTGGCGGTAAGTACGTTCAAAAGGTTGCTGTGCTGGTCGCCAACCATAATGTTGCATTACCAGTTGAGAGTGTTCATTTGCTTCCCAGTTAACAAAGTTGCTTAAGTAAATGCCACGCACACCTACTTCATCAATTTCTTCGTCAGAGGGATATTGCGCCCACAATAAATCTTTTGCTGTCAAACCTTCTTTCAGTTCAGGACGACCGAGTTTTTCTAAACCTTCATCGGTGAAATCATCCCAGTCATAACCCCGTAGCGCGTGTTCTAAGCGATGTTTGGCAGTAAATTCTACAAAGTCATTGTAAGAATACATTCCGCCTAAATCCATAAAACCATGTTCGCCCCACAGAATTAGCGGTACTTTATAGCGGGCTGCAACTTGAATTGGTACGGTAAAAATGCCACAGTGTCCATGCCAGTTCATATCGCCTTGTAATTTAAACCCGATGCGATTCATTTTGATCAAGGCATCAACGCTGGGACGGACGATGATATGGTCGCAATCAAAAACCTCTCGCATACGTTGGAGGTTATATTCTCCTTCTGGCAAGTAGTTGTTACCGTGATATGTAACTAATAAGGGTTTTAAACCAAGTTCTTTGACCGCAACATGAGTTTGATAGTAGCTATCTTTACCACCACTTACCGGAATTAAAATGTCGTAGTTGCTATCGCTGCGATATTCATCTGTTAATTCTTTTAACCATTCCCAACGCTGTTGCCAATCTAGATGCTGTTTTTGCTGATGGACTCGGCAACCAGAACAAACACCATGTTCATCAAAAGTTAAAGGAGTGGCACTAATAGCTGGGTAGACACACTTACTACAATACTGAGTTGGCATAATTAAGAGATTATTTAATATAACTTTAGCTATATAGGTTAAGACATTTTTTGTTTTGAAACCTTTGGTAACAAAGGCGTGAAAACAAAGCTAATGGCTGACTGCTATAGCCTGACATTTATACCTGCTTTGAGGAGCGCCCGTTTTCCGCCCCTATCTGACAGTTCTTTAAAGTGCCAAATATTAGCGGCAGCTACAGCCGAAGCACCTGCTTTAATACCTTTGGCATAATCTTCGTATCGTCCTACACCGCCGCAGGCAATTACAGGAATTGTAGTTACGGATGCTACAGCACTAATCAGATCTAAATCGTAGCCGCGTCCAGTACCATCGCGATCGATACTATTTAATAAAATCTCACCTGCACCTCGAGCTTCTACTTCCTTAGCTAATTCTTCAGGTTTCTTACCTGTAGGTGTCTGCCCTCCATCAATAAATACTTCGGTTTCTCCGTTGGGATGGCGCAACACATCAATACTAACTACAATAGCTTGACTGCCGAATACTTTTGCTCCTTGGGTAATTAATTCAGGGGTATGGACTGCGGCTGTATTAATAGTTATTTTATCGGCACCTCGACTAATGCGATCGCGCATATCTTCCACACTCCGAATCCGCCCACCCCAAGTTAAGGGCATAAAACAAGTCTTGCTAACTTCGTCTAATATATCTAAAGCATTATTTAAACCTTTAACTCTATGATCGTCACGGCGTAAATCATATTGCTCGTCACTACTAATATCTAAATATATTAATTCATCTACATTCCATTCATTAAATCTTCGCACTTCATAAATAGGATTGCCAATTATTTGATGAATTTTAAACAATTCGCTTCTAACTAACAAACCATTTTTCAATAACAAAACTGGAATTAATCTATTTTTAAGCATGAGATACACCTGCTTTAATAAAATTTGTTAAAACTGCTAACCCGGCTTTTTGACTTTTTTCGGGATGAAATTGAGTCGCATAAATATTTTTCACTTCAATACTAGATACAAAATTTACACCATGATCTGCTGTCGAACTAACAATACTTATATCTTCTGGTAACAACACATAACTATGGACAAAATAAAAAGCTTGGGCATTACCTAAACCCACAAACAAATTATCTTTTTTTACAAAGTTCGCATCATTCCAGCCAACATGAGGTACGCGGATACTTGTATCTGGTATTTGTAAACGTTCTACTGTACCAGAAATCCAATTTAATCCTTTATGCGTACCATGTTCAGTTCCTATAGTAGCTAACAACTGCATTCCTAGACAAATACCTAAAAATGGTTTGCGTTTTTCTCTAACTTCCTCTTCTAAAACTTCTATCCAACCCCCAATTTGCAGATTTTTTATCCCATCTGCAAACGCACCAACCCCAGGTAAAATAATGTGACTTGCTTGTTTCAAATCTTGAGGATTATTTGTAATTATTACCGGACATTTCAGAACATCTAAGGCATTAGCTACAGAACGTAAATTGCCCATTCCATAATCAATAATTGCTACTTGAATATTGGAAAGATTCATCATAGTACTACTTACTTTTACTCCTAAAATTTTAATATTTTATTTAATCAACATCTGTTATAATTATAAAATCCTAATAACATATGCGTTTATCCGCGCTTAAAAATATCAAGGTTGTGATTTTTGCAATAGTTACCATTAGTTATCATCAACTAAAACATTTTTTAGCTCTTGACATGAATTTATTTAAAATTATTATCTGCTTTATTCCCCTAATATTTTTTGGTGGACATGGGCATTGACTTGACTAAGATATGGCATTTCTTTAAATAAATTTACAATTTCATTTGTCGAAAATATTTTACCTTTTGCATACAAAGAAGCGTAGATCTTTTCAATAAGGATGAAGTCTGATTCAGTGTCTAAAGTCCAGCGATAAGCTGATAAATCTTGCGAATTGCTGTAGTTATGTAAAGCAAATAATTCAGGATGTTGGTAAATATAGGGAGTAACGTGTTCTCTTTCATAATGTTGTTGAGTATTTACAAAAGCAAGCTGCAAAGCATTAAAAGTAAATATTTCAGCATCCAAACCAATTGGATAACTTCTGCTCAAAGTATTACTTAGATAATCTACTTTTATTCCTTGAGTTGTTTTGTTTTGAAAATCAGCTAACATTTTGCCAAGAACTTGAGGATCAAATAAAGGACAATCAGAAGTAACTCTGACTACTACTTCAGCTTGATGTTCTTTAGCTGCTAGATAGTAACGTTCTAAAACATTAGCTTCACTTCCCCGAAATGATTTAGCACCACATTTTTCAGCTTCTGTAACAATTACATCATCTGCTGATGCTGTAGTTGTTGCTACCACGACTTCATCAACCAGCGAACAAGCTTTAACTCTAGTAATAACGTGTGCTAAAACAGTTTTATCGCAAAGCTGGTTCATCACTTTTCCAGGTAAGCGGGTAGAACCCATACGCGCCTGTATAATTGCAACTATTTTCATAGCAAAATCTCTTGTAGTGTGTTAACAACTCGATCTTGCTCTGCTTGTGTCAAGCTGTAATAAATAGGCAGACTAATTGCTTCAGTGTAATAGCTTTCTGCTTGGGGAAAGTCACCTAATTGAAATCCTAGTTGTTGATAATACGGTTGTGTATGTACTGGTATATAGTGCAGGTTAACGCCAATATTTGCATGACGTAGTGCTTCAAAAACTTGGTGATGAGACTTGTTAATCTTATCGAGTTTTAGGCGAATTACATATAAATGCCAGCTAGATTTAGGATCAGGATGTTGCTCAGGTAATGTTAAAGGTAAATCTGCTAATAAATGGTTATAGCGATTTGCTAAAAACTGCCGCCGTTGGACAAATTCATCTAAACGCTGCATTTGACTAACACCCAAAGCAGCTTGAATATCTGTAATGCGGTAATTGTAACCAAGTTCAAGCTGTTGATAATACCAACCGCCGTGAGACTCACTTTGCATAATTTTAGGGTCGCGGGTGATGCCGTGCGATCGCAACCTAACCAACTTCTCATACAAATCGGAACTATTGGTTAGCACCATCCCACCTTCACCTGTAGTAATAATCTTGACAGGATGAAAGCTAAACACTGCCATATCTGAATACTGACAGCAACCAATTAATTTATCCTGATAACTACCCCCAATTGCATGAGAAGCATCTTCAATCACTTGAAAACCATAACGCTCTGATAAAGTGGCGATCGCTTCCATTTCACAAGACTGTCCCGCAAAATGAACTGGGATGACTACCTTGGGTAAACAACCTTGCTGCTCTGCCCAGATTAACTTACGCTCTAACTCCTCTACACTTAAGTTGTATGTACGTGGGTTAATATCAACAAAATCAACATTTGCGCCACAATACAAACCACAATTTGCTGAAGCAACAAAAGTATTGGGAGATGTCCACAGGATATCACCGCTACCTAAACCAGAAGCTAAACAAGAAATATGCAGCGCCGCAGTTGCACTAGAAACCGCCACAGCATATTTTGTCCCACAATAGTTAGCAACAGCACTTTCAAACCGCTCAATAGTTGGCCCTTGTGTAATCCAATCTGAGCGCAAAACTGCAATTACAGCATCAATATCTTGCTGATTTATATCCTGTTTACCGTAAGGAATAAAACTACTCATGGCTTCAGCATATCCAGCAGTTGAGCGTGTGTCATCCAGTCTGTATTGTTATCAGAACTATATACAAACCCCTCGGCAACAGCTTTACCTTTTTCGCTTAGAGCATTACAGCTAAAATCAACTTCGTGAGCAAATTCAATACTTGGCAGAATCACATAGTGATCTTGAAACTCTAAAGTTAAGTTAGCTGTCTCTGCTGGACACATCACCTCATGCAGTTTTTCTCCTGGTCGAATACCGATAATCTTTGTCGGTATTCCAGGCGCTAAAGCTTCAGCTAAATCTGTTACCTTCATCGAAGGTAGTTTTGGTACAAATATTTCCCCCCCCTGCATTCTTTCAAAGCTTTTAAGGACTAAATCAACGCCTTGCTGAAGCGTAATCCAAAAACGTGTCATCCGCGGATCTGTAATCGGAATCTCAGTAGCTCTGTCTTGGACAAGTTTTTGAAAAAATGGCACAACTGAACCGCGAGAACCAACAACATTGCCATAACGAACTACAGAAAATCTAGTTCTTAATTGACCAACAATATTATTAGCAGCAACAAATAACTTATCCGCCGCCAACTTTGTTGCTCCATACAAATTAATTGGGTTAGCTGCCTTATCTGTTGATAAAGCAATAACTTTTTCTACTTCTTGTTCTATGGCAACATCAATAACATTATTAGCTCCCTGAATATTAGTTTTTATACACTCCATCGGGTTATATTCAGCAGCAGGGATATGCTTGAGAGCGGCTGCATGAATTACATAATCTACCCCACGCATAGCTAAACGTAGACGACCGACATCCCGCACATCACCAATAAAATAGCGCATCGCCGGAGCATTAAATTCCTGCGCCATTTCATACTGCTTTAACTCATCCCGTGAGTAAATAATAATTTTTTGAGGTTGATATCGACTTAACAAGGTTCTTACACATTGCTTGCCAAAAGAACCTGTGCCACCTGTAATTAAAATAGTTTTGCGATCAAACATTATATAAGTAGGAGTAGTTGTTATTTGATAGCCCTAGAAGTTATGTAAACTTTTGTAACAGTAACACCTTAGTGCTGATCCGATTATCTATTTTTAATTTACCCAATCATTTCCAAGAATCGATCACTTTATTGTAATTTACGGATTAATGGTACACTTGATGTTAAAGCTTTTCCAGGTTCGTCAACAATTTTATCGCTCACTTGCCACTGTCCTTGTAGCAAGTTTAGCTATTTTGGCAGTTGGATCTCTACAGTCGTCTCAATTAAAAAAACTCAAAAATAGTTCTGCTATAGGTTCACCAACAGAGTTAAACAAACAAGTAGAATTAGAAAAATCCAATTTAAAGGCTCTGCAAAAAATACCTGCGTTTGGTTTTAATAATTTGCTAGCAGATTGGGCTTTTCTGAATTTTATACAATATTTTGGTGATGATCCGGCTCGTGAAGTAACTGGGTATAGTATTAGTCCAGAATATTTTGAAGTAATTATACAGCGCGATCCTAAGTTCTTAGATGCTTATTTTTTTATACCTACCAGTATTTCCATCTACGCTGCTATGCCAGAAAATTCTGTAAAGCTTATGGAACAAGGGTTAAAATCTCTTTCACCTCAAATTTCACCCAAATCATATTACCTTTGGCGACAAAAGGGGATTGATGAGTTACTATTTTTAGGACATGCCAAAGCAGCCCAGCAATCTTTTGAAACAGCTGCAAACTGGGCAAGTGTTTACCCCGATCAGGAAAGTCAGCAACTAGCGGCTTTTTCTCGGAAAACTGCTCAGTTTATTGCCCGTAATCCTAAAAGTAAACAAGCTCAAGTACAGGCGTGGACAGTGGTTCTTACAAGTGCTGTTGACGATCGCACTCGCAAGATTGCCATTAGTCGTATTCGGGGACTAGGTGGAAATGTGTTCCTTACTCCCGAAGGGTCTATAGATGTAAGGATGCCAAAGGAAGATTAATGTGGGAGTCAGGGGTTATTGGTTAGTTAATGACTATTTCGCTGCAATTTTCTTAGGGTTTGATACATTTCAGGCAGACGACTATAAATAGCGGCTGCCTTAACAAATACTTTGTGGGGAATGGCAGGAACGCCTGTTACTATTGCCCCAGGTTCAATGTCATTATGGATACCAGCTTTAGCAGTAGCGATCGCACCATCTCCAATATATGCCTGATTCGCTATCCCAACTTGCCCCGCTAACAAAACTTGATTGCCAACTTTAACACCCCCCGCCATCCCAACTTGTCCGGCTAATGCACAGTTTTGACCAATTTGGCAACCGTGACCAATATGTACTAAGTTATCAATTTTTGTATTACGCCCAACCCGCGTATCTCCGACTGCTGGACGATCAATAGTACTATTACAACCAACTTCTACCCCATCTTCTAACACGGTGTAGCCAGATTGCTCCATTTTGAACCAACCTTGAGGTGTGGGTACAAAACCAAATCCTTCTGCACCAATCACAGCACCACTATGAATCACACAACCTGTCCCTATTTGCGTACGTTCGTGGATAGTGCAATTGGCGTGTAAGATAGTGCGATCGCCTATTTGTACATCTGGATAGATTACTACATTGGGGTGAATACACACAAAATTCCCAATTTTTACGCCTGCTTGTATCACCACATGAGCGCCAATGTAAACATCATTACCGATTTCGGCAGTAGGATGAATCACAGCAGTTGGGTGTATTTCGGGATTTGGGTGGAAAGGTTGATAGAAAAGTGCGATCGCACGAGCAAATAACAATCGTGGATCTGATGCTACTACCCAGGCAATACCGCGTTCACTAGCTTGTGCTTGTAACGCCTCATCCTTGGGCAAAATCAAAGCACTTGCAGAGGTTTTACCCACCTGAGAAGCAAACTTTCCGCCTTCTATATAGCTGAGAGTCCCTTCTTTAGCAGTATCAATCGGTGCTACGCCTGAAATATCAGGATTAATATCTGGTTGAGATATCAGACTATTGCCAGCAACACTATCAAGTTTTTGTACAATTTCACTAAATTTCATTGCGTATAGCACTTAAAGTAAAGGTTCAGACAACTTGTAGAGGTAAAACCTAGACAGCCCAAGAAAATTTAGAAGTTAACTGCAAACTAGGGCATCCGCTAACTTCTAGATTATTAAACCACAATGACCCATGACCAACATTAATGAAGAGCGTTTATTTCCACGTAGCTACTTACTACTATTTTCCCATCGCTTGACCAGCTAACCAAGCTGTTGTCCAAGCACTTTGAAAGTTAAATCCTCCGGTAACTCCATCAATATCTAAAATTTCTCCAGCAAAATAAAGCCCTGGACAGCAACGGCTTTCCATCGTCTTAAAATCTACTTCCTTAAGTTTCACGCCGCCACAAGTAACAAATTCTTCCTTAAATACTCCCTTACCTTTAATCAGAAATTGACCTTGATTTAGTTCTTGGATCAGTTGATTTAAAGTTTTATTCGATAACCCAGCCCATCTATCTTCTGCACCAATACCAACAGCCGTAATCAAACTTTGCCAAAGGCGACGGGGAATAGGAACTGGACAATTAGCAGCAATATTGCGCTGCGGTAACTGTGATTTAACTGCCAGCAACATCTTACGTAAGCTTTCTGGATTGTACTGTGGAAGCCAATTAATTACTAACGGTGTTTTATAATCGCAATTGTGTAAAAATCTTGCAGCCCAAGCGGAGAGTTTCAGGGCAGCAGGGCCACTTAAACCCCAATGAGTAATCAGCAAAGCACCAGTTTGTTCTAGTACAGGTTTAGCCACAGGTAATAGCACTCGCGCTGATTCAACGCTGACACCAGCTAAATCTTGCAAACGAGGGTCGTCAATATTAAAAGTAAATAAAGAAGGAACAGATGCTTCAATCGTATGACCCAAATCTTTTGCCCAGCGATACCCTTGGGGATTACTACCAGTGCCAAGGAGGAGGCGATCGCATTTTAAAACTTCTCCCGACTTCAATTTAATCTCAAATTCATTTTCCCTTTCCGTTGGCGCGGTGGATGAAACCGAGGGTTGGTGCAAAATTGAACTAACAGGTGTCCCCGTCCGAATTTTTACTCCAACTGCTTTAGCCGTTTCAATTAAACAATTTACAATCGTTTCTGAATTGTCTGTCACCGGAAACATCCTGCCATCCGGTTCAGTTTTCAGTTTCACCCCATGAGACTCAAACCAAGCAACTGTATCCTTGGCTTGAAACCGAGTAAAAGCACCCCTAAGCGCTTTATTTCCTCTAGGATAATATTGCACCAAAACAGCCGGATCGAAGCAGGCATGGGTAACATTGCATCTACCTCCCCCAGAAATACGAACTTTGCCCAGAAGTTCGCGCCCAGCTTCTATTAATGTGACTTGGGCGTGAGGGTAAGTTTCAGCACAAGTAATTGCTGCAAAAAAACCAGCAGCCCCACCACCTACTACCACGATTCGTAACTGTTGCACACTCAATTTAGTAATAATGACCGAGAAAATGGGATACAAGCCCCGTCCTTTAGCGTAGCTGAGGACGGCTTTAATTTGTCTATGTTATAATTTTGCCGTAGGGTTTTTCTACGTCAAACGATAGTTTTAGAGTTCAAGGCGAAAGGGAAAACAACTCAATATGCCGCTATAGATGAGGCGATTAGAACCGCGGCGGTAGCCGTGTGTCCGCAACAAGATTATCCGTTTTTGGATGGATAACCGAGGGGTGGGACAAAAGGAGTTGTATCGCCACAACACAGCATTGAGAGCAGAGTTTCCTTTTGTCAAAGCGTTGAACTCTCACGCCTGTCAAGTTGCTGTTGAAAGAGCGTATACCTCAATTGCTCGGTTCTACGACAACTGTAAAAAGTCTGTTCTAAGGAAAAAGGGTTATCCAAAATTCAAAAAGAACTGCCGTTCAGTGGAGTACAAGACCTCTGGATGGTCACTTTCCCAAACTAGGAAGCAAATTACCTTCACAGACAAGAAAGGCATTGGCAAGCTCAAACTCAAGGGGACGTGGGATTTAAACTTCTACCAACTCGATCAGATAAAACGGGTTAGATTGGTTCGTCGTGCGGATGGTTACTACGTTCAGTTTTTAATCAAGGCTGAGAACAAAGTAGACTCGCAACCGACAGGTAAAAACATTGGTCTAGACGTAGGAATCAAGGAGTTTTATACCGATAGTAATGGTCACGCTGAGCCTAATCCCAAGTTTTATCGAGTTGGTGAGAAACGATTGAAATTCTGCCAACGTCGCGTTTCTAAAAAAAATATTGGCTCCGCTAACCGTAAAAAAGCCATTAATAGACTAGGGCGAGTACACCTCAAAATAAGTAGACAACGTGAAGAACACGCTAAGAGAGTAGCATGTTGCGTTATCCAATCTAACGATTTGGTCGCCTACGAAGACTTGAGGATTAAGAACTTAGTCAAAAATCATTGTCTCGCCAAGTCTATTAATGATGCGGGTTGGTATCAATTCAGGAGTGCGATTCGTTGACTAGAAACCAATACCAGTAAAGGTCTTGGAGGATTAGTCGCATGATATCAGTCTATCGTATTGACTGAAAATCTTGACAACTGAGTGAACCATGAGGGTGTAAATCCCTC
>JAESGO010000114.1_pt1 | contig 26407 bp, 21 predicted proteins | sample 9269701 | NCBI WGS metagenome assembly JAESGO01 (sample SAMN15720690, study PRJNA650881) | algae metagenome | isolation source: Hormoscilla sp. CMT-3BRIN-NPC48 and co-occurring heterotrophs from... | place: USA: Clark Mountains Wilderness, California | collected 2010-04-18 | reverse complement strand
AAACCCTTATTGGGTGACAGAGGTATCAATGATAATGACCTTATTACTGAGGAGCCGTGTGATGCGAAAGTATCAAGCACGGTTTTGGAGACGAGCGGTTCTCGTGAGGGAATCGCTTAGTTTAACGGTAAGAAACTGAACATCCGCCAAAATGATGAGCTAGGTCAATTAGCAAAAGAGTTGAACCGGATGAGCGAACGGCTAGTTGCACTTGAGCAAGAGCGGCGGGCATTTTTGGCTAACGTATCTCATGAATTACGTACTCCTGTGAGTAATGTCTTAGTGACAGCGGAAGCACTAAGAAATGGCGCAGCAGAGGAACCTGAACTACGCGATCGCTTTTTGGGAATTGTTGAAGATGAAACCAAGCGTTTGTCGCGACTGATTCATGATCTACTAGATCTTGGCAGACTAGAAGCTGGTATAACTGCAATAGAAAAACAACCGCTCAACCTAAGAAAATTAATCAACCAAGCTATCCGAGCAATGGAATCTCGGATGCAAGCTAAAGGTGTAGTAATTTGCAAGAATGTTCCTGACGTGATCCTACAAGGCGATCCAGAGCGGCTATTGCAAGCTTTTATGAATGTGTTGGATAACGCTATTAAGCACTCTGAGGAAAATTCCCATGTTTATGTGGGCGGTAAGATAGAAGGTATGCAGATAGCTGTGCAAATCTGCGATACGGGGTCAGGTATTAGTGAGCAGGATCTTCCCCATATTTTTGAACAGTTTTATACAACGGATCGTTCGCGTTCAGGCAGTGGCACTGGCTTGGGTTTAGCGATCGCACGGCGAATTGTAGAAGCACATGGCGGAAGTATTACTGCTAGTAGTACTCCTGGTCAAGGGGCAATGTTTACTATTTGCCTTGCTCGATGATCTATCCACTGCTAAATTGGCAATTGCACTGCCTTGCTGGTCTAAGTCTATGCTGAAAAAAACTAAACCTTCCCAGTGGCTGATAGCGGCTGTTGTTTTGCTAATTGGTGGGGGAGCCGTTGCTTACTGGTTAATGGTACAACGCAAAGATCAGTTGGGTAACGTTCCCATCGGTGCTGAGTTGATTCCCCAAGACACTTTAGCTGCTGTAGCGATCGCAACCGATCAAGAAAAATGGCAGCAACTACAGCAATATGGAACTCCCCAAACCCAAGCTATCTTAAACAAACAACTGGCAACTTGGCGGGACAAATTCCTCACAGCCAACGGCTATAACTACCAGCAAGATATTAAACCTTGGCTGGGCAAACAGGTAATGATTGGTTATTTGGCATCTGGAGCATCCACTACTACACCTTTAACTCAACAGTCGATAGTGATGGTGCTGCCAATTGAAGATCCCCTAAAAGCACGGCAGCTATTAGATAAGCCCAGGTCAGCTAAAGCCAGCCAATTTGTAGAACGAAATTACAAAGGAATCAACATTAAAGAAGCACAAAACTCTGCTTCTCAGTATGTATCAACGACAGTACTGGGACGTTCCTTAGTCGTGACAACAGATCCCAAAATAACTGAGCGTGTAATTGACACTTATCAAGGTCAACCTTCTCTAGCTGCTACACCAGGTTATAAAGAGTCGTTAGGTCAAATTCAAGTCGAGCAACCTTTCGCACAGTTATATTTAAACGTACCAGTAGCAACGGCTAAAGCAGCAGCCAGTTCAGCACGATCTTTATCTCCTGAAAATTTGGCACAAGCGCAAGAAAAACAAGGCATTGCTACGACAGTTACTCTAGAGCCAGAAGGAATTAACTTTCAGGGAATTTCTTGGCTCAAGCCAAATAGCAAAAAGCTACTTGTAGTCGAAAACAATGCTAAAGATATGCCCAAGCGTCTACCTGCTGAGACACTACTGATGATTTCGGGTGGGAATTTACAACAGTTGTGGCAGGACTACCGCGAGGGTGCTGATTCTAACCCAATCGCACCGATCAAACCAGAGAATTTACGTGCCACGATCAAGTCCACAACTAATTTAGATTTAGAGCAGGATTTGATGTCTTGGATGAAAGGGGAATTTTCCCTTTCCCTAATCCCTACACCTAAAGGATCACCATCTGATCTAGGTGCTGGTGTTGTGCTAATGGTACAGGCAAGCGATCGCCCCCGTGCTGAAAAAACTTTTCAGCAACTAGATCAGCTAATGGCTAAACAATATCAATTTCAGGTGCAAAAAACTCTACTAGGTGGTCAACCAGTCGTGAACTGGACATCTCAACTAGGTGGTTTAACAGCCACTCACGGTTGGTTAAACGGTAATGTAGCTTTCCTAACACTGGGCGCTGCCATCCCCAAATTAATCGTGCCTCAACCAAAAGCTACCCTTGCCGAGCAAGATTTATTCAAAAAAGCTCTGATAACTAAGCCTGATCGCCAAAATGGTCAATTTTTTATTGATATTGACCGCACTATCAACGCTGGCAATTTAGCATTGCCGCAACTACCATCAACGCAAAAAACCCTGATTAATGCTATGCGAACAATTGGAGTTACCGCAGGTGTTCATAATGAACGTAGTAGCTTATTCAATATTTTTGTGCAGCTTAAAAAAGTTGCTTCCTCTCCTAATATTTCTCAAGATGCTAGTAAATCTCCTGCTTTACCAGCATCGCCTGCCCCAAAACCTAAATAACCTGCCACTACGCCTACAAGATCACCTAAGTTCAACATACAACGTCTTTGCATCTAAGTGGAGTACACCCCTCCCCAACCCTCGCCTTGCTAAGGGGAGGGTGCCAGGGTATTTTGTATTTCACGTTCCTTAAAATCTGCTGTAAGTATACTTCAAGAGATGGGGAAGTCTAATATAAAATACTCCCTCACTTCCCTTATCCCCTGATTAAGATTTTTCGATCAAACTTAGGTAGGAGAAGTTGGAAGAATTGTCCCAAGAAGCTGGTGTTTTAAAGGACTTAAACAGAAAGTTGAGAGGTGACAGCTAAAATACCCGATGCAGCGAGAACCGATACGATAATATTGGCTCTGAATATGGATTGTTTCAAAACCCCTGGGGAGAACACTTTATGGATCTGGTTGCACTCCAGAACAAGTTAGATAATATTTCGTTTGCTGTGCTTTTTCTCACGATGTTAATTTACTGGATAGGGGCAGCTTTTCCAGGAATTCCTTATATAGCATCGTTGGGAACAGCAGGAATGGCGATCGCAAATATGACCATTGCCACTTTATTAGGCGCTAGGTGGTTAGAAGCTGGCTACTTCCCCTTAAGCAATCTTTATGAATCTTTGTTTTTCCTAACTTGGGGAATCACAAGCATTCATTTGATTGCTGAAAATATGAGCCGAAGTCGCTTAGTGGGAGTGGTGACAGCGCCAGTAGCAATGGGTATTACAGCCTTTGCTGCCATAACATTACCAGCAGAAATGCAGGCATCCGCACCCCTAGTACCAGCACTCAAATCGAATTGGCTGATGATGCACGTTAGTGTGATGATGATCAGCTACTCTACCTTGATGGTAGGCTCTCTACTGGCGATCGCTTTCTTAGTAGTTACTCGTGGTCAAAATATTGAACTGCGCGGCAGTTCTGTAGGTACTGGTGGTTATCGCAATAAAGGCGAACATCAGGAAAGCCACTATCGACTACAACGAAACACTCAGTTAGTATCTCAGCCTCAAATATCTAGCAACGCTTCTAATACTGCCTCTAATTTCGTTGAAAGCAATAATGTTGTGAAAACAGCAGTTCTCGATTTAGTTGACACTGAACAGTTGCCTATAGCTATATCTGAGGCAACTAAAGCCTTAAATCCCTCACTGTCACCCCAGCGCCTTAATCTTGCTGAAACACTCGATAACATCAGTTACCGCATTATTGGATTGGGATTTCCCCTATTAACTATCGGAATTATCGCTGGTGCAGTTTGGGCAAATGAAGCTTGGGGTTCTTACTGGAGTTGGGATCCAAAAGAAACTTGGGCTTTGATTACCTGGCTAGTATTTGCGGCATACCTTCATGCCCGAATTACTCGTGGTTGGCAAGGACGTAGACCAGCAATTTTAGCTGCCACAGGGTTTATGGTTGTTTGGATTTGCTATCTTGGGGTGAATCTGCTAGGTAAAGGACTACACAGCTATGGATGGTTCTTTTAAGCTTTTATCACCTAAGCTATTAGCGCGAAAATGTAAGGTATAAGCAGGTGACGGGTAAGCTTAGATGAAATATCTAGTGTAGAATTTCCAACAAATTGCTGCTGATGACTCTTCACTTGTTTAAAACTCAAGGCTTACCAGCATGAAAACTACAAATTTAATCAGGGAATATGAACGTGGATAATCAGTTTCAGCCACTGGAAAATGGTGAAGTTTTATCTATTGATGAATCTGCCAAAATTTTTATTGGACACCGTACTTTTAGAGTTGGCGAACTTGCAGATGTCATTAAGTCTCAGTTAGCACATAACTTAGGTACATGGTCAGAATCACAGGAAGGCTGGTTTTCCCGTGAGGGAGTTTACTGTGAAGTCCTAAGATTTAGCTCTGGGGGCTGGGTAAAAGGAAAAGTCAGAATCAACCTAGAATTTGCTCCTGAAGCCTCTACAACGCCTACGGCAGAGACACCAGCCAGCCCTCCTCAGCAGGTGTTGACACCTCAACAAGTACCTACGGCTAACCCAGAGCAGCTTGTGTCTGCAACAGACACAATTCAAGTTGATACTGTTAATTTGGCAGCAGTCTCTTTAGTTAGCGAAAGCAGTGATCTAACAGCAGCCATCACAGCGGACGAAGAGGATTTCGATCTGCCAGGTGTAACTCAAAACAGTACTTTGGAAGTTTTAGAAACTCCTGCGGATGACTTGCAATTGGGAATAGCTGAAACCAGTGATTTTGATTTCGCAACTACTGCTGATCAAGATAATTTTGACTTAGGGGAAACTGCCGCTACCACTGATTTCGATCTCGGCTCAGATACCAGTAATTTTGATGCCATCAGCACTGAAACCAGTGATTTTGATTTCGCAACTACTGCCGACCAAGATAATTTTGACTTAGGGGAAACTGCCGCTACCACTGATTTCGATGCCGCCAGCACTGAAACCAGCGATTTTGATTTCGCAACTACTGCTAATCAAGATAATTTTGACTTAGGAGAAACAAACGTAACCGCAGATTTTGATCTCGGCTCAGATACCAGTGATTTCGATGCTGCCACCACTGAAACCAGTGCTTTTGATTTCATAGCCACAGGCGAACCAACTGGTTTGAATGTAGAAGAAACTGCTGAAACTACTGATTTTGATCTCGGCTCAGATACCAATGATTTTGATTTAGCTACTAACACTGAAACCAGTGATTTTGATTTTATAGCCACAGGTGAACCACGGGGTTTGGATGTAGAGGAAGCTGCTGAAACTAATGATTTTGATTTCGGCTTAGATACCAATGATTTTGATTTAGCTGCTAGCACTGAAGCCAATGATTTTGACTTGGGGGCAATCGCTGAAACCAGTGATTTCGATTTTGGATCTGAAACTGATAATTTGGATTTAGGTAGAACTTCTGAACTCAGTGATTTTGATTTAACTTCTGAAGTTAATGGCTTGGATCTAACAAGCTCTGCTGATGAGGATGAGTTTAATTTCGATCTCAGCGCATCAGATGATGAAAATGAGTTTGATTTTGGAGACCTATCGGATACCAATGAGTCAGAAGAAAATTCTACAGACTCGCTACTAGATGAAGTTTGGAAGGATATGAATCCATCTTCTTGATAGGAAAATCAATACTGAAGATTAACTAAAACAATCAAATCTAGAAATATGGCAGCGGTCAAATCCTAACTGTTAAATACCAGCAGTTTATTTAATTTGACCGCTGAATTTATAACGAAACTCCGTAATATTGATGGTTAATCGTCCGGTTTGGACACCGCTTCATACACGAGTGCATCGCACTTTGCAACATCGCCAGTTATTAAAACGGCAGCAACGTATATTAATAGCTGTTTCTGGTGGGCAAGATTCCCTGTGCTTAACTAAATTACTGCTAGATTTACAACTAAAATGGGGTTGGCAACTAGCTATAGCACATTGCGATCACCGTTGGTCAAAAGATGCTGGCATCGCTGCTCATGTCGAACAAATTGCTTGTAACTGGCAACTTCCGTTTTATCTGCAAATAGCAGATCATGTAACCCAGAGTGAGGGCGCAGCAAGAGAGTGGCGCTATCAAGCATTAACTAAAATTGCTTCTTCACATAGTTACCAATACATTGTCACAGGTCATACTAAAAGCGATCGCGCTGAAACTTTGATCTATAATCTAATCCGAGGTGCTGGTGCTGATGGCTTGCAAGCACTAACCTGGCAACGGTTACTAACATCTGAATTACACCTGGCGCGCCCCCTTTTAGAAGTTAGCCGCGCAGAAACATTCCAGTTCTGTCAAGATTTAAAACTACCTATTTGGGAAGATGTCTATAATCAAGACCTCAAGTATGCACGTAATCGCATCCGTCAACAGTTGCTACCCTACTTACAAACTCATTTCAACCCACAAGTAGAGCAAGCTTTAGCTCAAACTGCTGAACTGTTACGGGCAGACGTAGAATATTTAGAACAAGCTGCAAAAGACCTGCGATCGCAGGCAATGGCAATCAGTTCCGAATCAATTAACTACACTCAACCAAACTCCGCTCTTCTCAGCTTGAATCGTGTAGTATTGCGCGATGCACCCCTAGCAATACAACGCCGTGTCTTAAGGCAATTCTTACAAGCAGCTTTATCTATAGCTCCTACTTTCGATCAAATTGAAGAACTAACATTTTTAATTACAGCCCCTAATCGGTCTCGGACATCCTCATTGCCTGGAGGTGCGCTCGCTTCACCTAAAAATTCATTCTACGCAGAAGTTGAAGGTAACTGGATCAGGATAAAAAAGACTGATTTATGAACTTTAATTGTTATTTGTTAATTGGTCATTGTTAATTGATCAAGAGGCTGCAAAATGCTGCTCAACGCCCATAAAATTATTGAGCAGTTGTTGCATTTCTGAAACTGTATGTAGTTGATAATCGCCAGTCTCCTGAATGTGATTTAAGTGACTTTCCATCGCCTCCAATTTTTGCTGTATCCAGTTAAGGTTATCTTGTGTATGTGGCAAACTTTCTTGATAGAGATTCACTTTGCCCCATAACTCGGCGACTGCAACCAACTGGTTTTGTAAATTCTGCTGTATGGCTTGCAACTCATTTTGCCTTGCTTCCTGTTCACTGGTACTGTTAGCGAGTATGCCCTGTGCTTGCTCAATACTGGTAGTGATTTGAGCAATCTGGTTTTCTATTTCTTGTAATTGTCCTTCTTGTTGTTGTCGCTGCACTTTTAGCTGAGTCAGAAGCGGTTCTAAATCAATTTTTTGATTGTCAGAAATATTGACATTACTAATTCCTTGCCGTTGTTGCAATAGACGAATGTGTTGCCTGAGAATGTCTTCTCTCTCCGCTAAACTCATGCGTTGCGGCTTGAGCGTTTGATCAAGCAATTGATAGCCATCTTGCTCACTTGCTAACTCGCTTTCGAGAGCAATCCGATCAGGCTCACTAGAGGAAGCAATCTGACTTTGTAGTTCTGCGATCGTCTGACGCTTTTCGTTTAATTCCTCTTCTTGGTCATTGACAAAGCGTACAAATTTATGTACTTCATTCTGCAAATTTTGGACAATTGCCTCAAGTTCTCCTAAAGGTATTTTCTCCAATGCTTCCACATCAACTTTTTGGCTAACTTTGTCTTCATCTTGACCTGTTGCCAAACGGGAAATTTGTTGGTAGATTTCCTCTTGATTTTGTAACTGTAAACGCAACAGATTGGCGGATGCTTGTTTGACCTCTAAAGCCTGTTGCTGGAGTTGTAAATTAGTGCGTGCTTCTTCAAGAGATGCTTGTCCTTGCTGCAACTCACTAGAGCGATTTTGCAAATCTTTCTGGTTATAGTCAACTTCAGCTTGCATCTGTTCAGCAGCAGCAGTTTGTTCTTGAAGCTGTTGCCAGTTGTAATTTAGTGCTGCTTGCTGATTATTGACTAATTCAAAAGCTAGATGTAGCTGTTCCCTTATTGCATCTGTTGGTGCGATCGCACTTGCTATACGATTAATTAATTCATGGATTAAACTTACCTGTTGGGCATCTAAACCTGCTGATTGTTCAATCTCTGCTCTGCGCTCATCTAAACTTTGCTGCTGTATCTGCAATTGTTGCCAAGCCGCGTCTAACTGCTGGCGGTTACGCTCAAGTTCTTGTTTGAGATTATTACTCTCAGAACGCGAATTATTAATTTCCTGACGTTCCCGCTCTAGACGTTCAAATTCTTCCTCGATTTCTTGTAGCTGTTCTAAGCGTGCTTCCATTTCCATTTCACGCCGATTGAGTTCCTGGCTTTGATAAGTCAGAGACTGCTTCCACTGATCAATTTCTTCTTCTTCCTTTTTAGACTTTTCTAGCTGCCGAGAGAAATTTTGTAAAATATTCACTAACTGACGGCTTGCCTCCGTTAGCGGACGCTGTACCTGTCGATTAGTACCTAAATCTGCCAGCACCAAAATCCCAGCACTATAACTATTAGCTTCATCTGGAGCAGGAATTACTTCTTCACCAGGCACAGCAGTCCAACTCTGGTCAGTACGCTGACCAGCCAGCAGTTTCAGTTCTGTTTTCGTGCCACTAATAAAACTTGTCTTTTTTTGTACTTCTGCTAGATACAGCACACTGATAATCCTCTTGATGTGTATTGTCGTTCCAATGCCAAGGGCGTGTTGTTATGAGCTAGTATCTTTATAATTAACCTTTTTTTGATCTAAGTTGATCGGCGCGATCGCACATGAAGGAAGACAAAATTAATCTAGACGATCAGCTTTATCTGCTCTAAATTAGTGATGCCCTTCTTAAGCAGTTGACATACTCCCCACCGTGAACGACGGGGATTTTCAAATCAAACATTGATAAACTTAAGGAATAAAAGCCGTCCCTTCAGGACGGGACTTTAAATCCAATTTTTGGGTAAAAGCAATCAATAAATGTAGACTTTTATTTACATTTAGTTTAACATAATTAGCTTTTTCACTAATTCAAGAGACGCGAGTAGTCGCGCCTCTTCCAAATCAACTCATTTTCTGCGATTTACAACTTCGTGCCGCATTCAGGACAGAAGTTGTTGCTCGTAACATTTTTAGCTCCACAATTACTACAGTAAGTTAACTCTGTCGCTTCCAGATGGCTGCGTTTTGGTAAGCCAATCATCTGTGCGTTGCTCTTTCCAGGCGCAACCATTGGATAACAGTTTTCATCTTTTTTAACATGAGCATCCAACAATACTGGCCCATCGTGAGCTAACATTTCGGCGATCGCCGAAGTCAACTCATCGCGAGAGTGAATCCGCATCCCCTTAATTCCAAACGCTTGCGCCAGCAGCACAAAATCGGGTTGACCAACTTCCATATTTGAGGAAGAGTAACGTTCCTCATAGAAAGCTTCCTGCCACTGCCGCACCATTCCCTGCCAAGTATTATTAATAATAATAGTCTTGACGTTAATGCCATGTTGTGATAATGTCCCCAATTCTTGAAGATTCATTTGGAAACTAGCATCACCGCTAATACAGATTACCTGTTCTTTAGGTAAAGCTACTTTAGCCCCCATCGCCGCAGGTAAACCAAAGCCCATTGTGCCTAAACCAGCACTAGAAATCCAGCGACGAGGCCCATTTTTCAAAAATTGGGCAGACCACATTTGGTGTTGCCCAACATCTGTTGTGTAGTATGCCATAGGTGCTTGCTGCCCAACTTCGGCAATTACTTCTTGAGGTGAAAGGACATCAGGATATTGAGGAGCAATTAAGGGATAATCTTCCCGCCAATTCCCAATACGATGCCGCCAAGCTTGCGTCTGTGATGAATCAGCAGAAATACTTAATTCATGACAACGGCGCAGCAAATCCATCAAAACTTGACGAACATCTCCCACAATTGGAACATCAGGAGAGCGGTTTTTACCGACTTCAGCCGGATCAATATCAATATGAATTACCTTAGCGCGGGCAGCAAACTCGTCCAGCTTTCCTGTGACGCGATCGTCAAAACGTGCGCCCACAGCTATTAACAAATCGCACTCAGTCACAGCAAAGTTAGCATAAGCTGTACCGTGCATTCCCAACATTCCTAAAGCCAAGGGATGGTTTTCATCAAACACACCCTTACCCATCAAGGTTGTGGTGAGTGGAATTTGAAATAGTTCCGCTAATTGTTTTATTTCTGCATGGGCATTGGAAGCGATCGCACCTCCACCAACGTACAGCAAAGGCTGTTTGCTTTCCCGAATTAAATTAACTGCTTGGTTAATCTGCCGAGGATTTCCCTTAACTGTGGGACGATACCCAGGCAACTTTACATCTCCTGGTTCTACAGGGATATAATCAAATTCTTCTAACCCTACATCTTTGGGAACATCAATTAATACAGGCCCTGGACGACCAGAACTAGCAATATGGAAAGCTTCTGCCACAATTCGCGACATATCGCGGGGGTCACGCACCACATAAGAGTGCTTCACAATCGGCAAAGTTATTCCATAGATATCTGTTTCTTGGAAGGCATCTGTACCAATGGATTGACGAGCAACTTGACCAGTAACGATCACCATGGGAATTGAGTCCATCTGAGCCGTGGCAATGCCTGTCACCAGATTTGTTGCCCCAGGGCCAGATGTTGCGAAACATACACCTACCTTACCAGTAGCACGAGCATATCCGTCCGCCGCGTGTGCCGCTCCCTGCTCGTGTCTAACTAGAATATGTTTAATACCACCTGTTGCTTCTGCTTTGAATAGCTCATCATAAATAGGCAGAATAGCGCCACCAGGGTAGCCAAAAATATGCTCAACCCCGTTTCGCTTTAAACTATCAATCAGAGCATATCCACCTGTTTGGCGAGTACTGGCTTTTGCAGGGGCTTCTCTTGCTGTTTCAGAGATGCTAGTTGAACGCACGCTTTAACCTCACAAAATAGCTAACTTTAAATCTGAAATTTTATTTAATTACGTCTTAAGGATGATTAGTATTTAAGTCTAATCCTGATACAGCATTACTGTCGATACCCTAGTAAAGAAATAACATTCTAATCCAATTACTACGGGCATAACTTTGTTTATATAACATCTTGTAAAACTTGGCGGGTACTGTACCATGCCCAAACGCCGCCCAAGCTGACTATGATACTCATGCTTAAAAGTACCACCCGTAGACCAAATTGATCTGTTAATGGGCCAGCGATCGCTAGCGGTAGACTTAATGCAATGTTAACTATATTATTCTGAAAACCAAATACTTTGCCTCGCATATCTTCAGGTGTTTGTTGCTGAATTAAGGTTTGCATCGGTACACCAATCATGGAAGCGCCTAAACCTAACAAAGCACTGAGCGCCAAACCGAGCCACAGTTGCTCTGTAAATGTGAACGCCCCTAAGACAAACCCCATGCTCAAAAAGCCGATTAACGGCAACGGTTTGTTGTGGAAGCGATCGCCCCAATGTCCCAAAATAGCAGCACCAAATATCATTCCCACCCCTGCTGCTGCTAATAAAAAGCCAAATTGGGTTGGCTTTAGCCCAATTTCTTGCGCTAAATTGATTGCCAACACCGTTAAAGCAGCAAAAGCTGAGTAAAGAATTGTTAACTGTAACATGGCGTTACTTACTAAACGATTTTTGCGAAGATATTTTAGCCCTGCTTTGAAATCACTCCAAGGGTGAACGGCAACCAAAGGATTTGCCTTTCTCTGCTCTTTGATGGGAATTAAATAAAGTACACCTGCGGCTAAGAGATACAACCCGCCCACAGCTATTTCTGGCCCGTATTCTCCACCCAAAGAGCCAGCAAAGCTTAACAAAGGTTCCCCCACTGCAAAACCAACAATCATTGAACCAAGCATCGTCGTGGTAAATAAAGCATTTGCTGACATCAAGTTTTCATGCTTGACTAACAGTGGAATTGCCGCTTGTTCTGCGGGGGCAAAAAATTGAGTAAGTACAGATTCCGAAAAACCAATAATTAATAAAATTAAAAACTGCTTAGGCAGTACGGGTATTAGTAGAATTAATAAACCGCGAATTAAATTACTAATCCATAAAATTTGTCGTTTATCGAAGCGATCGACAAAAATACCTGCTGCTGAACCAAATAAAATTGCTGGTAGCGTTACAGCGACCATCAGGACTGACCGCATCGAATTTTTCAAAGCTGGTGGTGATTGATAATCCACCAATAGCGCAATCAGCAAGATGAATAAAACCTTATCTGCCACTTGGGATAATAGCTGTCCGCTCCAAAGTGTGATAAAAGGTCGATTCCTAATGAGAGCGCGGAAACCACGACGAGAAGCAGTGGAAGGGTCAGTTGGCAACATGGTTAAGGTGTAGATGTGGGCATTCAGCTGTGAAAAGTTAATTTTCCAGGCTTTAGGGTGTGTATTGCTCTAATAGCATATTCAAAAAATGACCAGCAGTTATCCATCTGCGGTGTTCGGATTTCTCTGTAACTGATTTTACCCACCAACCTTGAACTGTATAGGGCGATCGCCACAACTCCAAATGCTCCACTGCGGGATCTGCATAAAAACTATCTTCACCCGCACCTAATAAAGCTGAACTCCAGTGGGTAAAATAATCATGACTAAGGCGGTGAATTGGAAAGTTTCCGGCTAAAGTAACGCCCCAACCATCAACAGCAATTAAAGCTTTAACTTCTCCTCCTAAAAGCTGCCAACCCCAAGCTGCGCCAATAGCACCAACAACACCAGCACTAAAACCAATAAATACTACTGGTACATCTAAAGATTGATGTTCTTTTAAAAACTGTAAAACATCAATTGCTGAGAAAGCCGGGTACTTTTCAGTCGGAAAAATTAATAAATTTGCTGGTGCTACTGGCAAATTCCTCAGAAACTCCTGAGTCAGTTCTGGAGGATGTACACCAGGGCAAATAATTAGAGTCATCAGTTTATCCTTTTCCTGCCAGAAGACTATCTAACTTCTTACCCCTTACCCCTCACCCTCCCGGAAGATGAAAGCCCTCCCGAAAATAGTTTGAATACTATTTAACTGCTAAATTATTTAACCTGATCCCCCCAGAGGGGATGTTAACCTATAAAACAGGAGCAGTGGTTTAAGGAAGTGTAGCCATAGAACAAAAGCCCTTACCTTAAATCACCACTCTGATGAAGATGTCACAGCCATTGAGGAATGCAACGTGGTTGCCACCCCTGAAAAAATTCAACAACAAACACCCGATGCGCCTGCTGCTAGTGATCGGGTTGCCGTATTACTAATGGGTTACGGCGAAGTGGAAAGCTACGAAGACTTCGCCAACTATAACGAACAAGCTTTAAATTTACTTACAGCTAAGTTTGCCCCAGTTCCCACTTGGATTTACCCACCACTTGCTAAACTTTTAGCGGTGTTTGACCTGCATGAGTGGAGTCACCAACACGATCACTTTATTTCTCCACACAATGCGATTTTTGAACAGCAACGCGCTGGGATAGAAAAGAATTTACAACAAAAGTGGGGCGATCGCATCAAAGTTTTTAAAGCTTTTAACTTTTGCGCTCCCTTCTTACCTGAACAAGTTCTCACCCAAATCAAAGCAGAAGGATTCGACAAAATCCTTATATACCCACTATTAGTAGTAGATTCCATCTTTACCAGTGGTATTGCTGTCGAACAAGTTAACAAAGCATTAGTTAATCTAACTGATGGAAGCGAGCATTGGGTTAAAGGACAGCGTTATATCCCTTCCTTTTACAACGAACCAGCTTACATTGATTTGTTAGCCCAAATGGTGGAGGAAAAAATCGCCAAAGATTTGGCAGTAGCACATTTACCTTCCCAAACGGGGATTGTGCTAATGAATCATGGTTGCCCACACAAAGCCAAAGGGTTTACATCAGGTATTACTGAAAGCCAAATTCTCTTTGATTTAGTTAGGGAAAAACTGATTTATAAGTATCCTTTAATCTCAATTGGTTGGCTCAACCATGACACGCCTCTAATTGACTGGACTCAACCGAATGTAGATTTAGCTGCGCGAAACATCATAGATTTGGGTGCTACAGCACTGGTATTCATGCCTCTTGGTTTTGCCACTGAAAACCACGAAACCCTGCTGGATGTAGATCATATTATTCATGGTTTACGTCGTAAGCATCCTGAAGTAACTTATGTGCAGATGCCTTGTGTTAACGATCGCCCTGACTTCTTGAAAATGGCGGCTGATTGGGCTAATCCCCAAATAGAAGCTTTACTATCAGAACAAGCTCTTGCTGTTAATCCTCAATTAGCAGCAGTCCAAGCTCAACATTCTCACGATCATCATGATCATGGTCATCACCACGATCACGGTCATCAGCACGATCATCATCATCATTAAAGAGGGCATATTTAGATGTTTGGTAGTAACCCAAATATCTAAATTTAATAATTAGAAACAGAAACTATTGGCAACTGCCAGTAGTTTTTTTATAGCTTTTCAATAAATTGTTGTACTCGCCCCCATACTTTTTCTAATAAGTCTGGTTGATCCGCATCAAACCATTCAATTTCAGGATAGGCGCGAAACCATGTGCGCTGGCGTTTGGCAAATTGACGAGTATGCAAAACAATTAATTCTTTGGCTTGATCTAAAGAAATTTCACCAGCTAAATATTGTTTCATTTCTCGATAACCTAAAGTATCTAGCAGTGGTAATTCAGAGCCATATTTTTCAATCAGGGTTTTCACTTCGGCTTCCCAACCTGCGGCGATCATCTTTTCTGTACGTTGTGCAATACGGTCTGTGAGTTTAGCAGGGTCGCAGTCTAAACCAATTTGTAAAATAGGATATAGGGGTGGATTTTCGCCTTGTTGTTCTGAAATAGGACGACCTGTGGCATAGAAAACTTCTAAGGCGCGTAATGTGCGTACTGGATCGTTAGGGTGAATTTTTTCGGTCGCAGTTGGATCAACCTGTTGCAACATGGCATAAAGTTGAGTTTGACCAAGTGAGGAAAGTTGCGATCGCAATTGTGTTTGTGGTGCAACTCTGGGAATCTTCATTCCCTGGACGATGGATTTAATGTATAAGCCTGTTCCGCCGACTAAGAGGGGGAGAGAGAAAGATTTATTATGGAAATCGTTAATTAGTGTTTGTGTTTGTTGCTGATATTCTGCGACAGTTAAAGTTTCTGTCGGGTTGCAGATATCTATTAAATAGTGTGGTACTAACTGGCGTTCTGCAACAGTTGGTTTAGCTGTACCTATATCAAACTCACGATATACTTGGCGTGAATCGGCGCTGAGAATGACTGATTTGACTTTTTGAGCCAGTGTTACCGCCAATCCTGACTTTCCTGTTGCCGTCGCACCACAAATTACAATTAACCCTGCTCTCTGATTTCCCTTCATGCTCCATCCTTAGCACATCCATCCCCCCACAAAACTTTTACTGAAAGCCCCCTCAAACCGCCTCTAACCCTTTTATGCTACAATTTTGATAAGATTTGCCTTAAATAAGTCTTAGTAGGCTTTATAGTCATTATTGGAGCTATCTTTTTATGACCAGCAGTTACAGCGCTGATCAAATCCAAGTTTTAGAAGGTCTTGAAGCTGTCCGCAAACGACCAGGGATGTATATTGGCACAACTGGGCCAAGAGGACTCCACCATCTAGTTTACGAAGTTGTAGACAACTCCATTGATGAGGCGCTGGCTGGACACTGTACTCATATTGAAATTGAGATAAATGCTGATGGTTCTGTTAGTGTAACAGATGACGGTCGCGGTATCCCTACAGACATCCATTCCCGCACCGGGAAATCTGCTTTAGAAACAGTAATGACCATCCTCCATGCTGGGGGAAAATTTGGCGGTGGTGGTTATAAAGTTTCTGGAGGACTACACGGTGTAGGTATTTCCGTTGTTAATGCTTTATCTGAATGGGTGGAAGTTACTGTTTGGCGGGATAAGAAAGAACACAATCAACGTTTTGAACGTGGTATCCCTATAGGAGAACTGAAAGCTAAACCTATTAAAGAAAATCGCACCGGAACTTCTATTTGCTTCAAACCAGATACAGAAATATTCACTGTAGGAATAGAGTTTGATTACACAACTATATCCGGTAGATTGCGGGAGTTGGCTTACTTAAATGCTGGTGTCAAAATTACTTTTAGCGATCAGCGTATTCACTTACTCAAAAACAACGAACCGAAGGTAGAAACCTACTGTTATGAAGGTGGTATTCGTGAATATATCACCTACATGAATACTGAAAAGCAACCCCTGCATGAGGAAGTAATTTATATTCAAGGTGAACGCAATAATGTGCAAGTAGAAGTGGCTTTGCAGTGGTGTGTTGATGCTTATAGTGATAACTTACTCGGTTTTGCCAATAATATTCGCACCATTGACGGCGGTACACACCTAGAAGGGTTGAAAGCGGTGTTAACACGCACCATGAATACTACTGCCCGCAAGCGTAATAAGCTTAAAGAGGCAGATGCCAACCTTGGTGGTGAAAATATTAGGGAAGGTTTGACAGGTGTTATTTCTGTTAAAGTTCCTGACCCAGAATTTGAAGGACAAACGAAAACTAAATTAGGCAATACCGAAGTTAGGGGAATTGTTGATTCTTTAGTAGGAGAAATTTTTACAGAGTATTTAGATTTTCATCCTAATGTCGCTGATGCTATTTTAGAAAAAGCAATCCAAGCATTTAATGCTGCTGAAGCTGCTAGACGTGCTAGAGAATTAGTCCGCAGAAAATCAGTTTTAGAGTCTTCACCTTTACCTGGAAAATTAGCAGATTGTAGTACAAAAGATCCAACGGAATCAGAAATATATATTGTGGAAGGTGATTCCGCCGGAGGCAGTGCAAAACAAGGAAGAGATAGACGTTTTCAAGCTATCCTACCTTTGCGAGGTAAAATTCTCAATATTGAGAAAACCGACGATGCGAAAATCTACAAAAATACAGAAATTCAAGCTTTAATTACTGCACTAGGATTAGGGGTAAAAGGGGAAGAATTTGATTCGTCTCAATTACGATATCACCGGATCGTAATTATGACTGATGCTGACGTGGATGGGGCGCACATTCGCACGTTGTTGTTAACATTCTTCTATCGTTATCAACGAGCATTGGTTGATGAAGGCTACATTTATATTGCTTGCCCCCCGCTTTATAAGGTGGAAAGAGGTCGCAATCATTACTATTGTTATAGCGAGCGCGAACTCAATAACCTGACTACACGCGAGTTTCCTAGTAATGCAAATTACACCATCCAACGTTTCAAAGGGTTAGGTGAAATGATGCCCACCCAACTGTGGGATACCACGATGAACCCAGAAACTCGTACCCTTAAGCGAGTAGAAATTGAAGATGCTGCGGAGGCGGATCGGATCTTTACTGTATTGATGGGCGATCGCGTTGCACCTCGACGCGAGTTTATCGAAACCTACGGTTCCCGTTTAAATCTGGTAGATCTCGATATCTAAATTTTCTGGATTCGGGAAATTTCAAAAATGGTTGCAAAATACGGTTGGGCTAAAACAACTAACCGTATTTTCTTAAGCTGAGAGAGAAAATAGCGATCGCATTCTTTCTCTAGACTTTTTGAAAAACTCATTTTTGGGAATTAAAAATTTAAATTAACCGCAGATAAACGCAGATAAACGCGGATATAATCCAAAATTTATCCGATTTATGGAATAAATCTACTGATTGCCAACAAAAGCGCAACGCTTTCTTGCTTACCTTACTCTTAAGACTCTAATTGAGACATGATTTTGCCGTTGCTAGCTCGGCTTGTTAGAAATCTTAATGAAAATTCTCAGCAAATCGTTTTAATCTAACGATTTAGTGGCTATTGATACTTTTGACTTTTGACAGTCCAGCAGCGTTAACCTTAAACATAGGAAATTTAGCATGAGCAGTAACTTAGCAACCAAATTACGTGAGGGAACCAAAAAAGCCCACACAATGGCAGAAAATGTTGGATTTGTCAAGTGCTTTTTAAAAGGAGTTGTAGAAAAAAACTCTTACCGCAAACTCGTAGCCAATCTCTACTTTGTATACTCTGCAATGGAAGAAGAGATGGAACGCCACAAGCAGCACCCCATTATCTCCAAGGTGACTTTCCCTGAACTTAACCGCAAAGCGAGTTTAGAAGAAGATTTATATTTCTACTACGGCACCAACTGGCGCGAACAAGTCGCTCCAAGCGAAGCAGGTCAAGCTTATTTAAATCGCATTCGGGAAGTATCTAACACAGCGCCAGAATTGTTAGTTGGTCACTTCTATACCCGCTACCTGGGTGATTTATCAGGTGGTCAAATCCTCAAAGGTATTGCTCAACGCGCCATGAATCTAGCTGATGGCAATGGCACTGCCTTCTACGAATTTGACAGTATTCCTGATGAAAAAGCTTTCAAAGTAAAATATCGTCAGGCAATGGATGAATTACCCATTGATGAAGCTACAGCCGATAGAATTGTTGATGAAGCTAATGATGCTTTCGGCATGAACATGAAGATGTTCAACGAGCTAGAAGGTAATTTAATTAAGGCAATTGGACAAATGCTGTTCAACACCCTGACACGCAAGCGCACTCGTGGCGCTACAGAATTGGCAACTGCTGAATAGTTTAAATCTATTTGCGCGATCGCCTGATAACTTCTTAACCTTATTTCCTTACTTCTAACAATCCTGGAAGCTAGGTGTTGGTGTCCGCATCATCATCCAGCATTCAGGATTGTTTAGCAATTAATAATTATCAATTGCTCCGCGAAGGAAGTAGTGCTGGCATTTTTGAATTGAGCAATGATAATTAATATTTGATTTGTCAGCCCTAAAAAAACGGGTAATAAGGGAAAACGTTAATTTATTAACTGATAATTGTTCATTGATAATTGATTATTATGGCTACAAAACTTCCTGTGACTGTTATTACTGGATTCTTAGGTAGTGGCAAAACAACACTAATTCGTCATTTGCTGCAAAATAACCAAGGGCGCAGAATTGCTGTTTTGGTTAATGAATTTGGTGAACTCGGCATTGATGGTGAACTGCTACGTTCCTGTGGAGTATGTCCAGAAGATGCCGATGCCAACAGCAATATTGTTGAATTAACAAATGGCTGCTTGTGCTGCACAGTGCAGGAAGAATTTTTGCCAACTATGCAGGAACTGCTGAAGCGGCGAGACTCCTTAGACTGCATTGTCATAGAAACGTCTGGGTTAGCATTACCTAAACCACTCGTAAAAGCTTTCCGATGGCCAGAAATTCGCAATGCTGCCACAGTTGATGCTGTAATCACAGTAGTAGATTGTGAAGCTGTAGCAGCCGGAACTTTTGCCAGCAATCCAGAAGCGGTTGAGCAAGAACGTCAGGCAGACCCCAACCTGGAACACGAAACACCATTACAAGAACTTTTTGAAGACCAACTAGCTTGTGCTGACTTGGTAGTACTGAATAAAACTGATTTAGTCAAGGCCCAGCAGCAAGCTGAAGTTGTTGAGTTAATTAAAAAAGAACTGTCCAGAACCGTAAAAATTGTGCAGAGCGATGCTGGAAAATTAAGTCCAGATATTTTGATGGGATTCCAAGCGGCAGTAGAAGATAATTTAGAGTCCCGTCCTAGCCATCATGACACTGAAGAAGACCACGACCACGACGATGAGATTAACTCAACCCACCTAATTTTAGACCAAGCTTTTGACCCAGATAAGCTAAAACAGCAGTTAGAGGCATTAGTACAACAGCAGGAAATTTACCGTATTAAAGGGTTTGTGGCAGTTCCTAATAAAGCTATGCGACTGGTATTGCAGGGAGTCGGAAATCGCTTTGAGCAATTTTATGACCGTCCTTGGCAACCAGAAGAACTTAGACAAACTCAGCTAGTTTTCATCGGTCGTGCGTTAGATGCGGCTCAAATTCAGTCGCAGTTATCTCTTAACTGATTTTACTTGAGCCAAAAGTGTCACGGAGATATCCGTGGCACAAACATTTTTTCAACTTTCAGTTTGCCTGCTGTTTCGTTCTCAGTTTTGGTTACCTGGAACTTTAACTTCGTTGATGCCGGGATAGGCAGGTAGACCTTTCAAACCTTTGTAAAAGATAGAACAATCAGGATGTTTATCAGCATGGTTAGCACCGTGTTTATTTTTTGGTAATTTAGATGTAGTTGGATTAGGGACTATGTTCTTTACGGGCTTTAAGCTTTGAAGATAAGCAACTATTGCCCAAGTATCTTCATCAGTCATATATCGGTAGTATTGCCAGGGCATCGGTGGGCATAAAAACTTACCATTGTTATGCTTGCCTTGGCGCATAGAATTAAATACTTGCTGCGGTGTCCACTTTCCTATCCCAGTATCTAAGTCAGGTGTAATATTGGATGCAAATACTTTTAAATCACCGACTTCAAATGGTTGACCTGGGGTTCCTGGAAGATAACCAGCCAGCCAGTAAGGATCATTTGGTGTCTGACGAGGGCTATGACAATCAGCGCAGGCAGTAATAGTAACCAGATACCGACCGCGCAGAACTTCGCTTTCGCTAGCTGAATCTTTGGCAAGAGCAACCTTGGCGTTGGATGCGAAAACTACTGCTAAGCACAACACGCTGACAAAAATCAAACAATAACAAATTTTTTGCCTGATTTTATGATTAATATTAGTTAACATTTAAACCAACCTTTTAATATTTATATTTTAACTACTATGATTAAGCCTTAAAAATTTAAACTGGCAGTGGATAAGCTAAATAATTAGACCTTCAGACCTTCTGCATAGGTCAAATTTCAGATAATTAACCACAGATGCACTTAGATATACACAGATGAGAGAAATTATTTTTTCAAAAATCAGAGTTTAGCTCAACATTAAAAAACGATATAAGTTTCAGTCTTTTTTAAGGTTAACACTCAAGATTAAAAAATTATTAGAAGTGGAAACAATTATTTAAGAAAATTTATTTTTTTTGTATTAATGCTTACTACTTTAGATTTTTGCTTTTCACTGTTTAAAGTTGTTTCTTAGTTTAATCAATATCTAGAGAACAACGGCGCTGTAACGCCTGTTCCAGTAGTATCTCATACTCGGAATCATCAACGATATAAGCACCAAATCGCTCCAAGTGGGGGTTATTCATTTGAGCATCAAAAAGGATGAATCCGCGATCGCGCAGCCTTTCTACTAACTTCACCATAGCTACTTTTGAGCCTTCTGGAATCCTGTAAAACATTGATTCACCAATAAAAGCCCCACCAATCACAATTCCTAAAATCCCACCTGCTAACTGGTCACCTTGCCAAGTTTCAAAACTATAAGCCAAGCCGCTCTCATAGAGCATTAAATAAATATTTTCTAACTCTGGAGAAATCCAAGTAGTTTCCCTATTTGCACAGCCAGCAACCACAGCCTTAAAATCGCGGTTAACGGCAACAGCAAACTTCTCTTGATTAATCGCACGCTGCAACGACTTGGGGTAACGAAACCTGTCATCTAAAGGAATTAGCGCCCGTTGACGGCTTGAATACCAACCAACTTTTCCAGTATCATCAGCCATCAAAAAATAGCCTTGGGCATATCCCTCGATCAGCCCAGGAATGTTATATTCCATGAATCTGCTGAATAAAAAAACTGTTAACTACTTGATTTTTTAAATTGCTCATAGTTTAAAAATAGCTGATACTAATAAAAAATTAGAAATTAAATTAACTTAAATTAATATTATTTCAGAGTTAAATCAAGCTCAAAAAAATTTAGCTCCTGCCATTGAAACTTTTATCCGCTTTATGGCATTGTGAAAATATTACCTCAAACCCTGTTTTGAGTTAATATGAAAGCAGTTAAACACTACCGTTTTTTGGCAGAATGATAATCGGCAGATAAAATATTAAAAGCTCAACGCTTTCAGCTTTCGCAGACAGCTAATATGCCTGAACCAATACCATCAATTACACTACCACCACCCGAAGATCCACAGCAGGAAGGCGTATGGCTACAAACTTCCTTGCATCAATGGCTCGACCAAGAATTTATACCAGAAGCTATTAATCAGCAGATTGCTCAACGTGCATCTCAAATTTTTGTGCGTCAGAGGATGGAAGGAGAAAACGATTTAGGGTCGTTGGTAATTGCCATCGTCACTGAGATGCAAAGTTTTAACTTTCGGGAAAGCTTTTTTAGCGAGTTTGCGATCGCTAATGCTGTGAGTGATTTACTCTTAGATAGTCTGGGAATTGACCGTTGCTGTGGTAGCTAATCCCTCGGCAGTCAGCAGTCAGCAGTCAGCATCAACCCTAGTAGGTAAATTTTTTAGTTGCTATTGCAACAAGTGCAATAAACAACTAGCTGATAGCTGATAGCTGTAGCCTCCAAGTTAAACTGATAGCTAAAACTACCAGCTAGACTTGACAACCCCAGGTAACAAACCTTGGTGCGCCCATTCGCGCATTACGTTGCGAGATAGCCCAAAGTCACGATAAACGCCTCTAGGACGACCAGTTACCCAGCAGCGATTCCGCAGACGGGTAGGCGCACTGTTACGAGGAAGTTGTTGAATTTGGCGGTGAATAGTCACCTTTTGCTGTTGTGAAGTAGCATTTTGAAAATCTTCAAGCAAAGCTGCCCGCTTGTCTGCATACTGATCAACGAGCTTTTGGCGCTTCTTCTCGCGCTCAATCATGCTCTTTTTAGCCATAAATTCTGTTAGTTCCCATCGTTGAAGACACCGTTTTTTATTGTATCGGATCTAACTGGTATCGAGTTGCTAGGTTCAAGTGAAAAACCATCATTTAAAGCATTTGGTACTGGAATGATATATGCAGAAGGACATAAATCAGCCAGTACACAGCGATCGCACTCTGGTTTTCTGGCTTTACAAACTGCCCGACCGTGATATATCAGTCGGATTGACCAGTTTTCCCAATCTTCCTGGGGTAGCAGTGGCATTAAGTCCCGCTCGACACGGATGGGGTCTGTTTGCTCGGTTAAGCCTAAGCGGTAGCTCAGACGCTTAACATGGGTGTCTACTGTCACGCCCATATTGATGCCATAGGCATGACCAAGCACCACATTAGCTGTTTTTCGCGCCACCCCTGGTAATTCCAGCAATAGTTCCATCCGTTTTGGCACTTGACCACCATATTTTTCAACTAGCAGGCGGCAAGCAGCTTGAATATTTTTAGCTTTATTGCGATAAAAGCCTGTAGAGCGAACTAAGCTTTCTAAATCTTCTAAATTCGCATCAGCTAATGCAGCCGCGTCAGGAAACCGTAGAAACAACGCTGGCGTTACCTGATTTACTCGCTCATCTGTACATTGAGCAGAAAGAATAGTTGCCACCAGCAGTTGTACTGGCGTTTCGTAGTTGAGAGTACAGGTTGCTTCTGGATAAAGTCGCTTGAGGCGAATCAAAATCTCTAAAGCATACTGCTTTTTAGTTGACCGCTTACGTGTAATACTCATGGGCGATCGCTCACTACTAAGAGTGAGCGTTTAGATATCAAAGACTAGCCGTTAAATTAATCGACACTACAGACTTCAGAATCAATAGTCTCACTTGCTAAAAGTTTTGATACTGACTCCTGAATTCTGACTTTCTACTTAAATAGCTGCTGAATCCCTTCCAAATTGGCTGTATCTTTCACAATCAAGAATATTCCCAATCCTAGCAGTAGCATTAAACCAGTCTGCATAACACCATCTTGGATTTTAGTTGGTAAGGGTTTACCCCGAATAGCTTCAATCAGCAGAAATGCCAGTTGACCACCATCAAGAGCAGGTAATGGCAAAATATTGATAATTGCCAGGTTAATACTGATCAAAGCCGCAAATTGAAATAAACTTGCTGCATCAGATCTGGCAATATTAGCCCCAATTTCTACAATTTTCACTGGGCCAGCAATTTGATCTGCTGTTTGCCCAAAATTACTAACTAATTGACCTAATCCTTGAGCCGTCAATATTGCAATTCGTTGAAACTCTTCTGCGCCAGTGGTAAAGGCTTGCACGATGCCACCTACAGGCTTGCGTACCACCTTACCATTAGGAGACAACCGGACACCAATTTGACCTTTGCCATCCTTTCCTAGTTCTGGTGTCACCTTGAGATTAACAATTTGATCGCCGCGTTTGAGGTTTAGTGCTAGGGACTCATTAGGGTGAGTTTGAATTTCCTGCATCAGCAGAGAAATGCCTGCTTGAGATTCACCTAATTGTTTACCTTCAACTGCCAAAACAATGTCACCAGGTTTAATTCCTGCTTTGGTTGCTGCTGAACTAATATCTGAAGCAACTTCTGGAACTAAAACCCCTGGTTGATAGTTAAAGTCTTGAACACCTACAAAACCAATCTGAGTTACTAGCAGGAAGTAAGCAAAGATTAAGTTAGCAATCACGCCAGCACTAATGACGATCGCTCTGTCCAAAATAGGTCGATTGCGTAACAGATTGGGATCATTTGGAGGAATTTTGCTATCGGGATCATCGTCGGGGAAACCAACAAACCCACCTAAAGGAAATGCTCTCACGGCATACTCGGTTTCTGAGCCTTGGTATTTCAACAAAACTGGCCCAAAGCCAACCGAGAAGCGATTAGCATAAATTCCTTGTAAACGAGCCGCCAAAAAATGACCTAGCTCGTGAACCACAATCAAAACTGCTAAGACTGCGATCGCTGCCAAAACTGACATAAAAGTACAACTGTTGTTACATACTTCTTCATTGTGAACTACCGACACTGACCTTGCATGGTTAGTGTGGGCTTCTGGCGCATTTTTAACACTACCAGAACTTGCTTGGCGGTACTATCAGTAAAGGACTTACTTATTTTCCCGCTACGCCGATTTAAAATCAGGAATAGTCCCAGCCCGACTCTCTTAATGTTAATCGCGGCATTGATATCGCGATCAACAAGAATTTTTTCACTCTCATCCCAGTATTCTCTGATGTCGCAATCAGTGAAAACCTTCTCATCTCGATAACAGAGAAATTGGGATGTATAACTTGGATTAACTGCAATTACCCTAGCCCCAGCTTTGACGGCTATGTATTCTAGGGTGCTGAAGAAATTACCGAAAGCAGCATCCAACCAAGATTTGTTTAACCCAGATTTAGCTGATTGACCATTTGGTAAATATTTTCCTTCCTTATCCTTTTTAGCTTGATTTCTCTTGGTTAAACTTCTTAAATTCAGGTCTTCTCGCACAAAAACCTTTTTACCAGTTCGCACCAAAGCATGAGCAGTTTTATAGGCGTGGTCAGCCCTTGCTCTAGCTATTTTCTGATGCTGTCTCGCTTCCTTCTTAGCTAGTATCCGACGCTTGGCACTACCTTTGTTTCGTTTAGCTTTGCGTCGAGAGATCTTAGCTAACTTCTGAAAAAACTTCCGAAAAGACTTAATTGATGGTAACTTTTCACCATCGGAGGTAGCTAGATAATCATTCTCATGCAGCACCGCATCCACTCCCAAAGTATTATCCCAAGTTGGGATAATCTCATCAGGAGCGAACTGTGCCACAGAAGGATCTTCTAGAGCAATGGTGCAGTACCAACCGTCAGCCTTTTTCGTAAGCAGAATATTCTTTAAGGCAAAATCATCAGGTAATGGTCTATGCAGTCTAACTTTTAGCCAACCTTTTAGTTTAGAAACACCAATGTATAGCCAATCCTTCTCTACTCGCTCAACAGTTACCGCTTGACCTTCTACTTTTAAAGTGCGATATCTAGCGGGATTTTTGAATCTAGGTTTACCACTTCGCTGCCTGTTTTTATCGCCCTTGATAAATCTGGTAAACGCTTGATCAACCTTTTTAGACACTGCTTGCAGAGTTTGGGATGGTACTTGGGTAAAATCTAGTAATTCACCCGAATGTCCAACTTTGACCAAATCTTCTTTGAGGATTGGTAGTAGCTTCTTCTGAGAATAAAAGTTGGGATTATCTCTTAATTCTTTTGGTGATAAGGTACAACAAATTGTACAGAACTCGCCGCTAGGTATAACGTAATTACTGCGGTTTTCTTGCCACCAAGTAAAGCGATCGCCAAGTTGCCAGTTATACCAATAACGGCAGATTCTTAACCATTGGTTCAGTATTAATTTCTGATTTGTATTAGGATATGCGCGATATTGGTAATTAAGCAGCAAGGGCAAAGCACTTTATGCAGTTACTTTTATATTAAATCACAAAATCGAGATAAACCGAAAGCCTGAAACCTTGATCCCCCCTACCCCCCTTAAAAAGCAGGGTTAATTCATTGTGAAGGAAGAAATTTTTTTGATTTCTACTGTATGAGTATTTTATTGAAGTAGAAACAACTGCTATTGAATAGCAGTTGTTTCTACTTCGGTAATCTAGAAATAG
>JAESGO010000113.1_pt1 | contig 27142 bp, 21 predicted proteins | sample 9269701 | NCBI WGS metagenome assembly JAESGO01 (sample SAMN15720690, study PRJNA650881) | algae metagenome | isolation source: Hormoscilla sp. CMT-3BRIN-NPC48 and co-occurring heterotrophs from... | place: USA: Clark Mountains Wilderness, California | collected 2010-04-18 | reverse complement strand
TGAGTGTCAGTTATGGGTAGAGGAAATGCTCAACCTTATTGCGAATAAAAAGTCATTTTATCAAAGGGGCTTGAGAGCTATAAGCCTTATAGACCAGCCGCTCTAGCGGCGTGGTCGCCCCCAAAACGTATAGAGTCTTGGGTGTTGAGATAGCTTGGTTAAGCATACATAACTCCTTTTTAACTCACTATAAATATTATCTTATGGGATTAGAGTAGAAAAATAAGGTCAAATTATGACCATTGAAGTAAAACCTATACATATCAAGAATATTAAAAAGCTAACTGCTAAAAGCTAACCGCTAACTGCTATATATAAGTTTTACGAAAATTTTTCAAAATATTCGGCAAAATCTCTCTAGAAGAGTAGGTATTAACTGGCAATTCTATTTAATAATAAATAAATATTTTACAAATAATTTTATGACACTTGCTGAAGACTTACCCTTGACTACTGAATCTGTCTCGGTTGTTGAAGTGAAGATTGAAGGAATTACAGAACCAGTATTGGTGCGTTACTTTGAAACGTTAAACGCGGGTGATTTTCAAGCGACAGCAGCTTTATTTGCCGAAACTGGGACAATGTATCCGCCATTTGAGGAACCCAAGGTAGGTCAAGATGCGATCGCAGCTTATTTAGAAGCAGAAGCCCAAGGAATGACACTCTATCCTTACCAAGGCATTGCCGAAACTTTAGAAGATGGCTTAATTGATATTAAAGTTAGCGGCAAGGTACAAACTCGCTGGTTTGGGGTGAATGTTTCCTGGTCATTTGTCCTCAATTCAGAGCAAGAAATTATTTCCGCTACTATTAAATTGTTAGCTTCTCATCAAGAGTTACTCAGCCTTAAAAGATAGTTATCTATCTTAAAAAATCATCAACATAATCATATAAATTGTTTTATGAGTTAGAAGATTTTGGTGCTTCTGGCAAGTTTGCTTCTAGCTTGAGACAGTTGCGACCATTTACTTGTAAGCGATATTCTACTCGATCCATTAGCCGATTCATGATTAACCAGCCATAGCCATTTTCCTGTTTATCATTAGGATTTGGTGGGAGATATGTAGAAAGATCAAATCCTTTGCCATGATCCCAAATTTCTAAGGCAAGGTCACGCTCTTTTAACTCTAAACGAATTAATACAGGTAAATTCGGTTGATTTTTATGGGCGTGGCGCACTACATTTGAGTATGCTTCTACTAAAACTAATCTTAAACGATTTGCTTGGCGTGTCCAATCAACAGATTCCCCTAGTTCAGCTTCCAAACTGCCTAGCAGCCAGTGTTCGACAATTGATAAAAACTTTAAATCGCTAGGTATATGTAACTCAGTTTTCATATTGCTTCAAAAACCTCTAGAGAAAGTATAGTTTGGTCGTCTTCCTGAATGTTATTGGTATGTTCTCGTAGGTTAGCTAATAAATTATTCAAATTAAAAGCTATTGGCTCTTGGATTAATAGTTCCCAAAGCCCCTCTTGTTTGAGCATTGAACCAGTAGTTAGTTCAGTGCTAGTCTGCTCCCCTGCTGCCAATGTTATCGGCTCAGTAATTGTGGCTTCGGTAATACCATCGCTGGTTAATAGAAAAATTTCACCAGATTTTAATGTTATATTTCCGACAGCCCGTTTCCATACAGGTAAAATTCCCAAGGGAATACTTCGCACCTTCAGAAAATTGGGTTCAACTTGAACACATTGTGAAGAATCCTTTTGTTGAACTACTGTTTCGTGAGACCAAATCAGGGGGTAAATGTGACCAGCATTAGCATAAGCTAATTCGTGTGTGCTGGGCGTATAACGAGCCAGCACCATTGTAATAAAGCAGTTGTTGCTGACTAAATCTTCAGACATGATGGCGTTGAGATTTTGCATCACTGTATCTGGCTCTGGAGATGTTTCTTGAGCTAGTTCTCGCCGTAAGACAGAAATGGCACTTGCCATAAATAATGCTGCTGGTACTCCTTTACCAGATACATCGCCTACGGCTAACCAAATATCGCCTTGGGGATGGAAATAAACTTCAAAGAAATCACCGCCAACTTCTCTAGCAGCGTAACAGCAAGCTTGCACCCGTAATCCTTCAACTTCTGGCCAACTTTGACGTAGCAGGTTATTTTGGATTTGACGAGCAACTGCTAATTCAGCTAACATTTGCTCGGCTTGCTCTTGAGTACGCTGATAGAGTTTTGCTTGGGATATAGCTAGGGCAGCTTGCTCTGTGACACCTTCTATTAGTTGTACGTCTTCTGGCGACCAGGGAGGAGAGTTAACGTACTGATAAATAAACAAAACTGCCAGTAATTGCTGCTGATAAATTAGGGGGACGATTAGCTGAGTATATTGGTTGTCGTTGTCCTCAATTTGAATAATTAGTGTCTGGGTTTTTCCCAATACGTCTTGCATCTGGACTTCTGCCTGGGAAGGTAGTTCAGTACCTGTCGCTTCTGGTGCATAAAAAGAAAAAGCTTCTGGGGTGATGCGATCGCTTTCTACTGGTCTAAGGATACAACCTGTTGCTTTAAAGGTTTGACCAATTGTATTGACAATTGTTTGCAGCATACTGCGATAGTCTAATGACTCCCGAATCGCAGTTGTGACAGCATTAAATAAGGATTCCCTTTGGAGCGCACGTCGCAGTTCATCTGTCCTGCGCTTTAATATTTTGTAGGTTTCTGCTGCTTGTTGGACAATGCCTTTTAATTTATCTGGATTCCAAGGCTTAGTAATGTATTTAAATACCTTGCCTGAGTTGATGGCATCTACCAAGTCGTCAACATCGGTATAACCAGTTAACAAAATCCGAATTGTCTCTGGAAATTGCTCAACTGTCTTACCCAAAAATTCTGTGCCGTTCATGTGGGGCATACGCTGGTCGGAAATAATCACAGCCATTTCCCCTTCAGTTTCCAGCACTTGCAAAGCACTCAAACCACTATCGGCTTTATAAACGCGAAAATCACGCCTAAAGGTTCGGTATAGCAAATCCAAGTTGTCAGACTCGTCATCAACTACCATTAACTTGAGTTTGTTTTGATCTACCTGACTCATGCGATCGCTCCAGTTCTAAATTGCTCAAAAACCCTGAACAATGAACAATTAACAATTATCAATTATCAATTACCGACCTATAACCACTACGAAGACGAGAGAACTAATAGTTTATGTAATTTATTAGATATATTAATATAATACAGGGCTTGACTTTACAAGCCCTTGCTGCTATAGCGACGCACTCATTGTTAACTTGGTGTCAGTCCATCAAAGTTGAAAATGCCCTGATTTAAGGCATTCCCAAATAATTTATCCAACTAAGCCAGATCTTAAGGCACGTACAGCAGCTTGAGTACGGTCATCAGCACAGAGCTTGTTTAGAATGTTGCGGACATGAGTTTTGACAGTTCCGACTGTGATGAATAACTTCTCAGCAATTGTGGCATTGCTGCAACCTTCAACAATCAGTTGTAAAACTTCTAATTCCCTTTCGGTGAGAGGATAAGCTTCAATTAACTGACTGTATTCTGGCTCAGAAGCATTAATCGTAACTGTTTTATTCAATGCTGCTGGTTCGACTGCTTGCTGGTTACTTTTTGTCTGCTTGAGGACAATTCGAGCTATTGCTGGATCAATCCAAGCGTTGCCTTCGTTTGTTACTTGCAGTGCTTCTAGCAAGTTATCAAAGCTGATATTCTTCATGCAGTAAGAGTCTGCCCCAGCAGCAAAGGCAGCTAGAACGGCATCTTCGTTGTCTTGTAATGTCAACACCAGAATTTTTGTTGGCGTATCTTCGTTACTTTCTTTGAATTTTTTAAATTGCCGAGTTAATTCAATCCCATCTATATCTGGCAAGCCAATATCAACAATGGCAACGTCAGGTTTAGAGGTTTCCAGCAATTTTAGACCTTCTGAACCATTGGCAGCTTCGCCAACAAATTCAATCTCGCCACGCTGTTGCAAAGCTGTCCTGATGCCAACTCGCGTCAAGTCGTGGTCTTCGATTAGGGCTACCCGAATTGTACTCATAGTCAATGTTCCACGCTCTACGATTCAAATACTTTTAAAATAGAGTGTATAAGCTTTTGGCAATTAGTTAAATCAAGTACACCCATCGGCAGTTGAGTTAGTGTGGGCTTACTGGATAAGGTAAAAGAGATACATTTTGCTTAAGCTTGCTATTAGCATCAACTTATCATCCAAAAACCGCTCTTATTGCCCTTGGACGATCGCAGATTAATTACGGTTTTTTATTTCCAGCAATTAATCTTAAAGCGATATACACAAAGAGCGATCGCACTATTGATATAGCTAGTGTGATTGTACCATTGGTAAGTTGCAAAGCTTGCTTTGCTTTCTTCTGCTGCCATGTAAAGTTGGCATAATCCAGTTGAAGTTGATCAGATGAGTACATTTTTCAACCACGACCCCTCTAGAGTTGACGCGGGTGAAATTCACGGGCTACACCAGCAAATAGATCAGCTTAAGCGTTGTTTAGCAATTAGCCAAGCCCGTCATCGTCAATTAATGGCAACAATGCCACAAATAGCATGGATTGCAAATGCTGATGGTTCAATGATCGATTTTAGCCCTCGTTGGTATGAGTATAGCGGGTTAGGGATTGCTGAATCATTAGCTTGGGGTTTTTTAGAGGCGGTTCATCCAGAAGATCGCGATCGCGTTCTCTGTGCTACTGAGCAAACAACTACAGATCCGCAAAGCTATTCATCTAATTTACGCTTATTAGGCGCAACAGGAACTTATCACTGGTTTAAAGCACAAGCAACTCCAGTAGTTGCAGGTGGTGTAGTGGAGTGGGTGGGAACTTATGCGGTAGCAGAGGGGGTACAGGAGGCTGAGGCGGCTGAGTGGGGAGATAATTTTTTGCTGGCTGAAGACCAAGCCAAACTAACGTCGCCAGATATAGCACAACAGCCAGAATTTATTACAGCACTACTGACTAACTTATCTGATGGCATTGTTGCCTGTGATGCTAATGGTGTACTTAGGTTGTTTAACCCTGCAACTCAAGAATTTCATGGTTTACCCCAAAAAGCAATTCCTGCCGAACAGTGGGCAGAATACTATGATTTATATCACCCTGACGGGACTTTGATGCAGGCAGCCGATGTTCCTTTGTTTCGCGCTTTGAATGGGGAAAATGTGCGGAATGCGGAAATAAAAATTCGCTCCAAAAATGGTACAGTCCGCACAGTACTTTCTAGTGGTAATGCCATTTTCAATGCTGCTGGAGAAAAACTGGGTGCAGTTGTGGCAATGCGGGATATTACGGCACGCAAGCAAGCAGAAGCAGCACTAAGACAATCTGAACAAAAGCTGTTGTTGCACGTACAGCAAACCCCGTTAGCAGTAATTGAGTGGAACCTGAATTTTCAAGTTACAGATTGGAACAAGAGTGCAGAAACAATTTTTGGTTATAGCAAACAGGAAGCATTAGGTCGCCCTGCTACTGAATTAATTATTCCTGAAAAATTTAAAAATGATGTTTCCCAAATATGGAACAATTTAATAGCTCTGCAAGGTGGTACACGCAGCACGAATGAGAATATTACCAAAGATGGCAGAAAGATTATTTGTGAATGGTACAACACCCCGTTAATAGATAATGATGGTAACGTGATTGGTGTTGCTTCTCTTGCTCAAGATATTACTAATCGTGTGGAGGCAGAGTCAGCACTACGAGAAAATCAGGAGCGTTTGACGGGGATTTTGGAAACTATCCCTAATGGAATTGTTACTGTTAATTTGACAGGTGAAATTACTTCAGCTAATCCGGCTGCTGAGAAGATTTTAGGTTTGAAACGCAGTGAAATTAGTGAACGAGTTTATAACGATCCTGCTTGGAAGATTACAACAATAGATGGTAAACCATTCCCCGATCGCGATTTACCTTTTGCGCGGGTAATGCGTACCCATCAAGCTGTTCATGGTGTGGAACACGCGATTGAACGCCAAGATGGTAGCCGTACAATTTTATCGGTGAGTGCTGCACCGTTGCGGAATGCGACAGCAGAAATGGTGGGGGTAGTAGCGGCGATTAGCGATGTAACTGAACGCAAACAAATAGAAGCAGAACGCGATCGCTTTTTTAACCTTTCAATTGATTTACTTTGTACTGCTAGACTTGATGGCTATTTCCAACGTATAAATCCAGCGTTTGAAACAATTCTGGGATATACCAAGGAAGAACTATTAAGCCAACCTTGGGTCAATTTTGTGCATCCTGAAGATCTAGCTGCAACCCTGGCTGACTTGGAGAGTTTGGCAACAGGTAAACCGACTTTTTACTTCCAAAATCGTTATATCTGTAAAGATGGCTCATTTAAGTGGCTATCTTGGACGGCATTTCCAGTAGTAGAAGAAAATTTAGTGTATGCAGTGGCGCGTGACATCACAACTTCTAAGCAGATGGAAGAGACGCTACGGCAGCGCGAACAGGAATTTAAAACACTTTTAGATAATACACCTGATGTAGTTCTGCGTTGCGATCGCGATCTCCGCTATGTCTATGTGAATGCGGAAGTGGAACGCACAACGGGTATACCAGCAGCAAGTTTTATTGGTAAAACTTTTAGAGAATTAGGTTCACCACCAGATTTATGTGAAATTTGGGAAACAACTTTACATCAAGTATTTGAAACAAAAGAAGAGCGAGAAGTAGAATTTGAGAGTTTTACACTCTTAGGGCTGCGTACTTATCAATCCCGTGTTGTTCCAGAATTAAATCACGCAGGTGAGACAGAATATGCCTTGATTGTTAGTAGAGATATTACTGAACTCAAACAAGCTGAGTTAGAAATTCGCACTTTTAATGCTGAACTAGAAAAACGAGTAACTGAACGCACGACTCAGTTAGCAGCAGCGAATATCAAGAAAGATGAATTATTAGTATTGGAACAGCAAGCGCGTAGTGAAGCAGAAGCGGCACAACAACGCTATCAAGATTTAGTTAATGGGTTAGTTGATGCAATTGTTTGGGAGTGCGATCCGGTTACGCTCAAGTTTTCCTTTATTAGTCAGAGTGCAGAAAATATTCTTGGTTATCCAGTTGAAAGTTGGTTAACACAACTTAATTTTTGGGCAAGTTTGATTCATCCTGAAGATCGAGAACGGGTGACAAATTTTTGCAGTGAGGAAACAATTGCTGGTCGAGATCATGAATTTGACTATCGCTGTATTGCTGCGGATGGGCGAGTTGTGTGGTTACGCGATCGCGCTTATATTGTGCGAGATGCAGATGGAAAAGTGCAAAAAATGCGCGGTTTGATGGTTGATATTACTCAACAAAAGCAAGCAGAAGCAGAAAAAGAGCAAGCGTTAGCAGCGATTAAAACACGGGCAGATGAGTTAGCAAAAATGGCGGCAGTTTTGGCAAAAACTAACGCTATTTTAGAGAAGCGTAACGAAGAACTCGATCAATTTGCTTATGTAACTTCACATGATTTGAAAGCACCGCTAAGAGCGATCGATAATTTGTCTACCTGGATAGAAGAAGATCTCGAAGATGTTCTCACTGATGAAACTAGACACCAAATGCAGCTTTTGCGCGGGCGCGTTCATCGCATGGAAAAGTTGATTAATGCGCTGTTGGAATACTCTCGGATCGGGCGGGTTAAGAACAAAAATCAACGGGTAAATATCAATGATTTACTAGCAGAAATAATTGAGGCGATCGCACCACCACCACAATTTACAGTAGAGGTGGAACCAAATATGCCCACCATCGTCACAGAACTACTACCTTTGCAACAAGTTTTTACTAATCTCATCACTAATGCTATTAAACACCACGATCGTGAAGATGGACGGGTGAAAATCTCTGTCCAAGATCAAGGTAAATTTTATAAATTTGTAGTATCCGATGATGGTGTTGGAATTGCGCCTCAATTCCATGAGAAAATATTTGTAATTTTTCAAACTTTACAAGCACGGGATAAGGTAGAAAATACTGGCGTTGGTTTAGCTTTGGTTAAAAAAATAATTGAAAATCAAGGAGGTAGTATTAGTCTAGAATCAGCAGAAGGTCAGGGAGCAACATTTAGTTTTACCTGGCATAAGTGAAATTGGTGATTGGTGATTGGGTAAGCATTCAAAACTCAGTAGATTGCGTATTAGGTATAACTCACTTTCCGGTGATGAAATATAACGCTACTATAGAGTGCTGATTTTTTGATTTATAAGCTAACGCGCATTGAATTTGTACATTTTTAATTGAGAGAAAAGTTATCATATCAAGTTCGGTCGATTAACCATAATATGCGTAGGGGCGGCTTGACAGATAAAACTTGCTACTGCTCAATATCTGGGTTTAACCCGCCCCTACAAGTTAATCGGTTTTTATTACAGTTAATGAGAGCGGACATGATGTCAAACCCTATAACCCTGTTCCCGTCTCTCCTCCCTCCTTCCTTCTTCCTCCTCTCCCCATAAAACCAACAATAGTGCCAGATTTTAGTATTAATACTCAACGCCAGTCATTAGATAGAAGTAGAAAGACATACTTTGTCGCAAAATTGCAGTGTAGGTCGTCTCAAAAATCAGGTAGAAATGATGAAAAATTCCTTAATAAACATCATCTGCTGGCTGGCAGCATCTCAAGTATTCACCAATAGGGAATATATCGGATCGCCTACCTTAAGTAGTAAAATCTTAGCTTTAAAACAAAGTTTTATTAATTTAATCGCTAATGCCAGCAAAGACTATCACCAAACTGATAGAAAATTAAAGATTATGGTGGCAGATGTGTAAAAATTCGCTGACATTAAATCTGAATGATGGAAGATAAGATGACTAACTTACTACTGGTTGATGATGATGAAATTGATGTGATGACCGTCCAACGGGCGTTTAAGAAAAATAACATCACAAATAATCTCTATGTAGCTACCAATGGAATAGAGGCGTTAGCCATGTTACGAGGCAATGGTAATCCTTCAGTTGTGCCTCCACAAAGAAGACTAATATTACTGGATTTAAATATGCCCAAAATGGGAGGAATTGAGTTTTTGCATGAATTACGCAAAGATCCTGCCATCAAAGCTATTCCAGTAATTGTTTTGACAACTTCCAATGAAGATAAAGATAAAGTAGAAGCCTACAACATGAATGTAGCTGGATATATTGTTAAACCCGTAACTTTTAGCAAATTTGTAGAGGCAGTAGCGACATTGAATAAATATTGGACTCTCAGTGAAATGCCGTAGCAAGAATTGAAGATTGTGAATTATCAATCAAACTTAAAATTGTTGCTTTGGCGCGTAGCGTTATCCAAAATTTAAAATAGTTATGGAAGACATTCTCAATATATTGGTGGTGGAAGATGATGAAATAGACCGAATGGCAGTGCGTCGGGCTTTAAAAAAGGCGGGCGTAAAAATGCAAATATTGGAAGTAGAAAGCTGTCAAACTGCGATCGCTACTTTAAAAGAACAAAGCTTTGACTGCGTATTCCTTGATTATCGCTTACCTGATGGCGATGCCCTACGTTTAGTTCAAAATGTCCGCGCTGCTAGTTTAAAAGTGCCATTAGTAGTATTAACAGGGCAAGGAGACGAGCAAATCGCCGTTGAGTTGATGAAAGCTGGCGCTTCTGATTATCTTTCCAAAGGAAAAATTTCACCAGAAAGTCTTTACCGCAGTCTCAGCAATGCTGTACGAGTTTATCGCGCTGAAATGCAAGCTGAATTAGCTACTCAACGTCTGCGGGAAAGTGAAGAACGCTATCGTTTAGTATTAGAAGGTTCTAGGGACGGAATTTGGGATTGGGATATTGTTAAAAACCAACTTTATTGGAATGACCGCTTATTTGAAATTACTGGTTTATCTCCTACAGAAATAGCAATTTCTTACGAAGTATTTTTTGAACTTTTGCATCCAGACGATCGGCAACGAGTCAACGATGCGCTTAATGCTCATTTTGAGCATCAAACTGACTATAATATTGAAGTTCGGCTTTTACATAGCTCTGGAGAATATCGCTATTGCTTTGCTCGTGGTAAAGCGCAACGGGATCATACAGGTAAACCTGTGCGGATGTCGGGTGTAATTAATGATATCACTGAGAGGAAACGAGCAGAAGAATCTCAACGTTTTTTAGCTGAAGCAAGTGTTTTACTTTCTGCTTCTTTAGATTACCAAACAACTTTAGAAAATTTAGCAAAATTAGCAGTACCTCGTCTGGCAGATTGGTGTGCAATTGATGTAGTTGATCCAGATAATTCTTACCGCAGAATTGCAGTATCTCATGTTAATCCGCACAAAGAAGAATTAGTTTGGGAGTTACAGCGTAATTATCCAGCTAATTTAGATGATAATTATGGATATGCCAAAGTGATTCGCACAGGTGAATCAGATGCAGGTTTTGAGATTACGGAAAATAAATTAGCTGAATTTGCTCACGATAGTAAGCATTTAAAACTTTTACAAGCATTAAAGTTAAAATCTTATATTTGTGTACCTTTGGGTGTTTGGGATAAAACTTTAGGATCAATTTTATTTGTTCTAGCAGAATCAAGGCGACGTTTTACTCCAGCAGATTTAGAATTAGCCGAAGATTTGGCGCGGCGGGCGGCGTTAGCAATTGAAAATGCCAGACTGTATCGTGAAGCCCAAGATGCCAGCCATAATCTGCGGGAAGCAATTTTGATTTTAGGAGAACAGCAGCAACAGTTGCGGACGCTACAGCAACTTACAAATTTACTTAATCAGCGCCTCACTGATTTACCTGGGTTATTGCGAGTAATGGTTGGGGCTGTTTGTGATGCAATTATTGGTGCTGACTTTTGCTTTATTATCCTGCACAATTCCCAATGTAACCGACTGGTATTAAGTGTTACGGCAGGAGTTGGTACTGAGAGATTACGCTTGGAAGATGCTTTTTCTCCAGATCAGGGGTTATTAAGTCATGTGTTTGCTACGGGGGAGTCTCAGTTAATTCAGCGTAATAATCATGAGCATGATGCTAGTGAGTTACCAGCTTCGCTTTATGCTGTTGCTATTGAGTCTGTGCAAGCTGGTAGGTTAGGAGTTTTGGCGGTTGGTAATTGGGAAGATGTTGCTGCTTTTGAGGAGCAAGATAAGCATTTATTAGTAGCGGTGGGTGAACAAGCTGCGATCGCTATTGATAATGCTAGACAAATTAATACTTTAGAAGAAAGAGAAGAGCGTTTAGAAATACAAAATGAAATCTTAGCTCAACAAAACCAAGAGTTAGAAACCCAAAGGCAGCAAATTCAACTCCAAAATTTGCAACTGATGGAAGCGGCGCGATTAAAATCTCAGTTTCTCGCTACTATGTCCCACGAATTGCGGACACCAATGAATGCAATTATTGGTTTTTCACAATTATTATTACGCCAAAGGAATAGTCAGTTAACACCGCTACAAAATGACATGATGGGGCGTATTCTTAACAATGGTAAGCACTTATTAACTATTATTAACGACATTCTTGATCTGTCAAAAATGGAGGCAGGTAGGATGGAATTAAAGTTAGAAGAATTTCATTTAGTGCATTTAGTTAAGGCGACTGCTCAAGAATTGCGATCGCTTGCGGAAGAAAAGCATTTAGCTATGCTATTCAAAGCAGATATGGAAAACCCTTATGTAATTAACGATATCGATCGCACCAGACAGATTTTAGTCAATTTAATTTCTAATGCCATCAAGTTTACTGAAACTGGGATGGTAGAAGTAAAAGTAGAAGAATTGCCATCAAATTATATAGCAATTACAGTTATAGATACAGGAATAGGTATTTCTAAAGAAAACATAGAGCATATTTTTGAAGAATTTCGCCAAGTAGACCAAAGTTTGAAAAAAAAGCACTACGGCACAGGTTTAGGACTAGCAATTACAGATTCTTTAGTGCAATTAATGCACGGTAAAGTTTCAGTTGAATCTACTTTAGGTGAAGGCTCAACTTTTAGAGTAGAATTTCCTCGCGAAATAAAAATTTAACTAAACTTAATTTTTAAACTATATTTTAAAAATATATCTTATGATATAGTTAAACATTATCGTATTTAGTATAATAAAAATAAACTGACTTGAATGTTAGGTTTTACAGTTTGTAATTAATAGAACTATAGTCGCGCATCAGGGTTTTGAAATATTTTTTGTTATTTTCAGCCCCAACGCCTCTTAATTGTTAATTGTTAATTGTTAATTGTTAATTGTTAATTGTTAATTGTTAATTGTTAATTGTTAATTGTTAATTGTTAATTGTTAATTGTTAATTGTTAATTGTTAATTGTTAATTGAAAAATGTCTGACTACAAAATAATTGTTATTGGAGCTTCAGCAGGTGGAGTGGAAGCACTGATCAGCTTGGTGAAGCAATTGCCGCCAGACTTACCAGCAGCAATTTTTGTTGTGCTTCATATTCCACCACATGGCACTAGCGTTTTACCAACAATCCTCACCCGTGCTGGCAAACTCAAAGCTGTTCACCCTCAAGACGGACAAGTAATTAAGCCAGGGCAAATCTATATAGCCCCACCAAATTATCACTTATTAATTAAACCTGGTTATATTACCTTGGCTTGTGGCCCTAAAGAAAACGGTCATCGACCTGCGGTAGATCCTTTATTTAGGACAGCAGCGAGAGTATACGGTGCAAACGTAATTGGTGTGATTTTATCAGGCTCACTTGATGATGGCACAGCAGGTTTGATGGCGGTAAAAATGCGGGGTGGTATTGCTGTGGTGCAGAACCCCAAGGAAGCGATGTTTTCAGGAATGCCTACCAGCGCGGTTGAGAACGTCGATGTGGATTATATTATGCCCTTATCGGGAATTCCATCACTTTTAACCGAGTTGGTGAATCAGCCAGTAACAAAGGAAGAGCAGCCGATGCCTGATGAAATGGAAATAGAAACTGATATGTCTGAATTAGAGATTAACGCTGTTCACAAACACGATCGACCAGGTAATCCTTCAGGTTTTGCCTGTCCCGGCTGTGGTGGTAGTTTGTGGGAATTTCAGGAAGGAAATTTGCTCAGGTTTAGGTGTCGTACTGGTCATGCTTATTCATCGGGAACACTTTTAGCTGAACAGTCTGATGCTTTAGAAGAAGCTTTGTGGGTGGCACTACGAGCCTTGGAGGAGAGTTCAGCTTTAGCCACTAGGTTAGCAGAAAAAGCACGCGATCGCCAACATACTAAGTCAGCAGAACGTTTTGATGAGCAGTCACAAGATGCTCAAAAGCGTGCTAACGTCATCCGAGAAGCTTTATTAAATGACTCTAAATCAAAAGTGTTAAATCATCGACATGGAAATGGACAATTAGAGATAATTTAATTTGTTATAACTAAATTAATTAAAAATCTGATTAATCAGCTAACGCGCATTTAAATTCTACAGTTTATAATTTAGAGAAAATTTATCAAACCCTCTTCCCCTCTCTCCTCTGCTCCCCTGCTTCCTCTGCTCCTCTGCCAAAAAAGGGAAATGTAAAAAATTTACACCTGTCAGCCTCCCCTCTCTCCCTAAAACATCAAATTTAGAAACACAACAGCTTAACGCCAAGGGTGAAATGAATTTTAAACAGGATGTTACCCCTGAATTTCTAGCTTTATTAGATTATATTAAAAATAACCGCGGCTTTGATTTCACTAATTATAAAAGCCCCAGCCTTATCCGTCGCATTCGCTTACGGATGAAGGAAGTTAATATTGATAACTATAGTGAGTATATAGACTACCTAGCAGTACAACCAACAGAATTTAATTATTTATTTAATACAATTTTAATCAATGTTACTTGCTTTTTCCGCGATCGCGCTTCTTGGGACTACCTTGCCAGTGATATCATCCCTGTAATTCTTGACAAAAATCCCGACAAATCCATCCGTATCTGGAGTGCTGGATGCGCTTCTGGACAAGAAGCCTACACCTTGGCAATGGTACTGGCTGAAATTGTTGGTCAAAAGCTGTTTCGGGAGCGGGTAAAAATTTTTGCGACAGATGTAGATGAGGAAGCTCTTAGCCAAGCGCGTCAAGGTAGTTACTCTCTCAAAGAAGTTAAAGATATTCCGGATCATTTACTAACAAAATACTTTGACTGTAATGCTAACCGCTTTACCTTTAATAAAGAGTTGCGTCGTTGCCTAATTTTTGGTCGCCACAATTTGATGCAAGATGCACCTATTGCTAAAGTTGACTTATTAGTATGTCGCAACAGTTTAATGTATTTCAACGTTGAGGGACAAAGTAGGCTGCTAGACCGTTTTCACTTCGCTCTCAATGATGATAGTTTTCTGTTTTTAGGTAAAGCCGAAACTTTATTTACCCGCAGTAATTTGTTCACTCCTATAGATTTAAAACGACGTATATATATTAAAACTTCAAAAACATCTGCTCAGACAAACCGTTTATTCTCTACTCCTAAAATTACCCAGGAGCCAACACAAACTGAAATGGGTGATGGAAAACTTTTATATGAGGCAGCCTTCAAAGCCGATACCATAGCACAGGTAGTCGTGGACATTAAAGGTTGCTTGTTTTTAGCTAACGAGAATGCTTACAACTTATTTGGCTTGAATTCTTGGGATATAGGTCGCCCTTTTCAAGACTTGGAAATTTCTTATCGACCTGTGGAATTGCGCTCTCAGATTGATCAAGTTGCCGTTGAACAGCGCCCAATTACTCTCTCAGAAATAAAATGGACAACGGCTAGTGGTGAAATTAAATATTTTGATATAGAAATCATTCCTCTCCTAGAAAACCAAACTCTTTTAGGAACAAAAATAATTTTTACTGATGTAACTAGCTATCAAAAATTGCAAGATGAGCTAGAACATTCCAACCAAGAGTTAGAAGCTGCTTATGAGGAACTGCAATCTGCTAACGAAGAATTAGAAACTACCAACGAGGAACTGCAATCGGCTAATGAAGAATTAGAAACTACTAATGAGGAACTACAATCTACCAACGAAGAATTAGAAACTACTAACGAGGAACTTCAGTCTACTAATGAAGAACTGCAAACACTGAATCAAGAATTACTGCAACGTAGTTCTGAACTCAACCAAGTAAACTTATTTTTGGAATCAATCTTAACTACATTACGCATTGGGGTAATAGTGTTAGATGATGAGTTGTGCATTCATATTTGGAATTCTAAAGCTACAGATATGTGGGGGCTACGGTTAGATGAAGTTCAAGGTAAACACTTGCTGAATCTGGATATCGGTTTGCCATTAGAGCAACTTAGACAACCGATTAAACTATGCTTATCCCCAGGTGGGACGAATCAAGAGTTAGTATTAAAGGCTACAAATCGTCGTGGCAAATCAATAGAATGTAAAGTTAGCCTGACCGCAATTAAGTATCTGCACTCAACATTTCAGGGAGTTATTATTTTAATGGAGGAAATAATCTAGCTTGCAGTTGCCAATTTGGACAGTGATGTAATAGTATCTAAGGCTAGATTTGCATAGTTTCCCACAGACTTGCACGAAAGATAGAGGTTTTATACCTAAACAAGAGTTAATCTTCAAATGGTCAGCAGTAAGGGGCGGTGGCAGTGAATGGAGATGAGTTTGTCAATCAAATTGAGGTAGTGCGCGACCGCGCATCTTTAGTGTACGAAGAAGCCCAGCGAGGGCAGTTTCAAGCACCCGATTTGCTACCCGTTGCTGTGGAAGAATTGCGTACTGCTTTAGAAGAACTGCAAGTAGCCGAAGAAGAACTGCGTCATCAGAATCAAGAGTTATTAACTACTCGTCATCAGCTAGAAGTTGAACGTCAACGCTACCAAGATTTATTTGAGTTTGCCCCTGATTGCTATTTACTCACAAATTCTCAAGGCGTAATCACTGAAGCTAACCGTGCGGCGGCGAAACTGTTTAACCTGCCCCAGAAATACCTGCTGAATAAACCCTTAATTACTTTTGTAGTCGAGCAAGAACGTCAGAATTTTGTTAACGAACTGCTAAGGCTGCAACAAAAAGAGCGGGTGCAGGAGTGGGAATTGGTGATGCAAGCAAGAAATGGTTTACCCTTTGATGCTGCTATCACCGTAGCTGCTATGCACAATCAAGATGGTGGTTTGGTTGGTATGCGCTGGCTGGTGCGTGATATTACTGTCCGCAAACACGCAGAAGAGCAAAAGCGGCTGATGGAAATTCAGAATTTGCAACTGTTAGAAGAATCTCGTCTAAAATCTCAATTTTTAGGAATTATATCCCACGAACTACGCACCCCACTAAATGCAATTCTGGGATTTTCGCAAGTGATGTTGCGACAATTTGATAGTAAATTAATGCCGCAGCATATCAATATGATTGAGCGGATATTAAATAATGGTAAACAACTATTAACAGTAATTAACGATATTCTCGACTTTTCTCGTCTGCAAGCAGGCCGTTTAGAATTTAAGTTAGAAGTCTTTAGTATTGAGCAGTTAATAACAAATATTGTTAACGATTTTAGACGTGCTGCCGAACAAAAAAACTTGTCCTTAAATTTAAATATTACTTTACAAAATCCCCAAGTTGTGAATGATAGCGATCGCTTGCGTCAGATTGTAGTAAATTTATTATCAAATGCCATTAAGTTTACTGAATTTGGCGGTGTATCCGTTGAAGTGCGGGATTTTGATGGAGATAAATTAGAAATTATTGTTAAAGATACCGGAATTGGCATCAGTGATAGTGAAATACAACATATTTTTAAAGAATTTCGCCAAGCAAATCAAACAAATACCCGCACGCCAGGAGGTACTGGTTTAGGGTTAGCAATTACAGATTCCTTAGTACATCTAATGAATGGAAAAATTACAGTAAAGAGCCAATTAGGTGAAGGTTCTACATTTCGTGTAGAGTTACCACACAGCTTAAATTTGCAGCAATCATCGCGGGTTGTAAAGACCCTTTGTTGATAGGAGAGATGGGAGATGAGAGAGGAGATTTTATGTTTCATCCCAAAAATCTGGCTATAGCGACTAAATCTAGATAAACATCTGCTTCCATCTGCGTTCATCTGCTTCCATCTGCGGTCAAAAAAAACTCAAAAATAAGCTTTTTAAATTTTATTTAAAACCCTGCTTAATACCCATCTTATATAAGTTAGTTGATGTCAAGTGCTATGTGTAGGGCGGGTTTAAACAGAATATTTGATTTTATTTGTCAACCCGCCCCTACATAAAAATGCTGGTATAATTTAACTTTAAATCTTGCGTTCTGCTAACCTAAGTTTAGCTGAACGAGAACGAGGATTATTTTCAAGCTCATCTTCTTGAGGAATAATCGGCTTTTTAGTCAACACTTGCAATAGTGGTGATTCTTTTAATCTATGCTTAACAATTCTGTCTTCTAGACTATGAAAACTAATAATTCCAATTCTGCCACTAGGTTTTAACCAATTAGGTGCTTGAGCTACAAACTTTTCCAGTGAAGTTAACTCTTGATTAACTACTATTCTTAATGCTTGAAAAACTCTAGTAGCTGGATGAATTCTACCATAACGGTATTGACGAGGAACAGAATATGCGATCGCTTCCGCTAACTCTGTAGTTGTCTTAAAAGGGCGATTTTCGACAATTCTCCGCGCAATCCTTCTGGAAAGGCGTTCTTCCCCATATTTAAAGAAAATATCTGCTAATTCCTTTTCATCCCAATGATTAATAATATCTGCGGCGGTAATGTCTTCTCGTCTATCCATCCGCATATCTAATGCTGCTTCGTGGCGAAAACTAAAGCCACGCTCAGGAAAATCTAGATGTACAGAGCTAACGCCTAAGTCTGCTATTATACCATCAAAAGTAACATTTTTAGGATTAAATTCCGCAAAATTGCTTTGAATAAAATTGATCCGTGAGTTAAAATTAGTTAAGACAATTTTCGCGGCTGCGATCGCACTTTCATCTCGATCAATAGCCGTTACTTCCACATCCGGTGCAGCCTCCAAAATCAAGCGGCTATGTCCGCCACCTCCCACCGTTGCATCTAAATAATGCCCCCCTGGACGAATTGCCAAGCCCTCGACTAACTCTCGGCTTAATACCGATATGTGAAAAAACTCCGGCTTATCCATTGATAATTGTTAATTGTTAATTGTTAATTGATCAATATGGCACAAATTGAAACCAGAACAGAGCCGATGGTGCTGAACATGGGGCCGCACCATCCTTCTATGCACGGGGTATTAAGACTAATTGTCACCCTTGATGGCGAAGATGTGGTGGACTGTGAACCAGTAATCGGCTACCTGCACCGAGGCATGGAAAAAATTGCCGAGAACCGCACCAATATTATGTACGTTCCTTACGTTAGTCGCTGGGACTATGCAGAAGGAATGTTCAACGAAGCAATTACAGTCAACGCACCAGAAAAACTAGCTGATATTCCAGTTCCCAAACGCGCCAGCTACATTCGTGTAATCATGCTGGAGTTGAACCGCATCGCTAACCATTTATTATGGCTTGGCCCATTTTTAGCTGACGTTGGCGCACAAACTCCCTTCTTCTACATTTTCCGCGAACGGGAACTAATTTACGATTTGTGGGAAGCAGCCACAGGTTATCGAATGGTAAATAACAACTACTTCCGTATCGGTGGTGTAGCAGTTGATTTACCTTATGGCTGGGTAGATAAGTGTGTAGACTTCTGTGACTACTTCGACCCTAAAGTTGATGAGTATGAACGCTTAATCACCAACAACCCAATTTTCCGCCGTCGCGTAGAAGGCGTTGGTACTATCGGGCGTGAAGAAGCGATTAACTGGGGTCTTTCTGGCCCAACATTACGCGCTTCTGGGGTGAAGTGGGATTTACGCAAAGTTGACCACTACGAATGCTACGACGATTTTGACTGGGACGTACAGTGGGAAACTGGCGGCGATTGCTTCGCCCGTTACCTAGTGCGGATTCGTGAAATGCGCGAATCTGTAAAAATTCTGCGTCAAGCCTTAAAAGCACTTCCAGGCGGCCCCTATGAAAACTTAGAAGCCAAGCGGATGATGGAAGGCGCAAAATCTGAGTGGAATGGCTTTGACTACCAATACATAGGTAAGAAAATTGCTCCTACCTTTAAAATTCCCAAAGGTGAACACTACGTCCGTGTAGAAAGTGGCAAAGGCGAGTTAGGAATTTATATAGTTGGGGATGATAACGTCTTCCCTTGGCGCTGGAAGATTCGTACTGCTGATTTCGTTAATCTGCAAATTTTGCCTCATATTCTCAAAGGTTTCAAGGTTGCGGATATTGTGACAATTTTGGGCAGTATCGACATCATTATGGGGTCAGTAGACCGTTAGGATTTCCTTGTTTAAGGGAATGAATGTAGAGACGCGAAATTATGCGCTGCGCGCACGCGTCTCTACAAGGGTTTTAGGTAACGCACCTTTAAGTTTGTGTCGATGTTTAATAAATAGACTAATCAGCAAAAATCTATTAAACCATCTGTGTCCATCTGTGTTTATCTGTGGATATCTGTGGTTAATTATCCAAAATTTGAATTATGCAAAAGGTTTAATCAATTAGGGATGCACCTGCTGTATGCGTTCCTACAGTTTTTATAATTATAAAATAATATATTTATTTTGTCCCAACTGGATGTATAGGCATTCAGTAGTTTAATCAAGAAACTGATAATGGAAATTCCAGCAATTACCCAAAAACTTTTAGCAACGAAAAAAGCAAAAAATGTCAGCTTTGCTGATTTAGAGAAAGTTATTGGACGTGATGAAGTTTGGATTGCAGCCGTATTTTATCGTCAAGCTAGCGCGTCAGAAGAAGAAGCAAAAAAATTAGTATCTGCATTAGGGCTAAATGAGGAGATTGCCACAGAATTAACTGAATCTTCAGTTAAAGGTTTAGGCCCTATTGTACCAACTGATCCGTTAATTTATCGTTTTTATGAAATCATGCAAGTTTATGGAATGCCTTTAAAGGCAATTATCCATGAAAAGTTTGGTGATGGTATTATGAGCGCAATTGATTTTACTTTGGATGTGGAAAAAGAGGAAGATCCAAAGGGCGACCGCGTTAAACTAATTATGTCAGGAAAATTCCTACCATATAAAAAATGGTAAGGAAAATTTTTAAATAATTTCGCTTTTGGTTAACCCCACCCCCCAACCACTCTCCACAACGGTAAGGGGGATAAATCTTGTAATTAAATACAAGCAAAATTTTTTCATTGAGGCTGATTGATCTATCAATCTTTCAATACTAGGGTCGCTAATCTGTTAAAATTCATTTTTGAGTAGTATTTAACCGTTTAAATATCTTATGGCTGATGCCAATAAATTAGCTTGGACACCTGAAGCAGAAGCTTCTTTAAAGGAAATTCCTTTCTTTGTCCGTCCCGCAGCTAGGAAAAAAATTGAGAAGTACGCACAAGAAGCGGGGCAAGAAATTATCACTCTAGAGATTTATGAAGAACTTAAACAAAAATTCGGGCAAAAAAATTAATTTATACTACAAATAATTAATCTGCCATGAATTAAGCAACAAATTAATCAAACCAATGCCTAAAAGTGATTAAATAGGCTTGCTTTACTAACCTTTTTAGGGTATAGCGAAGTACTAAAATCGTAAATTTTATTTATTATCCTTAATTACGCAAAAAATTACGTTTAAGGGCATTTAAATAAGCAAAAACTGGAAATTGGTAAGACTCAATCGCAATACTAACTACCATTAATAAATGGCATACAAAGGTTAAGCCAATCCAAAATAACGGTAGCCAAGATAAGAAAGTCTGAGGTTCAGCGGGGAAAATATAGGCGCTAAGGGCGACTAAGGTTGTTGGTAATAATACAAAAGCTAACGCACCTAATACTATACCCCAACCGATCGCAGTATCATTTTGATAAACACTTCGCCATCCTCTACCATTCCAGCGCCAAGTTAAGGCTAATGAACTATCTGCCATAGTCAAATGTTGTGTAACTGCATCCAACGTAAAGATGTGGCGGCAAAAGTTACAAGCTAATGCTTCCATTAATGGCATAGCTGAAATTTGACCATGATGGCACACCGGGCAAGGATAAGCACCATCATCGCTGAATTTATGCTTTGCTAAATCTTTGCGATTCATAATTTTTTTGATTAAAGGCAATATTTCCATCATAAACATCCCTGATTCAGTGATGTTTTTTAATACTATGTACTATTATTCGATCCTGGTGAGGAAATAAAAACCTAACCCCCTTCCCTACGTTAGCGTAGCGGCACGAAGTGCGGGAAGGGGGAATTCAAAAGCCCCTCTCCTTGTAGGAGAGGGGTTGGGGAGAGGTCAAAAATGAATTCGTTTTCAGGCGTTTCGGCATTTAGCTAAAAAGGTAGAAGCAATGACTCAGGCTGAGATTGGGATCATCGGTGGTAGCGGTCTTTATCAGATGGATGCTTTAAAAGATGTGGAAGAGGTGCAAGTTGACACGCCTTTTGGATCGCCTTCTGATGCCTTAATAGTAGGAACACTGCAAGGTACACGAGTTGCTTTCTTAGCGCGTCATGGTCGCAACCATCATCTGATGCCTTCAGAATTGCCTTTTAGAGCTAATATTTATGCGATGAAGCAGCTAGGAGTTAAGTATTTAATTTCTGCTTCTGCTGTCGGTTCTTTGAAAGAAGAAGCTAAACCATTAGATATGGTAGTACCGAATCAATTTATTGATCGGACAAAAAACCGCATTTCTACTTTTTTTGGTGAAGGAATTGTTGCTCACATTGCTTTTGGCGATCCAGTTTGTGGTCAGTTAGCACTCGTTTTGGCGGATGCGATCGCAAACCTCAACCTACCCAATGTTAACCTACATCGTGGAGGTACTTATATTTGTATGGAAGGCCCTGCATTTTCTACAAAAGCAGAATCAAATCTTTACCGTAGTTGGGGCGCAACCATAATTGGAATGACAAATTTACCAGAAGCAAAATTAGCTAGAGAAGCAGAAATTGCTTATGCTACATTAGCTTTAGTTACTGACTACGATTGCTGGCATCCCGATCATGACAGCGTAACTGTAGATATGATTATTGGCAATTTACAACGTAATGCAGTAAATGCCCAAAAAGTAATTCAAGAAACAGTACGCCGTCTCAAGGAAAATCCTTTTACTTCAGATGCTCATTCAGCATTAAAATATGCAATTCTCACCCCTCTAGATAAAGTCCCGGCTGCAACAAAAGAGAAGTTAAATTTGTTGTTGCAAAAATATTTATAGCAATTAGCGGTTAGCAATTAGCAATTAGCAATTAGCAGTTAGCTGGGTAGGTTGGGTTGACGCAGGAAACCCAACATTTTCGAGATTTTGTTGGGTTTCACTTCGTTCTACCAACCAGAATTCGCTTTGTTATTTAGTCGCAACAAACCATTGAGTAATACCATCAGCGATCGCTTTTGCCATTTTCTGTTGCTGCTGAGGATTTGCAACCCATTCAAATTCCTGTGGGTTACTCATAAAACCTAATTCCAATAATACTGAAGGTGCTGTTGCTGGACGAGCTAAAGCCAGGTTATCCCAAAATACACCATAAGACGGACGACGGGCATTCTGCACTATATAGTTATGTACAAACATTGCCAAACTATGAGCTTGCGGATGATACCAAAAAGCCCCAAAACCTTGAGTCTTTAAAGCATCGCCTTGATCCGGTAAAGAATTGTAGTGAATAGAGACAGCGATCGCAGGTTGCACTTTGTCAATAATCGCTACCCGTTCTGGTAACGACACTTCCTTATCTGTCTCCCGTGTCATATATACTGTCGCACCACGCGCCATTAATTGATATCCCACCAGTTTTGACACATACAAATTGGCATCTTTTTCTAAATAACCCGTTGGCCCTGCTGCGCCAGATTCTTTACCACCATGCCCAGGATCAAGTACTATTTTGATTCCAGATAAAGGCTTTGAGGCTTGTTTGGCAATCTTAGCCGGATGACGTAGAGATAGCACCAAACTTGTGCCACGATATGCCAGCTTATAGCCCCATTGTTGTAGAGATTTGAGGTTAAAGGTATACTGCACAACCCCTGGTGATACTTGCTGCCAATCTAGGCGAGAAATTATTGGGTCATCGTCTAGGCGAATAATATCTGTTTGGGAAGTAGTGTTGTAAAGGGTAAGAACTAATTTGCGATCGCCCTGTTGTACAGTCATTGGTACTGGTACTTGCAGGGGAAACACTACTTCTGTAGCACCCGCAACCTTACGAGAACTAATACTGCGAATTAATGACTTCGGTGGTACTGAACCAGGAACAATCTTAACTTCCTTACTGTTAATCCAACCACCATAGTCTAGGCGTACCCATTCCCCTTCACGTCCAGTAATTGATGCTCTCGTACCTTTAGGTAGTGGTGTCAACCGAGCAAAATCTGTACTTGCCCCACTACGAGCAATACCACCATCGACAATTACTTCTGCAATCTCCAGCTTGGCAGGAGAAATAATTTGTACCTTTCCTGGCCCCTGCTGGCTAACCTGTTGACCATTTTTTTCTAGTTGGAACTGGGGGTTCCCCAAATCGGCGGCGGCGGCGGCGGCGGCGCAACCCAAATAATGGCCAGCACCAGACACCACAGATGGTTGATTTTGCTGCGCTGAAACCAAAGCAGCAGAATTGGCAGGCAAATTTACCACCTGCTCTTGAACAAATAAAGGTATACTTTGACCACCAATAGTTACAGAAACATTTGCTTGATTTGGTGCGATCGCGCCAAAGCAAAATAATTCCCCTGGCATCCTAGAAATATCCACCGATGGTTCCAGAGAACCTTCCGCAAACTCCACTCCCTTGGGTATTGCTACTTGGGTAGCAGTGCGTGTCACTTTGAGGTTGATTTCTTTACTTTGGTAACGCACTTTAAACTGATTTTCCCCCAGCTTCAAGGGAAAACTAGGAGCAAAATGCCCTGCTGGACTTCGTGGGATCGCCGTCCCATTTACTAACACCTGTCCTTTAGAGGGCGCTGTCCCCATCACAAAAATCCGGTCAGATGTCGTTTTGTAAGTTGTTGGTGGATAGGAAACGTAAAGAGACTGTTGTGCCAAAGCTGGAAACGTAATTACAGACCCTAAAACAGCCAATCCCAGGATATTTCTCATATTTAATCCCAGTTACTTAAATATCTTAGAGCAAAAAACCGCTAAAAAAGTTTCTTTATTTAAAGAATACCAGCTATAAGTTCATGCTTATTTTTTAGCTTTTTTACTAAGCAATATTTCATTAGTTAGTATTTTTCAATTTCTAATGATACCATGATTTTTTTTTGAAATTTAGCAATATTCCATCTCAATCTATAGAGCTCATTAAAACCTATAGCAATTAATATCTTTAACAATCGCAATAATTCTAGAAAAATAATAATCATTTACCATTCATTATTACAGCGTTCAGACTAGATAGAGTATATTTTTTATCTAGCAAAATTTCCAGAGCCCTCAATCCTTAAACAAATCAGGGATATTGTAGTTCAATAGATCTCCGGTAAAAGTCATCAAACTTTGGTTTACATCTGCGTCCATCTGCTTGCATCTGCGTTCAAAAAAACTCTAGTGTTTGCCCAAATATAAGATTTGAGTGATGATAAAAAAGTAAGCATTTATCCATTAGCTATTTTTAGCTCTTAGCTCTTAAGTAAAAAGCTTTTAATCATTCAACGCTATTGACATCTGGCTGACCGTTGGCGGCTAGAATCTCAATGCTTAACATAAAATGGCTACACACGACATCATCTTAGTAGCGAAGATTGTGCCACAATTAACGGGGGGTTAGTAGAAAGTTCTACTTTTAAATATTGTATGACTAAGTTTGTATTTGTCACTGGCGGCGTTGTTTCCAGCATCGGTAAGGGTATTGTCGCAGCCAGCTTGGGGCGGTTGCTGAAATCGCGCAATTATTCCGTTTCAATTCTCAAGCTCGACCCTTATATTAACGTCGATCCAGGGACGATGAGTCCTTTTCAGCATGGGGAAGTATTTGTTACAGAAGATGGTGCTGAAACCGACCTAGACTTGGGACACTATGAGCGCTTCACCGATACATCCATGTCGCGCCTCAATAGTGTTACTACTGGCTCAATTTACCAAGCGGTAATCAATAAAGAACGCCGAGGTGACTATAAAGGTGGGACAGTACAGGTAATTCCCCACATTACCACTGAAATTAAAGAGCGTATTCAACGGGTAGCGAAAAATACTAACCCTGACGTGGTAATTACAGAAATTGGTGGGACAGTCGGGGATATTGAATCGCTGCCGTTTTTAGAAGCTATCCGACAGTTTCGTAAAGATGTGGGACGGCGGAATGTGCTGTATATGCACGTAACGTTATTACCTTGGATTCCTTCTGCCGGGGAGATGAAAACCAAGCCAACGCAGCATTCAGTTAAAGAACTGCGTTCAATTGGGATTCAACCAAATATTTTAGTATGCCGATGCGATCGCCCGCTACCACAAGGACTCAAAGACAAAATATCAGAATTCTGTGATGTACCCATCGAATCAGTAATCACAGCACAAGATGCCAAGAGTATCTACGAAGTGCCACTGATGATGGAACGAGAAGGACTAGCACACCAAGCACTAGAGTTACTGGAATTAGAGCAACATCAACCTGACTTAAGGCAATGGCAAACCTTAGTTGACCGTCTTTATCATCCAACTAACCGGATTAATATTGCCATAGTTGGTAAATATGTAAGGTTAACCGATGCCTATCTTTCAGTTGTGGAAGCTTTACGCCATGCTGCTATGGCTTCAGCTTGTGAACTTAACCTCAATTGGATCAACTCTGAAGACATAGAAACTGATGGTGCTGAACGCTATCTAGCAGATGCAGATGGCATCCTTGTACCAGGAGGTTTTGGCATTCGCGGTGTTGATGGCAAAATTGCTGCGATTAAATTTGCTCGCGAACAAAAAATTCCCTTCTTAGGTTTATGCTTAGGAATGCAGTGTTCTGTGATTGAATGGGCGCGTAACTTTGCTGGTTTAGCAGATGCTAACAGTGCTGAATTTGCTCCTAATACCACAAATCCGGTAATTAACTTGTTACCAGAACAGCAAGATGTTGTGGATTTAGGCGGTACTATGCGCTTAGGTTTATATCCTTGTCGTTTATCACCCAACACTCTCGCTTTTAAACTGTATCAAGAGGAGGTAATTTACGAACGCCACCGCCACCGTTACGAATTTAATAATGCTTACCGCAACTTATTTTTAGAAAACGGTTATGTAATTAGTGGTACATCTCCTGATGGTCGCTTAGTGGAAATCATTGAACTAACAAATCACCCCTTCTTTATTGCTTCTCAGTTCCACCCAGAGTTTCAGTCTCGACCTAGCACTCCCCACCCTTTATTTAAAGGGTTTATAGAAGCAGCATTAGCTCTTGATTTAAGTTCAACTGCAACTGAGGCAATAGAATCCACATTTTCTAGTTCAACTTCAACTATGCCTTATCCGGCTGAAGTGTCTTAACTAACGCGCTTCAAAGGTGTGATTTTTCAGGGAGTTTTGAGTTAAAATTTGATTCTTTAATTCAACATTCAAAACTCCCTAAGATGAGGAGGTTTTGTGGCTAATTGGATAAAAATTAATTATGAACGAAATGAATATCTAGTTGATCTCGACCGTCTTAGTGCTTTTGCTTGCGCCCCAAATGGTCGAATCACTTTTTGGCTACCTGATAGCGGTACGCCAATTATTATCAATCAACAGAGTAGTCCTGATGGGTATTATAAAGTTTTAAAATACATCCAAAATTTATCAGATTCCTCACTGGCGACTTCTTGGTTTAGAATTATTTATGATCGTAGTGAATATATAGTTAATCTCAACACGGTTAGTAGCTTTTGCTGTTCTGTTGGCAGGTTAAAGTTTTGGCTACCGGACAGTTCTGTTCCAATCGTTCTTAGTAAGAATAGTGACCCAGATAACTATCAAAAGCTTTTAAATTATATTGAGCGTCAAACTGGGCATACTTTAAGTTGTTGAGGGAGGAGAGAGGAGTAGGGAAAGGGAAAAGGTTTAGTAACTGTTCACTGTTCAAATGTTCAGGGGGCGACAAGCGCCCCCAAAGCCTGATGTGCTTTGCACATCAGGGTTCAGCCCTTATCAAAAAACTGTCAGCTTATTGACAACAAGCTCTCTATAGAGAAAAAAGTATCAAACTGTGAT